>ENA-OWOE01000385-OWOE01000385.1-gut-metagenome-genome-assembly--contig:-NODE-385-length-32990-cov-4.969343_pt1 | contig 32990 bp, 40 predicted proteins | sample MGYA00248254_ERZ651788 | MGnify/ENA primary metagenome ERZ651788 (study PRJEB26908, sample SAMEA4031709) | gut metagenome | biome: gut; feature: normal infant; material: stool | place: China | collected 2015... | reverse complement strand
TGGGGTCGTTGCTGGCCCAGAATTTGATTCTGGCGTAATCCTCCGCACGCTGAGCGGCAAGGGATTCTTCGATCAGCTTTCTTACCGCCGCCGCATCCGCCGGTGCGTTCTCAATGCTCAAGGTCTTATCTGTCCCCGCCTTGGCCCCGGCCTCATCGGAGGCTTTCTTGGCGGCTTCCTCATGTTTGGCCGCATTGCTCTCCGATGTCGCCGCCGCCGTTTTGGACTTTTCCGCCACGCTGGCCGAACCGGCTGCTGCCGCGGCACTTCCCGCCGCGGCGTTCTCGCTCCGGGCGGCTGCGGCAGCGGAACCGGCAGAGGCAGAAGCGCTGCCAGCGGCGTTGCTCTCCGACGTGGCGGCGGCCTCTTTGTACGCCTCGGCGTTGGTCTCCGACTGTGCCGCTGCGGTCTTGCTGGCGTCGGCCTCTTTGGCGGCGGCACTGGCCGTCTCTTCCAGTGCGTTGATGCGCTCCCTGGCAGCGGCCAGCAGCTCGTCGGTGGGGATGCCGGTCACACCGTCCCGCACGATGCCACAGAGCGCCTCGTCCAGCCGGGTGTCGGTGATCTGGCCCGTAGAGATGCTGGTGGAGCCTGCCGGGCGGGTGATCTCGGCAAGGCAGAGGTCGTAGATCAGATCGGTGCGGGAGATGGCCGGGGCCGTAGGTGTGCTGGATGCCGTGCCCTGCAGCACCTGCAGGCTGGCGGCTCTGGCACCGGCATCATAGCGCATGACGATGCGGTCGATGCGGGGGAGAGACGGGTCGGCCAGCGGCAGGGCCAGGGTGTCGGCCTCCCGCTTGGTGATGGAGTAGCCGGTGAAGCGGCTGGGGTGCACCCAGCCACGGCCCGCGCCCACGGTGACCGTCAGCCCGCCTGCGGCTGTCACCGGGAAGTCCTCAGCGGAGCTGAACACGCCGCTAGTGCGGCCCGCAAGGTAGGCCGCCACGTCTGCGGCATCGAAGTCGAACCCGTTGGCGGGATATAAAACGATTTTGCTCAAAAGATCATCTCCTTACAGCTTGCGCCAGACCGGCGTACCCAGCCGCACGGTGCGGGTGGTGCTGTCGCTCTGGCTTTGGGTGATGACATCGGCCACCCGGACGGTGGCCTTGTAGCCCAGCTCCGGGATGGTGCAGAAGGCCACGTCGCCGGGGGAAAGGCCCTCGGCATCGATGGTCAGCTCGATGCTGCCGGTGCGCAGCTGTTCCAGCAGCTTGTTGGTGCCCCGGGCCATGAGCCGTTCGAGGTAGGCTTGGCTTTTGGTGGTCTCGCCCTTTTCCTCGTCCGGCTGCACATCCCGGGCATCCACATACAGCTCCCGCCGGTCGGCTCCGGTGGCATCCGTCAGGCCCACGGTCACGGTGGCCCGGTTCTCGCCCTCACCGGCCCCCTGCACCACGGCGACGTTTGCGTAGTCGCTGTCACCAAAGGCCCACGCGGCCTGCTGCAAGTTGCCCCATTTTGTGCTGAACCTGTTGTTGGGGTCGGCGGTGGGCCGGTAGACCTCGAACAGCAGCTTCTTATCTGCGTTCTTGCCTGCCAGCCGCACCCGGAAGCCCAGGTCGCAGGCCGCGCCGATGGTCATCAGGTAGTCCATGATGCTGCCGCCGGAGGTCTGGGCGGTGTAGGTGGTGTCAAAGCCTACCGGCTCACCCAGCTCCAGCTTGGGCCACGGCTGCATGGCGCTGACCAGCCTGCGCATGGCGGCTTCGGCGTTCTCGTTCTTCACGATGGAGGTACCGGCCCGCTTGGTGAAGATCCACGTTCCCGGGAAACCGGTGACCACTAAGTTGCTGTCCTGATTCTCGTTGCTCCGGTGGCAGATGCGCATGGGCACGTCGCTGTCACTGCGGCGCAGCCAGCGGCCCTCCCGGAGCAGGGAAAGGTTCTCTTCGGTGGGTCTGACTTCCAGCGTCATGCTCCCCTCGGTGTTGTAGGGCTCGTCCCAGTAAAGGCTCACCCATACCTCCACCCGGCCCAGCCGGGCGAGGGTCAGCTCGTCCAAAACGTCCAGCGTCACGAGATCACCTCCGGCAGAATGCCCGAAACCATGGGATAAAAGCGCACCGTCACCTGCAGGCTGGTCTCGCCGCTGTCGGCGGTGGCCTTGAGCAGGTTGTCCCCGGGGGCCAGCTCCAGCAGGTCAGAATCTTCATCCAGCAAAGAAAAGATATTCTCTTCTGTGCCGTCCTCTGTCCGCTTGACGGCCAGCTTGTCGGTGGTGGTGCGGTAGATCTCGATGACCTGCCCCGGGGTCAGGGTGGTCAGGATGCGGATGCTCTGGCCGGTGACGATGTTCAGCACGCACGGGTTGACCACCGCACCGTCGCTCTTGAGGGTGGCCGTGAAGGGCACGCTCAGCGCCCCCGGGTTATAGGCATTCAGCCAGCCGACGGAGGTGCGCACGCCGAACCGGTGGGGCGTGCTGTAATTGATGGGTAGCCTGAAACTGGGCACAAAGCCGTTGATGCAGAAGCTCTGGGCGGTTAGGTCGTACCAGAAGGGTTTCGGGCAGAAGAGCATGAAATCCAGCACCGGGTAGGGGTGGATGCTCTTTGTGTAGGGGGTCTTGGAAAGCACAAAACGGCAGAAGAATTTATCCACAAGATACATTGTGCCGCTGGTGAAATAGGGCAGCTTTTCCAGCAGTAATTCCGCATCCGCATCGCCGTGGGAGCTGTGGCAGTGGATGATGAGCTCACGGCTCACCCCGGCCACGCTCTGGCGCTCCACGCTCACGCCCACCTGGTTCACGCCCTGTGCGGTCTGCACGTCCACGTCTACGCCATTGATGGGGTCGAGGGAGTAGGGCGTGCCGTAAGCCCACCCGATGTCGAGAGTGGCCCCGGCATCCGTGACCAGCTGCAAATGGTCTTTTCTGAATGGCATTGTGGAGCCCTCCTTTCATCGTTTCTGGGCCTTGGCCCGGTCGGCTTCCCAGCGGGCTTCCCGCTGGAGGTCTGCCGCCGTCTGGGCCTTGGAGTAGATATTTTGGATGATGTTGGTGTCACCCTCCCGGTGGTAGTTGTTGGCGGCTGCGGCCACCTGTGCCGTGCCGGATGCGGCCACAGACCGGCTGATGGCCATGTTGTCACTGAGGACAAGGCTGTTGGCCTGCCGCACCATCTCGGCCAGCTTGCTGTTTGCGGCCAGCAGGGCCTCGGTGTTGGCCTCCACAGCGTCGGTCAGGTCTTTGTCCGGGGTGGGGGCCGTCGGCGTGGTGGAGCCGGGTTTTGTGCCTGTGGTGGTCTTGGCGATGTCATCCAAACTGCGCTCCAACTTTGTCTGAACCCCGTCCACATAGGTGGTCACGGTCTTGTAGGAGCGCTCCACGCCGTCCACCAGCTTGGTACCCGCCTCGGTGACGGTCTTGGTCACCCTCTGGGTGATCTTGCCGGTCTCATCCTGCAGCTTCTCGGTGAGCACCTTGGTGGTCACGGTGCTGCCGTCTGCTCTGGTGGTCTTGCTGGTGTCGGTCATGCTCTCGATGACCTTCTGGGAGTTGGTGGAGGTGCCGGAGCTGCTGGGGTTGTTGGCAGCTTCCTGCTGCTTTTTCCGCGCCTCCTGCCGGGCCTTGCGGTCAGCAGCGATCTTGTTGGCGTAGTCCCAGGCGGGGTTGCTGATGTAGTCTATGGTGCCGCCATAGAGCCACGCGACACTGTTATAGGCCGCGATCAGGCCGTTGATGAGGATAATAAAGCCCTCGATGCCCGCCGCCACGATGCGCATCAGGCCCTCGAAGAGGTAGCTCATAAAGTCCTCAACGCCCGCCCAGACATTCTGGAAAGTGTTGGCAATCTCTTTGTTTTTGCCGGAGAAGTTCAGCAGGGCACCCACCAGCATCCCGATGAGGGAGATGACAAAGAGGATGGGGTTTGCGTCCATGGCGGTGTTCAGGGCGATCTGGCTCGTGGTTGCGCTGGCTGCGGCGGGCACGAACTGCGCCACCAGACCCATAGCCATTTGGCTCAGGTTCCCGAACACACCGGAAAGGGCGCTGCCCAGCTGGTTCAGGGCTCCCAGAGCGATGCTGTTGATCTGGGTCTGCTGCTCCTTGGTGCAGGCCTGCCAGAAGTAGGAAGCGGCCCACAGGCCCAGGCTCTCGAGGTCGCCGTTTTTGAGGGCAGTTGCCAGCGTCTCGATGGCCCCCAGCGCATCCGTCTGGATGTCGGACTGAATCTGCGCCCATCCCTCGTCCAGCTTGGTGCGGAACTGCTCTGTGATGGTGGCCCCTACGGTGGCAAAATCAGGGCCGTAGTCGCTGAGGGTCTGGGCGATGTTCTGGATGGCCTGCTCTGCCGCTGGGGCCCCGGTGTTGATGCCGTTGACAAGGCCCTGCGTGACATTCTCGCCGATCTCAGTGAACGCCTTCGAGGGCGAGTGGATGCCCAGCACGTTCTTGACGGTACTCACCATGCCGTTGACTTTGCCCTTGACTGTGGACACCAGCGTGTCCCACATCCCGGTGATGCCGTTCAGCAGGCCGGTGACGATGTTCTCGCCGATGTGGCCCCACTCATCCATACTGCCGTCCCACACGCCGGTGAGCTTGGCGATGCAGGCAATGGCGGCTTCGCCCAGGTTCTCGATGCTGCGGAGAATGCCGTCTACCAGAGTGGTCAGCAGGGCCGCGCCACAGTTCAGCAGATCTGGCAGATGGGAGATCAGTGCGGCAGAGAACTTGGCAATCAACTCCGCCGCTGCTGTGATCAGCTGGGGCAGGTTGTCGGTGATGCCGATGATGAGCTGTTTCAGCAGCTGGATGCCGGCATCGAAGATCTCGTCCTGATGGTCAGCCAGATACTGCACCAGCTTGGTGATGACCTGCGTTGCTGCCGATGCCAGTCCGGGGATCATCTGAACAACACCTGCGGTCAGGTCTTCCAGAATTCCGCTGGCTGCGTCCAGCATGGCCGCCGGGCCGCTCTCATTCAGAGCGCTCGTCAGGGTATTCAGGCAATCGGTGCCCCAGTTGGCGGCTTCCATCAGGCCCGGCTCCATGGCCTCGAACAGGTCAATACTCAGGTTCTCTGCCGTTGTCTGGAGGCTTTCCATGCTGTGCTGGAAGGTGTCAGTCATGGTCTGGTAGGCGGTGTCGGTCGCTCCGGCACTGTCCACCATCTGGGCCAGCACGCCGTTGAATTTGTCCGCGCCGCCAGATGCCAGCGAAAGAGCGCCGGTTCCGGCCTCCACGCTGGACCATAGCCCGGCAAAGGCGGTGCTGTCACCACCCACGCTGTCATACAGCACTTGCAGCACATCGCCCAGGCTCTTGCCGTCAGCACTCAGCTGGGCAAAGCTCTTGCCGGTCTGCTGCTGTAAAATCTTGCCGACGCTGGACCCGGTGTCGCCCAGCTCGTTCAGCATGGATTTTGTGTAAGTTGTCGCCTCGGCAGTGGCGATACCGTTGGCGGTCATCACGGCCAGACCACTGGACAGGTTTTCTACGCTGACATTGTAAGCAGCAGCCAGCGGGATGACACGGCCCATGCTGGACGAAAGTTCGTCTACGCTGGTCTTGCCAAGGTTCTGCGTGGTCAGCAGCACATCCGAAACGTGGGTCGCCTGGTCGGCGCTCAAGCCGTAGGCGTTCAGGGTAGTGGTCAGGATATCCACGGCGGAGGTCGTGGAGGTAAAACCGGCGGTTGCTAGTTTCGCTGCCTGGCCTGCAAATTCCACAGCGTTGGCCGTGTCCTGCCCGGCGCTGATGGCCTGGTAGGTAGCCTCAGCAATATCCGTGGCCGCAATGCCTATGGTGTTGGACATGTCCGTGATCTGACTGCCCAGCTTCTGGATCGAAAGCTTGCCAAGATCGGCGATGGTTCCGACTTTGGCAAGCGATGTCTCGTAGACGGAGCCGTTCCGGATCGTGCTCTGGGCAAGATTCGTCAGCTGGCTGCTGGCCGTCTTTACCAGGTCTGCTATCAGCGTTCCGGCGGCGACGGTCATGCTGCTGACACCCTGCGTGAAGCCGCTGGTGTCCAACTTGGTGTTGCCGGTAACGCTAAAATCAAATGCCACTGTGTCCACCTCTCAATCGGAGCGCGGGCACAGGGGCACAGGCTGCTATAACTTGATTTCTACCTCCCGCTTACATGCGGGGTTTTTGCATTTTACCCACAAACCGTGGGCGCAGGCCTCGGGAGCCGCCCACACGGGCAGCGCTCTGCCGCAGAAGGGGCAGGGCACCGGGGCGCGGGAATCAGCCGAAGCGGTCGAGGAAAGCGTCCTCGTGCTCTTGCAGGGTCTCGTTCCGCTTCACCCCCTTCAGCCCATCCGGCAGGGCGAAGCGCTCTTTCAGGGTCTCGTAGTAGTCTCGGTCGGCCCTGTCCATACCGGAGGTGTCCTTGCCCCGGATCTCCACGATCTTGCCCAGCGGCGTTTCCGGCGGCAGGGCGTGCAGCAGTGCTTTGAAGCGCCACCAGTGCACCTTGTCAGCAGTCAGGTCGATGCCGTAGGCCTGCTGAAAGGCCCCCACGATGTAGTCGGCATCGCACCGGTAGTCCAGCACAGGCTCGTCCTGCGGGTCGCCGCTGCCAGTCCCGGTGCGTTCCTCGTCCTCTGGGCCGCCGCCCTGGCAGAAGCGCACCAGAGATTCAAAGGCTTCCGGATATTGCGCCACCGGAATCGGCTCCACAAAGAAGAGCGGGATGGCCGATGCAATCAGCCGGGCGCTGTCCTCGTTGGTCTTGACACGGCGGGTGCGGATCAGCAGCCAGGCCATGGGCCTGAAGTCAGGGTCGATGGCGCGGCCCTCCCACTCGGTAGGCAGGGTGTCCGTCAGCAGGTCATGCATTGTCCAGTGCCTCAAGCTCTGCCTTCAGCTGGGCACGGCGGGCGGCCTTTGCCGCTTCCTGTGCCCGGAAATCCACCACGGCGGGATGTGCCTTGACTGCGGCCCGGCGCTGCTCACGGTTCATGGGGGCAGGGATGGCCTGTGCTGCCGAAACCTGCGCCCGCTCCTCGGTGGGGTGGATCAGCGCGCTGACACTGGCCTTTTCTGCGGCCATAGCCTCGGCAAAGGCCTTGCTGACCGTCAGGCAGGTACTGAAGTTGCTGCCGTCCAGCCCCAGCTTCTCAGAAGCACCCTCGCCCAGAACTTCGTCCAGATAGTCCATAAAGATGCGGCACTGGAAGCGCAGCCAGGCAGGGTAATCACTCTCAGGGGTGTAGCGGCTGCCCTCCGTCCGAGCACGTTCCTGCTGCCGGGTCTGTGCAGCCAGCATCCGATCCACGTCGTTGGCGTTCAGGGTGGAAAAATCAAAGTCAATGCCGTTGATGATCATGGAAAATCCTCCTGTTACAAAAGGGCCCCCGTTCACCGGGAACGAGGGCTGTATGAATCATTGAAAATCGGGTTAGCCTGCTGCGGCTACGGTCAGGTAGTCGAACTCAACCGGAACGCCAACACCCTTCACATCGCAGGCAAAACCTGCGGAGTTGCTGGCGGAGCCGCTTGCATCGGCAGTGACAATAAAGGCAGCTGTGCCCTTCTCGCCCTTGCCGGTCTTTGCGCTGAAGTAGATATAAGGGAAAACCACCTCAGTGCCGGAGCCGAACTTTATCTTGTGGGAGAGCAGGAAATCCTGCGCAGGGTCGCCCACGCAGCGGTTTCCGTTCAGGGAGAAGGTGCGCTGGGTCTCACCCTTCTCGGTGACAGTACCTGCGCGGATATAGGCCACGTCCTCGGTGGAAGCATTCAGGGCACCGGAGTGCTCCTTGACACGCTCTGCAAACACGACCCAGTCGCTCTCCTTGGTCTGGGTGGCGGCATCAGTCTGGATGGCAAAGATGAAGTCATCGGCCTTTTCGGTGCCGGTGTAGTCCGCGCTGGGCACGATGCCCTTCTTGGTCTTGAGCGCGGCCAGGGTTTCGGAAACAGTCATAGGATGGTCTCCTTTCAAAGTTTGGGTTGATAGTAGATGAGCCGGAGCTGCATCTGCATTTTGCAGCTTCCGGAACCGTCAGTGACGATGTAGCCGGTGGAGGTGACTTCAATGCTCTGGGCCTCCTTGCCGTGCCCGCATTTGCTCAGGTCAGGCAGGATGCCGCAGTCATTTTGTTCCATTACCCAGTCGGCCAGCTGTTCAAAGAAGCCGCTGTTCTCAATGGTGAGCACATCGGTCTCTCCGAACTCCCTTCTGGACAAAAAGAGGTAGTTCTTCGCCAGATCCCGCCCGGAGATGTAACTTTCCACAATGGGGTCGGTGGGGCTGTCCTCAATGGAAAAAGCGGTGGCTTCCTCTTCCAGCCCGGCAATGCGGAAGGCCGCACCTGTGGCATCCTGCTCTTCTGCAATGAGCGGGCAGGTCTTGAGCCACTCCCGCAGGGCCGTAATGGACGCTTTGGGCATTACGTTCCACCTCCCAGCTCTTTTTGGGCGGCGTTTTTGGCGAACTGGATCAGTTCGTCTTTGTGGTCAGCAATGGCCCGCTGGCCCCAGTAGGAGCCGCGCAGGTGGTTCTCTCCATGCAGACCCTGCCCCTGCGTGTGCAGGTAATACTGCCGCCGGGCATACGGGGTGTTATAGACCAGCTTTCCGCCTTTGAAGTCGGATGCCTGGTTGACGCTGTTCTTCAGCGTGCCGGTGTCGAAGGGTACATAAGGGTCCACAGCTTTGGCAACTTGCTGTGAGAACGCATACTGGACCTTCTGGAAGCCTTTGTCCATTTCGGCCTGAAAGCCGGGCCGGAACCTGAGCTTCAGGTCAATAACGGGTGCACTCATTTCCTCAGCTCCCCTCTACATGAAAATGCGGCAGCAGCGGTTCCCGGTTGTCGGAGACCGCCGCCACCGTGCAGCAGACGTGTGTTTTCTCGAGGGCAGCATACTCGGCCTCGGTCAGGCTGCGGACAGCGCCGCAGATGAGCTTGCCGCCCCGCTTGAGCGTCCAGTGTGCCGCCTTTTCCCCGGGCGGGAGCTTTGCCCACTGGAAATAGGGCAGATACCCGGCGGCAGGGGGCAGCCGGATGTGCACCGTCCGCTGGGGGTCGCCGCCGGAGGTGTCCAGCTTCTCCCGCCAGCTGCTCCCGGGGATGACGTGGCAGACAGGCTGGTCGGTCTCGGTGGCGGTGTCGTGGATGAGGTTCACAACGGTAACGCTGCACTGCATCAGAAACACCCCCGATACAGCAGGCCGTGGGGGTCGCTGCCCAGCGCGTTGGAGAGGATGCTCTGCGCTTCCGCTGCAAGCCGCTCGGAAAGCGCCCCGCTGGCGAAGGTGACGGAGTAGCCATCGTTGGACACGCTGGAAGCCCCGGGTACGGCACAGGCGCTCTGTGCGGCGCTCATGGCATCGACGATCTGGACGCAGGCATCGGCCAGCAGGGCGGCGCACCCGGCACAGGCCCTGGCGTGGGGCTCTGCCCGGCCAAAGGTGTGCCGGTCGATGAGCCGGGAAGCCCGGGCGCACAGCGTGTCAAAGGCAGCCTCGTCCAGCGTACCGCCCGCTGTCTGGTACTGTTCGTAGGTGCAGTAAAGCATGGCGGCCTCCTTATGCTGCGACCTTCTTCTTAACAAGAATGGTCTGGTCCTTGGTGACCTTGTAGGCGTAGACTTTGCGGCCCTGCACGGCAGATGCGCCGATGAAGTCGCCAGAGCCGGAGAGATCCTGCAGGTGGACGGGAACGGCCCACTCATCGATGACGGCGAACCAGTTGGGATGACCGGCCACATACTCCACATTCTCGCCCAGGGTGGAATCCTCGAACACGGTGTAGCCTGCGATCTTGCCCACAGCGCCGGTCTGAACGACCGCGTCGCCCAGGTCGGAAGCCTTGATGAACTCGGGGCTCTTCAGGAGCAGGCCGTAGGTGTCCGGGGAGACCAGCAGCCAGCGGCCTGCGGTGGGCACGCCGATGGAGGACTGCTGAGTGCGTGCATCCACGATGTTGGCGTAGATGGTCTTTTCGGTCAGGGCGGTGGTATTGCCGAAGGCAGTGCCTGCAGTGGTCAGCTCCACGGAGCCGTCAGAATCCATCTGCAGGCCCAGAGAGTAACCGGCGCTGTCCAGGCGGTCAGCAACCAGATTGCCGGGAACGCTCTCTGCATCGAAACCATCGATGATCTCATTCACGGCTTTGTCGTGGTCGATGTTGACGGTGAGGTAGGTGGTGTCACCGCTGGTCTGCTTTGCACCCTTGGCCTTGTCGTAGTCGTTCACCACCACCTCGGTGTCACGGACGGGAACCTTGACGGAACCTGCCTTGGGGCTGCCCTCGTAGCGGTTGTTGCAGATCACGCCGACTTTCTTCACCAGCGTCTTGCGCAGCTTGAGGTCGACCAGATTGGAATAGCGGACCTGTGCTTCATGTGCCATAAGAATATCCTTTCTCTCATTCAATGTTGATATCGGGGTTCATCGCCTTGAAGGCAGCGGTCACGGGGTCAACGTCCCCGGCGGGCGGGGTGACGTGCTCTTTGCCGCTGGAAACGTGAACGGAACCAGCGCCGCCTTCTTCCGCCTCGCCAAAGGCCCAGGGGTTCGCCTTGGCGGCTTCTTCCAGAGCCTTGGAGATATCGGTGGTGCGGTCCTTGGAACCCTTGAGGGCATCCAGATCCAGCAGTGCCCGGACCGCCTTGACGCTGCGGCCCTTGGCTCCCAGAATGGCGGTGTTCAGGGCATTGTCAAAGGCAAAGCCATCAGCCTGTGCCTGCATATCGCCCTTGAGTTTGGCAATGTCTGCCTCGTATTCCTCGGGCTTCTTCTTACCGTCAAAGGCAGCAAGGCCGTCCTGGGCGGTCTTGAGCTGAACCTGGGCGTTTTCCAGCTGGGTCTTGTACTGCTCGGCGGCAGTCTTTTCCCGGTTGACATCGTTGCCGTTCTCGGCCATGATCCAGTTCAGCTGCTCCTCGGTAATGCCGGGGATCTTGTTCTTCACGTCTTCACGCTTCATGGTGGAAAAACTCCTTTCTGTTGGTGAAACCACGGTTTGGTGACACGGTTCTCCGTCCGTGTTCGGTTGTGGGCAGGGTACGCACTGCCCTCTGCGATGGCACCGTATGCAGGAATCGAACCTGCGGCATCCGGTTTTGGAGACCGGCGCTCTGCCACTGAGCGAATACGGCATGAAAAAAGCGCCCCTGCCCGGCTGGGCAAAGACGCTTGCGGTATTTGGTTGTTAGATGCCGGGGACGATTTCCTTAACACCCTTTGCAAATGCAGCGGCCTTTTTCATCAGGCTGTTTTCCTGAAGATATTCAAGCCCCTGCAAGGTGATATGCGGTTCCATGGGCGGCTCGATGCGCTCCGGCTGGCGAATGTAGCGAACGATGTTCAGGCCCTCAATGTAACCTGATTTCTGCAGCTGAATCAAAAGTGCCTGAAACCGGTTCGGATTCGTACCGAAGCGCTCGGCAGTAAAACCAGCGCAATCGAACTCCTCAAAGTCCATGCTTTGCTGCAAATACTTCAAAATGCGGTAGATGATACGAAAATCTTCCATGATAACACCTCAACCCTTTCTGTTCGCAATCAATTTGCAATACTCGCCATATAAACGCTTCTGTTCGGCTCGTTCGGCATCAATTTCAGGCGTGGAAATCGTAGCACGGCTCGGAATGTAATGTGTTCTTTTGTACTCTGCAACAAGGCTACGCTCCCGCCTTACACTTTCCTTCCACAATTGGTCTATCTGCTCTTTGGTGTAGCTCATTTGTGTACCTCCCAGCGACTATAACCAGTCACGCCAAGCTGCTTGCAGGTTTCCTCAATGATAACGTGCAACTCGTTTTCTTCAATGTCAGCAACGCTCATTCCGCGCTCGGCCATGTACTGCAGTGCATGGTCTTGTACGTCACTTCTGGCGCGGTCCCACTGTTCAAAAGTGATATTTTCAGGAACTACAAAGCGATACCTGTATTTATAGTCCACAGCTTCCATGATGCGGGTGCCGTCGGCAAATGCCGCCGGGATGTCTGCATCCGTGCTGAAAGAATACTGGGTCGTGTCTGGCGGGTGCGTGTGGATGTTGTAGCTCCCTTTCAGTTTACCACCCAGATACGAGCAGTCAACCCCTCTGGGGTTGTTATCGGTCATATAATGGACTTCACCGTTGCGGGTGATGACCATCATATTCTCGACTTTGGAATTGGCATAGCTGCTGCAGAATGAATCCTTAAGGGCTTCCACTTGCTGGGTGTCTTTCAAATCGACTTTTCCCAGGTACTTATGAACTGTTTCGCCGCTCTGCCCGGAGGAGCCACCACTGCCACGCTGGTTTGGCAACACGGAATCAAACTTCTTCGCCGCCCACATTGCCTTACTGCTGGCGCTCCGACCAAACCCGGCAACGCTGGTGCGGGCGCTGTCCGCCCTGCCGCCGGTGGCACTGATAAAGTCAGACAGCTCCTGACGGGCCTGCCGGAGCTTTACCGCGCTGGCGGTGGTGTCGGCCCCGGCGGCATCCTCTGCCAAATACCGGCGTTTGTACTTGCGCACGGTGCGTTCCCGGGCCCGCTGCATCTGGCTGATCTCGTACCGGGTGTATCTGCCGCCGTTGTACTCGATGTCCCGAGCGTTGAGGGCTTCCAAGCTCTCCTGCGTCCACGCAGGCGGTGCACCCAGCTCCGGGAACACCGAAAAGAACTGATGCCGACAGTTCCAGCCGCAAAGCCCGGCCCCGGTGCCGTAGCCGGTGGCGGCCTCGAAGTCCGGGTAATGTCTGCCCATGTAGTCCACAGCGCCGCCCCGGTGGAACTGCTTGCCCTGCCACTCAGCGTGGGAAGGCCGGGCCCCGCCGTGGGCCGTGGTCTCGAAGAACTCAACCCCCATCTCATCGGCCCGGGCCACCTGCAGCTTTGCACCGGTCTGATTCACACCAGTCAGCACCGCCCGGCGGGCGGCAACTTCCAGCGTGTCGGTGTGGCCGGTGGGGTAGGTGACGTACTTCATGGTGTCGGCCAGACTGTCCACCGCGCCCTTGATGGCGCTCTTGTAGTCGAACGCACCGCTGCTCACCTTGAGATGGGCGCGGTCGAGGGCGGCTTCAAACTGGCCGCTGACGGTGTTGGCCGTGGTGGCGGTCAAGTTGTGGAAGGTTCCGGCGGTCTGCTGGTAACCGGCGTTGAGCAGGGCCTGCAGGGTGGCATTCTCGGCAAAGGGCGTGGGCTCCTTGCCGTAGTGATAGTAGATCTTGTCCTCGGCTTCCATGGCCCGGGTGGCCGCTTCCTGCATGAGCCGCCGGATCTCGGCTTCGCTCTTGCCGGTGTACCGAGCCAGCTTCTTCACCACGTCCTGCCGGAGGGCTTCGGTCTGTTCATACCGCCACAGCTGCCAGTTGGCCGTGGAGGTCATGGTGTCCATTTTGGAGATGCGCCGGGCCACATCCCGCAGGATATCATCCTCGACCTGCTGAAATAAAAGCACCAACCGGTCGGGTGCGTGGTCGAGATAGTCCGGGGCCAGCATCAGCCGCCCCCGCCGAAGCTCAACTCAGGCTGCTTGTTTTCGTCAGCGGCTTCCTGTGCCAGCTTGCGGGCATCCTCTTCACTGACCCCGTACCGGGCAGACAGATACTTGTACCGGGGCAAAAGGCCGCTCAGGGCATCGTCCCGCATCTGGCTCATCCGGGTCTCGGCATCGGTGATGTAGCTGTCGTCCCAGTCCACAGAGATGGGGGTGTCGAGGTCCACCGCCGCTCCCTGCAGGTTCTTTGCCGCCCACAGGATGGCCCGCACGATGCCCACCAGCGCCCCCTCGATGGGGATCTGGTTCTTGTTGGCGCTGGCCACCAGATCCTGACGGCTGCCGTTGTACTCGGTGGCTGTGGTCACGTTGCCCAGCTCGAAATTGTACCGGTGGCAGCCCAGGCCGCATTTGAAGCTGAACAGGTTCAGCATATCCTGCACAGCCTTGTGGTTCTGTTCCACCCGCAGGTCAGGGTTGTATTCGTGGTATTCGCTGGACTGGTCGAGGCTCCCTTCCTTTTGGGGCAGGGTGACGAATTGGCTCTGCACATCGTCATCGGGTGGAATAGAGTGCTCCACGCCCTCCTGGTCCACCACCTTGCGGCAGATGTCCGCAGAGTAGAAGATCTTCTTGTGGCCCAGCCGGATATCCTCCCGGTAGTTGTCAAAGGCAAGGTCGATGCCCTGGGCCTCGGCCAGCGCTTCGGCAAAGACGCTCATGCCCAGCCCTGTGCCGCCATCAAGGTTCTTGACTGCTGCCGGGCTGAACAGGGTAAACCAGGGCGGGGAACCCTCCACCGTGATGCTTTCTGCCGTACCCGGCGGGGCCTGCAGTGCTTCAAACACCGGAGCACCGGAGACCCCATCCGTTACCCGGAACCACTCGTTGCGGATGGTGCGCCGGGTCTCATTGCCGGTGTGGGTCTGCAGATAGACCGCGGGCTTGCCCTCCATCATACACTCGGAGACAAAGGCCGCTTCGCTCACGATGCCCCGCTCCACCCGCAGAGGCAGGATGCAGGAAGCCGGGTCATAGTCCAGCTTCAGGCGGGTATCCGGGCCGGGAACCGCTTTCCCTTTCACGACCGTCAGATTTTCGGCACTCAGCACAAAGGCACCGGTACCGGACCAGTAGGCCTGTTCCACCAGAGCGTTGGCATTGCGCCAGAAGTGCAGCTCCCGGAGCAGGCCGCCCACCTGCTGCTCATCATCGCCCAGCAGATACCGGGCGGTGGCAGCGTCCTTGATCTGGAAGGTGGTGCGGTCGTTCAGCAGGAGATTCGCCCAGTCCTCGCAGACCCGTTTCGGCATCCGCAGGGAAGCAATGGGGCGCTTTTTGGGGCCGTTTGCGTATTCAGCGGCACGGGTGTGCACCTTGGGCACGCTGCCCTGCCACCACTGCCGCCAGGTCTCAATGTAGCCGTAGTAGTCGGCATCGATGGCCCACCCGCGCGTCTTGTTCAGGTAGTTCAGAAATGCGGTGATGTTCATGTGTTGGTCAACCTCTTGAAATCGCGCTCGATGGTGTACTCGTAAGCGTCCAATGTGTCGATATCGGTGCTGCCGTCATCCAGCCGCTCGTCCACGCCGGGGTGCTTGCCACTGTACAGGGCCGTGGCAAGGGCATCCCGGAGGGTGGCCGCCTCCGGCAGCAGCCAGAACCGCCCGCCGCCCATCAGGATGCAGGTCAGGCGGATGCGGTCATTGATGCGGATCTTGGCGCTGTTTTCCACCCGGTCGGCCAGCCAGCTCAGTTTGCAGCGCCGGAGCCGGGCCCGGATGTGGTTGATCAGCGTCTGCTCTGCGGAATCACAGAAGATGAACTGGATCTCGCCCCAGCGGGCAAAGACAGCCATGCAGAACTCCAGCAGCCGGTCGGCCAGAAAGTCAGCATCCTGCGCCACAGGGTCGATGCGATGGGATGCCAGCCCCACCACGCCGGACCAGCCCGGCAGGATGGCCGTTGCCACAAAGGCGTGTTTGGAGCCGTTGCCGCCAAAGTCCACCCCGATGCGCACCCGCCACGGGTGCAGCGGCTTGTCGGCTGGCCAGAAAAAGCGCCCATCCCCGGCGGCAAGGCTGTCGGCCAGCAGGCGGTAGATCACGCCGTTGGCGGCCATCCACTGTCCGAGGATAAAGCGGTTATAGTAGACCGTGCCGGTGTATTCTTTTTTCAGATCGGCCACGAACTGGGCCGGAAGTGTAGGGTTATCGTCGATGGTATACGCCTGACAGTAGATGTCAGCGTCACTGTCCAGAAACTTCTTGAACCAGTGAGTGGGGCTTTCCGGGTTGCAGGTGCCGTCAAAATGGGAGTGGGGGCAGGAAAGGCGGCTTTTCAGCATCTGGAACACGCCTTCGTCCCAGGTGGTGATCTCGTCACCGTAGACGTACTCAAAGGCAGCGCCCTGGATGCGGGCGATGTGTTTCTTGTTGTCAGCGCCGAGGACATAGACCTTCTTGCCGAACAGCTGCACCACGTTGCCTGCTGCCGAGGTGCGGATCACACCTACAAGGTCGGGGCCCCAGAGCTCCCGCATCAGGGACAGCACATTGCGCTCCAACGTGCCCAGGGTGTTGCCCATGAGCACCAGCAGCCCCTCACCCCGGGCCGCGCAGATCCGCTTCGGGATGGTCACAGCGCAGTCCAGGTAGGTCTTGCCGCTTCGGGTGGCTCCGGTCTTGACGTTCCACCGGTGGGAACAGTTGCGCAGGTACTCCTGCTGAAACTCAGTCAATGGCACTGTCTACTCCTCCCAGGATCTTGCGGGCCTCGGCCAGCTGATCAGAGGCGTCGCTGGACACGCCGTTGAACATTCCCAGATGCCGCCCCAACAGATCCAGGGCTTTCAGCTTGTCGGCCAGCTTGACCTCCTGCTCCAGACCGTCCTCTCCGAAGGTCTTGACCTTGACCGACTGCACAGCAGCCAGATCGTCCGGTGCGGCATCGCTTTTCAGGGAAGCCGTCCTAGCATCGATGAGGTCGCCCGCGTTGACGAACGCCACCTTGGCCAGCTCTCGCACCACCCGGTCAGCGGACACGCCGGTGCGGCGGCTCTGCTCGGCCTGAAGCTGTGCGATGCGGTTCTGGATACTAACATTCGCTAACAGCCGTGCCGCCTGCTCGTTGGCCGTCTTTGGGGAGTATCCGGCACGGATGGCCGCCTGGGTCGCGTTCAGGTCGATCATATATTCTTCACAGAACCGCGCCTGCTTGTCGGTCATCCTCACCACCTCTCTCGTTGTCAGGGTACAAAAAAGCCGCCCCGGGACAGCCCGGAACGGCAAGTGTGATCTTTGAAAGCAGCCCGCAAAGCACAAGAAGGAGAAAAATGCTGTTAAGCGGCAAAAGGTCCAAAAGGAGCAATTCATTATGAGGGGGTACTCAGGAGGCTGCTTTGAAGCGGCGCACCGCTTTGCGCGGTTCCGCTTGTACCCAGAATATCACAAATGGGGTGTTTTGCACATGGATGCAGGATGGATGTGATGTGGAATCATTCCAGTGTATCCCAGAGCAGAGCCAGCCGCTCACAGCCCCGGCGGATGATCTTTGAGACCTCGGAATTTTCGCACAGCCCCAGAGCTTCCACGATGGCGGGCTGGTGCTTGTTCTCGATGTAAAACATCCGGATGCAGTCACCCTGTCGGACGGTCTCGGGGTCTACTGCCCCGGTGTAGGCCCTGCAGGTGGCATTCATCTTCAGCAGTGCAAGGCGCTGCTCCATCTGCTTCAGCTCCCGTTCCTCTGCATCCAGCCGGGCAACGGCATCTCCGACCTTATCACCGGAACTTCCGCCTGTGGGCATTCCGTTCAGGCTCTGGGTGCACTTCTCGGCGGCATCCCGGATGCGCTGGATCTTCTGCTTCTGGGCCTTCACGGCGGTAGCATCGTCCCGGCACTGCTGGAACCATGCCTTGACCGTTTTGTAATCCGTCATCCCCACACCTCCACACGCACGAACACACCGCAAGGGTCCGACCAGAACTTCTCCACGATCTCGCTGCACACCTGGGCATCATCGTGCCAGAAGTGCAGGCGGGTCATCTCGTCCTTGAGGGCCTTTTCCAGATTGTCGGTGTCAGGTTTGGAGGTGCGCCAGCTGCCGTCCGGGTGGCCCTCGGGGGCAAAGCACCACTTGACCACCAGCCGCACTGGCTTCCCGGCGGGCACGGGCTGATCCGGCGCATGGGGTGCCAGGTAGGCGTGGAGCTTGGCCCGGGCGGCTTTCAGTTCGGCGCTGTCATGGAGCACGGCACAGGGCTTGCCGCCCTTCATGTAGGCGTGCAGCTCCTTGGCGTTGTGGGTGGTGGTGGGCGGCTTCATGGGCAGGAAAAATTGAGCAATGGGCAAAAATTGCACGTTCGTTTCACCTCGTTCTTTCTTTTTGTTCGGCCAACGTGATGGGGAGGGTTCCCCGGAGGGATGGGGGCTGTGTTCGCCCCATCCTCTGGGATACCCCATCACACACGGACGGATTTTGTATATTATATATAGGCTATTTTCCGTCCCGGATTCGGAAAAATAGCCGCTATTTTCCGAAATCCGTAAGCGGATACGGATTTGTGATAGCCGCTATTTTACCGTTTTTGTACTATGCGTAAAGCGAAATATTGCAGACTGTAATTTATCCTGCGCTGCCGGGTTCTTTGCGGCCGATGTCTGCGCCGTCGATCCAGAAGCCGCCGTCCGCTTTCAAACGACGGCGTACGGTATCCGGTTTCAGCCCCATATATTCGGCCATGGAGTAGACCGTTACCTTTCCGTCCATCATGCAGGCTTCAAAGGCAGTGTCCAGCTCGGCCTTTTTGTCCTTGCTGACTTTGTCCTTATTGCCCCAGCGCTTGGATGCGCCCCGGGTACCCAGTGACTTGTAATCGCTGTCCGGCTGCAGATCCTCCAGCAGGCCGGTGTCCGGCTTGTGGACAGGGTAGTCGAACCAGAGGTTCACCGGGTCGAAGCGTGCAAACTCGCGCAGGGTGCCCTCAATGCGCCAGGCGGTCATGCTGTCGGCTTTTTTCTGGGCGGCTGCGATCTGGGCATCGATGGCCCGCAAGTCGGCCATGCCAAGGTGTTCTTTGGCTATGGCCAGCATCCGGCTTTTGCTCAGGGCATCGTCCGGGCCGTAGGCATCGGCATGGCTGCGCTTGTCCAGCATGGCCTTGAGCACCCGGCAGGCGGCCTTGTTGTGGAGCTGTTCCAAGATGGCATCGGTGGGGGTGAGCTCTGTCATATCCAGCATGGCATCCGGGTCACGGGCAAACACGCCGGAGCCGCTGGCGCGGTCCATGCTGCGCTTGCCGCCCTGGGCACCCTTGGAGTGGTGGTGGCAGTAGATCACGGCACAGTCCAGCGCACGGCAGACAAGGTCGAACTGGTTGCAGAACTTTGCCATCTGGTCGGCGCTGTTCTCGTCGCCGGTGATGACCTTGTAGATGGGGTCGAGGATGACGGCGGTGTAGCCTTTCTTACCCGCCCGGCGGATGAGCTTGGGGGCCAGCTTGTCCATGGGGACGGAAGCACCGCGCAGGTTCCAGATGTCAATGTTCCGCAGGTTCTGCGGGGGCAGGCCGAGGGCAGTATACACATCCTTGAAGCGGTGCAGGCAGGAGGCCCGGTCCAGCTCGAGGTTGATGTACAGCACCTTGCCCTGGGCACAGGAAAAGCGGCCCAGCCAGGGCGTGCCCTCGGCAATGGCGATGCACAGCTCAATGAGGGCGAAGCTCTTGCCCGCCTTGCTGGGGCCTGCCAGCAGCATCTTGTGACCCTTGCGCAGCACCCCGGTGATGAGGGCATCGGCCAGCGGCGGCAGGTCGTCCCAGTCGTCAGCCAGACTTTCGGTTTCAGGCAGCTCATCGGTCTCAGCTTCCAGCCAGTCCCGCCACTCGTCCCAGCAGCTTTTGCCGATGTTGGTCTCCAGCAGGGTCTGCCGCTGACTGCCGCGCAGGATGCCGGGCATCCGGGAAAGGCGGCTGGGGTTGCGGTTCTGCTGGTCGAGGGTCAGACCATTCTTCTGGCAGGCGGCATAGAGGTAATCCACCCGCTTGCGGTATTCGGTGTAATCCGGGGCATCCACCTTGACGATGGCGTGGACGCTCTTGCCGCCGGAGTAGACCAGGGCGGCACAGGGCAGCTCCAGCTGCTTGATGATGGCCTGCTGTCTGCCCAGATCCATGTTGTCGCATTCCACCAGAGCGTAGCGGTAGGCGGTGATATTGGCATCCTTGCGGCCCGTTCCGTCCACCGGATTGAAGCAGATCCACGCGCCCACCTCGGGGTCGCAGTCGCCCACCACCTTGCCGATGTCCCCGCCGCAGGTGTCCAGCTCAGCGATGAGCTGGCCTGCGGTGCGGTCCCAGCAGCCTCTGGTGGGACGGCGGCGGTCGTCGGCCATGAAGCTCTCGGTCACATAGGCCACGTGCTCGTCCTGCTCAAAAAGGGCCTGCAGGTAGCGCCTGAGCTGGTCAACTGGGTCCCACTGCTCAGGCAGGGCCAGGTCATGGGATTCCACCCACCGGGGGTCCACCAGCTGCCCCTCCGTTCTGGAGGAGCCGGTGGTGAGCTCGTCGCCCCAATCCAGCGCGTGGCCTGCCGGGCCGCTCCATCCGTGGCTGTAGGCCAGCTGGAAGATGCTGCTCTCGGTGACAGGCTTTGTGCTGCCGTGGAAGCTCTCCCACTTCCGGGCACACTCACCCTTGTGGTAGCGGCCCCCGTCCCGGGCGCTCCATGCTTCCCAGACGGTGACGGACAGGCCCGCTTCCTTGAGGCCCATGCCCACCATCGTCCACTCCTCATAAGTCAGGGAGGCCGGGGAAATGAAGTCCAATGCTTCTTTGAGTTCGATCTCATCATTCATCTGCGTTACCATACATCCCATGCGGGTGTTTCAGGCGGGGCGGGTGGCGTATAGGTGCTTGGGGTAACACCCTTGGGCACACCCCGCCAGCCCTGGACCGCAATGCGGTCGATCATGTGTTTGGCCTGCTCAAAACTCCATGTACCCACATGCTGGAAGCCGTATTTTTCCAGACAGCGGATCTGTTTTGGTGTGGTGAGGCCTTCATCCCGGCGCTTGTGCAGCCGGTCCAGCAAAAGGCTGGCCTTGCCTGCCGACTCCACTGCATCCGGCAGAATGCCCAGCTTTTCGAGGGCGGAGGTCTGCTGTTCGGTGGGCGGCCCGGCTTCCCAGCCAAAAGCCGGCACATAGCCGGACAGATCCTCGGCCTGAATGCTCATTTCGTATTGGAGCGGGTCCACCAGCTTTGCCTTTTTGCGGCGCTGTTCGGCCAGCTGTTTTGCAAGGGCTTCTTCCCGCTGGGCCACCACGTCCTCTCTGGCCTGGGCGGCGGCTTCCTGGATGTCCTGCGCAGCCCCGGTCTCGGCCAGATTCTCGGTCATCTGCCGGGCCACGGCCCTGTCCTCGCACACAAGGTCTGCCGGGCGGCAGAGCTCGTGCTTGTCGGTCATCCACAAAAAGTCGAGGAGCAGCAGATCGGTCTTGCCCTCGGCCAGACGTGTGCCGCGTCCCACCATCTGGCTGTACAGGCTGCGGACTTTGGTGGGCCGCAGCACAACCACGCAGTCCACACTGGGGCAGTCCCAGCCCTCGGTGAGCAGCATGGAGTTGCAGAGCACGTTGTACTTCCCGGCATCGAAGTCGGCCAGCACTTCCTTGCGGTCGGTGCTCTGGCCGTTGACCTCGGCGGCCTGGAACCCCTTGGCGTTGAGCAGGTCCCGGAATTTCTGGCTGGTTTTGATGAGGGGCAGGAACACCACCGTCTTACGGCCCCTGCACCGCTGCACCATCTCAGCGGCGATCTGCTCCAGATATGGATCCAGTGCTGTGCCCAGTTCCCCCACGGCGTAGTCGCCGCCGCTGAGGGTCACGCCGGAGATGTCCAGCTGCAGGGGAATGGTCTGGGCCATGATCTTGCACAGATAGCCCTCTTTGATGGCATCGGTCAGCTTGTACTCATAGGCCAGGCTGTCGAACACCTCGCCCAGGTTCCGCATGTCGCCGCGGTCAGGGGTGGCGGTCACACCCAGCACCTTTGCACCCTCGAAGTAGTCCAGGATGCGGCGGTAGCCGTCGGTGATGGCGTGGTGGGCCTCGTCAATGATGATGGTTCCGAAGTAGTCCCGGGGAAAGCGTTCCAGCCGGGCGGAGCGCTGCAGGGTCTGCACGCTGCCCACCACCACCCGGAACCAGCTGTTCAGGCAGGTGGATTCTGCCTTTTCCACGGCGCTGACAAGGCCGGTGGAACGCTGGAGCTTGTCTGCTGCCTGTTCCAGCAGCTCGCCCCGGTGGGCCAGGATGAGCACCCGGTCCCCGGCACGCACCTGATCGGCGGCAACGGAGGCGAACACGATGGTCTTGCCGGTGCCGGTGGGCAGCACCAGCAGCGTGCGCAGACGGCCCTGCTCCCACTGGGCGTGGATGCTGTCCCGGGCGGCCTGCTGATAGGGACGCAGGGATTGGATGTTCGCCATCAGAATGCCCCCTGTGTCCAGCCCTGAGCGGGTGCGGCCTTAGGTTCCGGCGGCGGCAGGAAGCGAGTGACCTCATTGCTCTGGCCGGTCTTGCCTGCGTTGGGGCCGCTCTGCTTGGTGTACTCCCGGATGCCCAGCTTGCACCAGCCCCGGGCACCCACCACCTCGTTCCAGCGGGGGCGGAAGGTCTCACCGCGCTTGCACTGGCCGATGCTCTCAAAGAAAGCACCCAGCAGGCCCTGGGTCTTGGTGTGGAGGTAGAGCCGGTCAGTGACGGTGGTGTCACCCTTGGCCCCGCCGAAGATCTTCAGGGTCAGCTTTGCCATGGAGCAGGGCGGCAGCTTGGCGCTGCCCTCAAAGCGGGTTCGTTCCATGCCGATGACCTCAAAGGCATAATCGCCCTCGGGCAGGAGCACGAACTCCTGCTGCTCGTTGGTAAATTCGTCGTCCCAGCTCAGGGCGCGGTCGGTGTTCATGTCATTCATAAGTAAGTTCTCCTTTCAATTGTCAAAACGGCAGGTCACGGCTGTCCAGCACCATCTGGAGCACCTGGGGCCATGCGGCCACCAGACAGCCCTCTACGAAATCGGCCGGATAGTCCCGGATGGGCATATCCTCGGGGAAATAGCCCCGCTTGCCCACCACAGCCTGCAGCTCCTCGGGTGTGACGTTGTTGGCGCTCATCAGGGGAGCCAGCTTCTCCGGGACTCCCAGCGCCACAAGCTCCGGGGTCAGCAGTGCTTTGGGCACCGTCTCGGCGGGCGGTTCCGGCTGCGGGGCGGGCGCGGGCAGGATGTCGGCTTCCGGCTGGGGGTGCGGTTCCGGCCTCGGCTTCGGTGCGGGCGCAGGTGCGGTGCCGGGGATGCAGGCGGCGATGCCGGCGTAATCAAAAGGCATCTCGTCGGGCAGGCCAAAGCGGTTCTTGGCATCCCAGCAGGGGTGATGGGTGGTGTACATGACCCGGCGGCCGCCGGTGACCTTGTTTTTTGCGTTGGGGGCACTGCTGCTCTTTTCCACCACGGTCTGGTAGTTGACAAAGAGCAGCATATCGCACCACTCCCGGATCAGCGGCTCTACCTGCTTGGTGGTCTTCATGGTCCAGCGGTCGTAGGAGCCAGCAGCGTCCGGCTGCTCGAACTTGGTAATGGCCGCGTGGGCAAGGACCAGAACATTGTGTCCGGTGTTCAGCACCTCTTCCAGCGCGTCCAGCAGCTTGCCGAACTCCTCTTTCAGGTAGGTGTAGCCCTTGCCGTAGCCAAAGCCCTCCAGCCCGTCCACCTTGGCCTTGGCGCAGACGGCATCAATGGCCAGCCGTTCGGCCCAGTCGGCGGTGTCAATGACCAGCGTGCCGCAGGGGATATTTCCTCTGCGCACCTCGGCTACCTCGTCCAGCAGCATGGTCCAGCTGGTGGGCTGGGGCAGGCGCTTGATGTTCAGCCGCTTGGTGCCGCCCTCAGTGTCGATGAACACCGGGTCCGGGAAGTGGGAGGCAAAGGTGCTCTTGCCGATGCCCTCGGGGCCATACAGCACGGTCTTGACCGGGGAATCCTGCACCCCGGCGGTGATGGCATACTTGCTCATTTAGAACGCTCCTTTCGTCCAGCTTCTGGGCTGGGGCTTTTCGGTGACAGGCGGCTCGGCATCCTTTACCATGCCGTCCTCAATGATGATCTGGCACTCGCTGCCGGTGGAGACCCGGGTGGCGATGGCCTGCAGGTGCTCTGCTTCCAGCCAGCGGCCAAACTCGGTCAGGGTGGTCATGTCCATCTGCTCCAGCTTGTCCAGCAGCACAAAACCGCAGTCCGGGTTCAGGCGGCGGACGATGGCGGCGGCTACCCGCAGCTGGTCACTGCCGGACATATCCCGCCAGTGCTTTCCTTTATAAGTAAGGGCACCGTCCTCCACACTCAGCTCAGGCAGGGGCAGGTCGGCACCGTTCAGCAGGGCCATGCGGTCAGCCCGCTTCTGGGTGATGGCTTCGGTGAGCTTGTCGTAGTCGCTGGCATACCGGGCCGCTTCATCCTCGGCGCGGGACTTTTCCAGGTTGGCCCGGACCTTGCGGTTGGTCTCCTCGATGCCCCGGATGGATGCCTCCAGCTCTGCGGTGGATTCGTCCTGAAGCTGGGCAGCAGATTTCCGGGCCTGAAATATCTGCTTTTCAAGGTCAGTAAATTTTGCTTGCGTTTGTTCGTATTCCTCTTTCAAATCTTCAATTTTTTCATCGAGATCACGCAAGGTGAAATTCAATTGATTCTTTTCATCAATGAGCTTGTCCAACTGGTTGCGCTTGCGCTGATTCTCGCCGTTCCGGGCAAGGATCTCCTGCTGCTGGCGGATGAGGTCGGAGGCGCTGACCGGTTCTTCCGGGGCATCGGGGTAGGAAATCAGCTCATCGGCAAAGTGCTTTTTCTGTTGGGCCAGCTGGCCGGTGAAGGTGCGCTTGTCGTACAGCGCCTTGATCTCCATGTCCCGGACGTGCAGCTCGGTGCCGATGCCGATGATGCGGAGCAGGATGTCCGCTTTCTCCTTGTCGGATGCTTCCATGAAGCGGGGCAGGTCAAGGGCCAGCGGCTCGATAAAGGCATTGAGCAGCTGCTGGCCGCTGCGCCGCCCGGTGGGGTCGGTAACGGTCAGGGTGCTGTTTTTGCCCTTGCGCTCCACGATCACGCCATTGGAAAGGGTGACCTTGAGATGGGCGGGAGCCACGGCCCCATCCCGCTGTGCGGCATTGGGGCGGAAACGGTCGCCGCCCAGCGCCCAGGCAAGGGCATCCAGCACGCTGGTCTTGCCCTGATTGTTGTTGCCGCCCACGAGGGTGAGCCCGGTGGGGGCGGGGGTGAGCGCAACGGCCTTGATGCGCTTGACGTTTTCGGCCTCAAGGGCCGTGATGGTTACAGACATCTGGATACCTCCCCTTGGATCTGTCCGAGTGTGTGAACGAGCATATTGGTTAGCTGCTCCCGCTGTTCGGGCGGAAGCCTGCGGAGGGCCGGAACCACCATTTTGCCTATGTTCTGGAAAGAGCGGTCGGCCAGCAGCACGTTGTCATAGGAGCTGTGGGCATCCTGTTCACTGCTGGAAGCGGCCTGTTCCAGCTGTGCCCGCAGGTCGGCGGTCATCTCGGCGGCTAAATCTTCGGCGATATCATGGGCCAGCTGGTTTGCCCGGCGCTCCACTTCTTCCTCGTCCACCACGGCGGTGATGGGTTGTTTCTTGAGTGCATCATTCTCGGCCTTGAGCTTGTCGCCCCGGAGCTTGGCCGCTTCGGCCATCTGCCGGGAACCCTCCAGCTGCTTCTCGGCCTCCTGCGCCCGGGTTTCGGCCTTGCTCTGTAGCTTCCAGGCTTCCTCTTCCCGGGCCTCGGCCTTGTCTGCGCGGTCTTTTTCCTGCGAGACCTTCAGACCCAGCCGGTTGCAGTCTTTGGCGGTGCTCAGCTGGTCGGCGCGGGCCTTGTCCCGTTCGGATTCGGCCTTTTGGGCACGTTCGGTCAGGCCGTTGATGTCGGCGTTGGCTGCTTCCAGATGAGCTTCTGCGGTGTCGGCGCGGGATTTTTCGGCTTTGAGCTGGGCCAGCAGCTCCTGATACTCCTTGTAGGAGGTGATATCACCGGAGAACACTGCCTGTTTCACCTGTGTTGGGGTGGAGGGCTTGGCAGCGGCATACAACAGCTTCAGGGGCTGAACGTCCAGAATGGACTTACCCTCCAGCTGAATGTTGCCGAACTGTTCGGCAACTCTCACCATGTTTTCACCGGTGTCCCGGCTGATGCCCACAGCGGCGCACCACTTCCCCCAGCTGCCTTTGTAGTGGTTGGCTGTCAGGTCGTGGGCGTGCTTTGCCGCCATGATGCGGGCCATGTTGCCGGTGATGAAGGTCTGTGCATCCTGCAAAAGCAGGGCGTTGGTCTCGTCATCGGCTCCGAAGTCAAAACCAGGTGCCGAAGTCATCGGTGCAGAAGAACCGCTCGCCGATGCGGCAGGGACCGACTCCTCCTCTACCGGTTCGATGGGTGCGTTCTTGCAGGGCTTGGCCTCCCTGAGGGCCGTCAGCATCTGCTCCGGAAGCTCGTAGTCATCCATCGGAATGAACCCTTCGCTGGTCAGAAACGTTTCCGGGGTCAGCCGCTTTTCAGCGGTCTTGGCCTTGTCGAACTTCTGGGCCAGCAGATGGCTTTCCTTCCAGACCCGTGCGGATTCGTCCCAGCGCCAGAAGCGCCCACGGGTATAGGCGTAGTAAACATCGTTGCTGTTCTGGCTGATGATCATACCCTTACCTCCGTGCCCTTCAAGCGGTCCAGCATCTCGGTCTGTACATCCTTGTTCATGGGCTGGATGTTGTTGCCCTTCCATCCGTAGCAGAGGATAGGCCCGTAAAGCTGGCGGCCCCGGTACTTCCGGTTGAGCAGGCTGGCGGGCTGGATAGGTCCTTCGTACCGGCCCACGAACAGCACCGCCGGGGTGCGGGGCATCACGATCATCTCGCAGGGCGTACCCAGCCGGTTCTCAATGGCCCACAGGCTGTCGGGCAGGGACGCGATCACCGGAGCCTTGCCCGGCTCGGCTAAAATACCTTTCATTTGTAAAATCCTTTCTGATGTCAAGGGTGATGGGGCTTGTGAATTCCATCACCCTTTGGGCTCGTCCGTGTTACCAGCACGGGCGGGCTCATTTGCTTTTCATGCGCCCCTCCGGTTCTGCCGGTAGTCCGGCTCTTCGGTGCGGGCGTGGGTGCGGTCAACGCGGCCATAGCGGCGGGCGTTCTGCTCACGATCCTGGGCGGCAAAGCCCAGCCGCAGGAACGCTACCGCTGCCAGAACCAGGCACAGGGCCGTGACGAACTGGCTGTCAGAGATGGAGCTGCCCAGCTGTGCACCGCCCTCGATGCCCATGCCGTACAGCAGACTTACGGCACCGCTGGCAGCAGCCAGCCAGTACCAGACGCAGGATTTGATCTTCATGCGGGGTCCACCTCCTGAAGGTAATTTGCAGCGGATTGTGCGCAGGTGGTGCCGTAAGCGGCAACTGGGTGCCATTCGCCATCCGCAAAAACCTGCACAGGTTTCGAGCCGCTTTCTGCGACGGCTTCAGCACCGGTTCGGTTGTACCCGGAGTCACGGATGCCATCCCAGCGGAACCACATGCGGGTCAGCACTGGTGCAATGTAGGACACGCTGCTGGTGGGTGAAGCAGCCCGTTCAGAGGCGAGATAATAAGGTTTCATGCGGTCTTTTCCTCCTTTGCGATTGCCGGGAAGAAATACTCCCCGATTTTTTCTTGCGGGATGTGTAGTGCTCTGCAGATGATGACGATCTCGTCACTCCTCCAAGGTTGTGTCCCCTTGAGCCGTGCGGTCATCGTGTTGGAGCTTACCCCAATCAGGGCCGCAAGTGCGCCCTGGTTGAGATCCTGATCTTCTGCCAGACGACTGATTTTGAGATAAGGCTTTTTCACGTTGCTCACCTCCTTGTTGGCGGCTCCCTTCTGCGGTATACTTGGGCGGGAAGGGAGGTGAAATTGTGAAAGTGTATCATATTGATAGGGCAGGAACATTGAAGGATGGACAACGAGTAGAGCTGCATTCTCTTGAAGAACTTCCCAAAGAGGTACAAGATTCTTACTTTGTAAAGGATTTCAAATATGGAGTTTCTGCACACGGACTAAAATATCTAAATCCATGTGTTGGTACACATCCTGTACTGAGAAATTTCGATGGCCATCCTTTCCTTTCGGCAACAGACTTTGAAACCGAAAAAGGAATGACGGATTCAACAATTATCGAAGTGATTGCTGAAATTGTCCGACGATGCTATTTCCCGTCCATGCCGTCGAGAATGGTTTCTCTCTTTGCAGTAAAAGAAAGAACTGATTTTGAGCAATGGCCTGAATTGAGGAACGAACCGAAAGCGCAGTATTTTCAGATTGAGGTTCCTGAAAATACACACAAATTCGATTCAAACTTGCTACGTGGGGGTCTGAATTTCGGAAATACCGGTTCGGCCTGGTATCTTGGATTCTATGCGTCAGCATCATTTGATTTTGCATATCGCTATTGGTCTGGTGAAACTAGCGCTAATCCAAGATTTGAATACCTTGTACAACTCCCAACTGCTCAAATTCACAAGCTGAATGTATGACGCGGCATCTCATCGATAGTCAGCATGTGTGCTTTCGGTGCTGATTCTGAGCCGCGAGGAAATACGCACGTCAGCCTGCTACACGCTGCCACCGCTTGAGCCAGATCTGCAGCCGCAGTACTCAGTGAGGCCAGCGTCTCCCCGTGAGCTTCTTCGGACTCCTTGCTCACCAGTTGCAGCTGGCGGGTGAGGAGTTCTTTGATTTCCGGTCTTTCGTCGGGCTTTTTGTTGTTGCTCATGTGGTTCACCCCCTTTCACTCCGCACCGCCGGGCTTCTTCCGGCCAGCGCATCGGCCATGATCTCATCGAAGCCAGGCAGACCAAAGGCAATGATCTGAAGCTGGTCGATGCGGCTGTCCAGGTTGGCCTGAGCTTGGGCGACCAGGCTTTCTGCCTGACGCAGGCTATCGCACATCTTGCCGTAATCAGTCTTGGCCTGAAGGAACCGGGCTTTGTAGTTGTCCCGGTGGTGGATGAAGTCGTTGCGCAGGCCGATGACCTCGGCAAGCGCGGCCTTGGCGCTGCTCACGTTCTGGATGGCTATGTTCAACTGGGCATTGGTGGCTTCCAACTGCTCAATGTGCTGCTGGGCTTTCACGGTCTCGTACACGCCGTTCTTGCGCAGGGCCGGGAGTACCTCGCTGGTCACCCACCGCTTGAAGGCCTTTGCCTTTGGCATCTTGCTGGACAGAATCAGGCTGTACAGGCCGGACTCGTTGATGAGGGCGGTTTTAGTGGAACCAGAGGGCAGAGTCCCATTTTGGGCTTCTGCCTCCTGCGGCAGCATCTCAAGCCGCTTGTCCTCATCATCAACATGGGCGATGATAGCCTTTGTAGGATTCTTGTACCCCAGCGCCACGGCAACATCCTTGCCGACGAGCCACGGTGTGCCGTCGATCTCGACGGTGCGCACCTGCCCGAACTCAGGGCTTGAGAAGATTTGTAAGTCGTTCATGTGGATTTGTACCTCCTTGTTGTGGTCTCCTTTCTGCGGTATACTGGGGCGGAAGGGAGGTGAGAAAAATGTTTGATAAGACGGTTGAATGGTTAAATAGTCGTGAAAATGTGACGTTTCTGATTGCGATAGCAAGCTTTGGATTGTCCATTTGGAATTTTCTTTCAGACAAAATCAAGAATCGTAAAAATCTTGAAATCGAAATTCAGAATGTTTTTTGCTTTGGGCCAAGTCCAGACAAAAAATATACTGAAGCTCTAAACATCCGATTCATCAATAGATCCAGAGAATCAATTACATTAAGTGGACTTGAGCTTTCATCTGGAGCAGGAGAATGCAGATTTGGAGAGTATCGTTTGAGGCTGTTAATGAATAGCCAGAAAAGGGGAAATAAAGAAATAAGTCGTTCCGAATGGTATTCCGACACTTTTCCGGTTAAGCTTGAAGGACTTGGATTTGAACACATGATTTTGTCTTCTACAAGCACCGAAAGACATATTGCGGAAAATAAACCGTACACGCTGAAAGTTTTTAGTAACAAAGGAACCGTTATAAGGACTTTTACCAGTGGTTTTTCCAACGTTGATATGCTGTCACGATGCCGAGAACCAGACTCGCACACAGAAGCACTTGAGTGAGTTCGTTTTGCGTCATCTTTTTCACCTCCTTGTTGGATAGGGTGATGTCGGTCATGTGGTTCTCTCCTTTCACGCCACAGGCCGGTTGTCCAGCTTCTTCAGGCTGGCCACCAGATTGATGGATGCCGCAGCGGTCTCCATCTGCTCGAATGCGTCCTCGTCCATGTCCTTGCACATGGTGTGGATGCGAATCACGCGCTCTACGTCCTGCTGCGTCAGGCCATACATGGCGGGGTCCAGGGAATTGTTCTTGCGTGCCATACTAAGCACTCCTTTCTGTGGGTGGCTCCCACAACCATCCCGGCGGCGTCACCGGAATGGTTTCGGCCCGTGCCGCCGGGCCATCATCGGGTGGGTTGTGGCGTGCTCCCTTCTGCGGTATACTGAGACGGAAGGGAGATGTTTATAAGTTGTCTGAAAAATACAAATGTCCGTATTGTGGAGTTGCGTTCTATGAAGCGTCCGACAATACGAAAGAACGTAGGATAAGCTATAATTTCGATCAAAAGGATTTCGATGGGCCATATGGATACAATTCGATACTTTCTGATATTGTAGCGGTTTACCATTACTGTCCATCCTGTCACGAATATTCCGTACAGCTTGCCAGCAGCAAGGGACTTTTTTCGTTCAACTATCCACCGTATACCGGGATGACATTGCCTGACTATATTCCGGAAGCAATCAGAAGAGATTACATGGAAGCCTGCTCAATTCTGGATGCAAGTCCAAAAGCATCTGCCACATTATCGCGTCGCTGCCTGCAAGGAATGGTTCGGGATTTCTGGGGCGTGAAGTCCGGAAACCTTGCCGGAGAAATCGATCTGATCAAAGATAAAATTCCTGCCGACCAGTATCGGGTACTCAACGGCGTGAGGCGCTTGGGAAACATCGGAGCACACATGGAAAAGGATGTGAATCTGATCGTTGATATCGACCCCGGAGAGGCTCAAAAACTCATCAAACTTCTGGAGTTGCTTCTGAAAGACTGGTACATTGCCCGACACGAGCGTGAAGAACTGTACCGGGAAATCCTCGTTATTGATGAGAAGAAACAGGATGAACGTCATCCTGACTGAACGGGTCATTCTTTGCCAGCAGTTCACCGTCCAGAGTCCAGTACTGATGAACTTCATAAACCGGATTCGCATCCGTGCCATCTCCCGCCAGAGTGACGGTCTCAATGACCTGAATCACTCTGGCGGCTTTTGCTTCCCGTGGGATTTTGAATGGGTTGTCCTTCATCCTCTTCACCTCCTTTCGTTTTGACTTGGATTGCTAAGTCTGTCTTAGCTTGGCTATACTATAACATAGCCCTGCTACAATGTCAAGCGCAAAATTATTAGCTGAGCTAAATTTTATCATTGACACAGTAGCACCCGCGTGGTACAATCCGAAATAGAAGGAGGTGATACAAATGAACGAGCGTATAAAGAAAATCATTGAAGAACTCGGTTTGAAAAAGGTGGATTTTGCAAACCGCTTGCACATCTCACAACCTTTTGCATCAGAACTTTGCTCTGGTGCAAAAGCCCCCAGCGATCGCACGATCAGCGACATCTGCCGGGAGTTCGGCGTCCGGGAAGCATGGCTGCGCGAAGGCGAGGGCGAAATGTTCGTGCAGGACACCCAGTCTGAGCAGGTGGCGGCCTTTCTGGCCGACCTGACTAAGGATGACAACGACACTTTTAGAAAGCGTTTTGTCGAAATGCTGGCAGGCCTGAGCCCGGCGGACTGGGAGCTGCTGGAGCACATGGCCGAAAAATTGACACAAAAAAAAGAGGAAAGCCCGTAAAGGCTTCCCTCGCGTGGTGGCTGGCGGCTCATCCGATCAGGTGGCTTGCGTACACCCACACAAGCCGCAGCTGGCGGAAATCGGCTTTTTCCAGCAGTTTCAAAATAGCGGTAATGTAATCTTGTCGTGTCATGTTGCTGCCCTCCCACGAAATTTTTAATTCCTGGCCCTTGCGATAATAATAAAGAAATTCGTCTGATTTTGCAAGAGAATTTTGGAAGAATCTACTATAATCTTTTTGTCAAAATCTTGCTGATATATGCATATTGCACAAATCATTAAACGATCAGAGGTCGTTTAGACTGCAAATGTATAGGTTATCCTTTGCCTATACCGGACATGAGTGAAAAAATGGACTCCAAATTATAGCAATGTGCCCAAAAGCGAGAATTGCTCAACTATAAAATGAGCGCCGTTCAACTGCTGCAAATTTTGCAACAGTTTAGTGGTTGTTTCCAAAATGGAAATGACCACTCCTGAGCTGCCGAGGAATCCTCGGTAGTTGAACAAAACAAAAAAACGCCCTGGTGTTGGAGCACCAGAGCGTTTCATAAGCGGCTCACCCTTGCGGGGTCATCGCACACCTAGCAATTGCGATTATACCTCTTTTGGGCGGGCTTGTCAAAGTGTACCCCAAAGGAGGTTTTTTGTATGGGACAACGGACCAACACAGCCCAGTGGCTGCCAAACCAGAACCGTTGGCAGGTCAAGGTGCAAAAGGACGGCGTGCGCAAAACCTTTACCAGCGCAAAGCCCGGCCGCACTGGCCAGCGGGAAGCAAATGCAAAAGCAGATGCCTGGCTGGATGAGGGCATTTGCAGCACCACCAAGCGCTGCTTGGAGGTCTGGAACGAGTATCTGATCTCGGTGCGGGCCACCGCCGGCACAAGCTATGCCCAGCAGGTGGAGAAGTTCGGACAGAACTACATCCTGCCAGTGGTGGGTGACCGCCGGATCGGTGACCTGAATACGGGAATGCTGCAGGATGTGCTGAATCGGGCATACAAGGAAGGCAGCATGAAACCGCAGGCCACTCGAAAGAGCAGGGGAAACCTCTCGAGGAAAACATTGCAGGGAATCCGAGCGGTTGAAGTCAGCTTTGTGAAATGGGCAAGGCAGCACAAATACACCGCCCTGCGGCCAGAGGACGAGAGGCTCACGGTACCCAGGGGAGCACGTCCAAAGGGCCGAAAGATCCTTCAGCCGGACGCGCTGCGGGTTCTGCTTTCTGTAGATACACGCATCGTCCGTGGCAAGGTTGAACAGGATGCCAATATCCATGCATACCGCTTTGCGGTCCTGACCGGCCTACGCCCCGGGGAGCTGCTGGGGCTGCGCGTGGGCGACATGGAGGGCAACCGGCTGCATCTTGCCCGGGCCATCAATACCTTTGATGAGGAAACACACGGCAAGAACGAAAACGCTATCCGCACGGTGGTCCTGCATCCGCTGGCGGCTGCGGAACTCCACGCTCAGCTGCAGCAGCGGGCCTTTGAAGAGGAGCGGCCTCTTCGGGGGGGATGATCCAATCTTCCTGTTGGAGAATGAGCACAGCCTCTATAACTACTAGCAGT
>ENA-OWOE01000335-OWOE01000335.1-gut-metagenome-genome-assembly--contig:-NODE-335-length-37679-cov-9.852189_pt1 | contig 37679 bp, 26 predicted proteins | sample MGYA00248254_ERZ651788 | MGnify/ENA primary metagenome ERZ651788 (study PRJEB26908, sample SAMEA4031709) | gut metagenome | biome: gut; feature: normal infant; material: stool | place: China | collected 2015... | reverse complement strand
ATCCGCACCTCGCACTACCCCAACCAGGAATACTGGTACGACCTGTGCGACGAATACGGCATCTACCTGATCGACGAAACCAATCTTGAAACGCACGGCAGCTGGTGCCTGCCGGGAGACGTGGTCACCGAGGATTCCGCCGTTCCGGGCAGCAAGCCCGAATGGGAGGGCGCGTGCGTGGACCGTGTGAACAGCATGATGAAGCGCGACTACAACCATGCTTCCGTAGTCATCTGGTCGCTTGGCAACGAATCGTATGCGGGAGACGTGTTCCGCGCGATGAGCGTCCACGTGCACGAACTCGACCCGAACCGTCCGGTGCACTACGAGGGCGTGACCCACAATCGCAAGTATGACGACGTGACCGACATCGAAAGCCGCATGTACGCGCACGCCGACGAAATCGAGGAATATCTCAAGTCCGATCCGAAGAAGCCGTATATTTCCTGCGAATACATGCACGCCATGGGCAATTCCGTCGGAAATATGGACGAATATGTTGCGCTGGAACGCTACCCGCAATATCAGGGCGGATTTATTTGGGATTTCATTGATCAGGCGATTCTTGTGCGCTTGCCCGATGGCGATGAACGTCTCTGCTACGGCGGCGATTTCGGCGATCGTCCGAGCGATTACGAGTTTGCCGGAGACGGTATTGTGTTCGCCGATCGCACGCCGTCGCCAAAGGCGCAAGACGTCAAGCAGCTGTATGCCAACGTGCGCATTGTGCCGGGTGAAACCGGCGTTGAGATCGCGAATGACAATCTGTTCGTTTCCACCGCCGACTATGTGTTCGTTACGCGCGTGCTTGCGGATGGCGAGCCGGTATGGCAGGCCGAACAGCGTTTTGATGTGCCGGCTGGCGAAACCAAGCACTTCGATATTGAATGGCCGTTGGAGGCCTACCGAGGCCAAGCCAACGAGCTCACGCTCGAAGTGAGCCAACGCCTTGCCGCCGCGGAAGAGTGGGCGCCGAAGGGCTACGAGCTGTCGTTCGGCCAGACCGTGGTTGCAGGCTCCAAGCCGGTTGCTGCCAGCGAGGCGAAGCCTGTCGACGGCATTGTGACCGTTGGCCGTTGGAATGCTGGCGTGCAGGGATCCGGTCGTGAGATTCTGCTGTCGCGTACGCAGGGCGGCATTGTTTCGTACACGCTTGACAGCCGTGAATTCGTGCTGCGCAGGCCCACGCTCACCACGTTCCGCGCGCTGACCGACAACGATCGCGGTGCAGGCCACGGTTACGACCGCGCGCAGTGGGTCGGCGCAGGCCGTTACGCCAAGTGCGTCAACAACACCATCGAACAGGTCAATGACGATACGCTGAAAGCCGTATACGAGTACGAGCTCGCCACTCCGCAGCGCACGCACGTCACCATCACGTATGTGGCAGACACCACCGGCAAGCTGCACTTGAGCGTCGACTATCCGGGTGAAACTCAGGAAGCCCCGACCATTCCGGCTTTCGGTTTGGAATGGACGCTGCCGGTCGAATACTCCAACCTGCGCTTCTACGGCCCCGGACCCGACGAAACCTACGCCGACCGCAAGCATGCCAAGCTGGGCATTTGGAACACCAACGCTTACGACGATCATGCGCCGTACCTCATGCCGCAGGAAACCGGCAACCATGAGGATGTGCGTTGGGCTGAGATCACGGATGATGCCGGTCATGGCATGCGTGTGAGCCGTCACGGCGAATCCGCGTTCGCGCTCAGCCTGCAGCCGTATAGCGCATTCATGTTGGAAGAAGCCCAGCATCAGGACGAACTGCCCGCTCCGAAGCACATGTTCCTGCGCGTGCTCGCCGCGCAAATGGGCGTCGGCGGCGACGATTCCTGGATGAGCCCGGTGCACCCGCAGTACCACATTCCAGCCGATAAGCCGCTCCACTTGGATGTGGATATCGAGCTGATCTGACACGTTGGGGCATGCCGGTTGCCCCAACAATTACAGGGGGGATCCGCGTATTCTGCGGATCTCCCCCTGCTTGCGTTATTGCGTTACCGCGTTACCGCCAATTTGCATTGGCGCTCATTGCCTCATATCATGCTCACCGCTCACCGCTGCGGATAGGAATCCTCAAAGAAGCGACGCTCGAGATGCACGATGGTGCGGAACACGTCGGCCTCCGAGCCATCCACCGACGCATACTCGTTGACGAGCGCGATCAGGCGGCCCGTCCAGGCGCGGAAATAATCGCCCTCATGCAAATCAACCCAACCCTTGTGCGCCGGAATCCGCTGAACGACGCCAGCGTCGATGGTGCGCTTGGCCCAGGCAAGATAAATCCATTCCATGCAGCACAGCGCAGTAATGAGTTCTTCCCAAGTTCCCTGAACCAGCTTGGTCAGATATTCGCAATATTCACGATTTGCCGGAGTCTGCTCGGAATTATTGTATTCTTCGTCAGTAATTCCGTATTCCTTAAGGAATCCGGTAAAATATGTTGCTTCATTGTCAGCAAACCATTGCGATTGTTTCGCCAGCATATCTTTGGTTTCCTGACGCGGCGCAAGTTCAATCGCATGTGCCATGATGCCCTGATTAAAGAACTTGAAATCCTGAATTAAATAAGACTTCAAAATCGATTCTGGAAGTGTATCATCCAGCAATTCATTCACAAAACGCGAATTGATTGCCTGATTCCATTCGTCGGCCGCCGACATATACAGCTGATCGGCTACGGAACCCGGCTCGGCTCCCAACCACGCATAATCGCCGCTTGCGGACTGCGGCGCTTCCGGAACATGATTCATGGTCACAAGACCCCCTCGGTTAATGCGGCCAATGCAAACGCAACGCACATCTCCTCGCTCCGTTCCGCCGTGGCTCGCTGTGATGGCGCCATAATAGCCGCCGTTCCCAACGTACCGAACGCGCCACCGAAACGCAAGAAGCAGAACGCTTCCATGACAGCCATGACCGCACTCAATCTCGGCGAATCATTGCGCGAATTTGTTGAGGCGGCGATCGTAGGTCATGAGGCCGTTGAGCTCTTCTTCGACGTCGGAAACCTGCGTATACACGTAGCCCGCCAATCCGCGTGATTCCAACGATTCCGCCGAATCAAGCACGGAACGGACGGCAGTGCGCCAATCCTCAATCGAATCGTATTCACCGTAGCCGTACGCGCGCGAAACCGCAGCATGATCGGCAACCAACTGCGCCAATCCTCCGAATTCCGAAATCACGAACGCACGAACGCCATGCTGCGCAACCGGCAACACCGCGTAATGCGCGGCACGACGACGCCGCTTATGCCGCTTTTCATATTCGGCCACATACCCACGCAATGGCCCCTTATCCGGGTAGATTTCCAGCGGACGGAAGTAGTTGTGCACGCTGTGAACATCGCCGCAACGCTGGTCGTACCAGCCACTCGTGGCGTCGATCGGGCGCGTCGGGTCAAGCGCATGAATGCGTTCCGCCGCATCGCACGCGTCGAACTGCCCCCACCCTTCGTTGAACAGCACCCACGTGACGATCGACGGGTGGCCGGCAAGCATGTGCACCATGGCATCGCAAGTGCGCGACCAGTCGCGGCGGTACGTCGAATCGTCGGCACCGAGCGCCGCGAAATGCTTCGCCGTGTCATCGCGGTACTTGTTCCATGTGGCACGCATGAGCGTCGGCTTGCGGTTGGTGGCCCACGCGTTGTATTCGCCGCCACCCGACACCGCGTCCTGCCATACCAGCATGCCGAGGCGGTCGCAATGGTAGTACCAGCGCGCCGACTCGATTTTGATATGCTTGCGCAGCATAGTAAAGCCGGATTCCTTCATGGCGGTTATGTCATGCACCAGCGCTTCATCACTCGGCGCGGTCAGCAGGCCGTCCGGCCAATAGCCCTGGTCGAGCACACCCTTGAGGAACACCGGCTTGCCATTGAGATGGAAGCGCGCGATACCCTTCAAATCAGGCTTAATCTCAACCGTGCGGAACGCGCAATACGAGCGCACAATATCTTGCTTTTCCTGCGATTTCGCGGGTTTCTCTTGAATTTCCTGCGATTCTTGCTGCAGCTTTTCCTGCTTTCCCTGCGATTTCGCCGCACCAAATTCCAGCGTCGCCGTCACGTCATACAAATACGGATCGTTCGGCGACCACAAGTGTTCGGCCCGCGTTGCGATTTCCGTGCGCACCTTGCGCATGCCAGCCGGCAGCAATTCGTCCGCGACGATCGTGCCGTCCGCGGGATCGGCTACGACGATATGCAGTTTGGCATTCGGCTTGTCTCCGCCGATTTCCGCGCGAATAAACAATCTGCCGTCGGCGGCGCCCTTCAGCGTAAGCGTCTGCACGTATGCTTCCGGCACGATCTCCATCCACACGCTCTGCCAAATGCCGCTTTGCGCGGTGTACCAAATCCCCTCGCGCTCGATTTTCTGCTTGCCGCGCATTTGCGTGCCCGAATCGTTTGGATCATACACGCACAACGCAATCTCGAAAGCATCATCGGGATCGACGAATGCCGAAATATCGACGTCAAACGGCAAATATCCCCCGACATGCATCCCTGCAAACTGCCCGTTGATAAAGCAGGCGCACACGTAATCGACCGCTTCGAAATGCAGCATCAAGCGGTTCGCATCGCCGATCTGCCGAACCGCTTCCCCTCCCCCAAGCGTCACGGGATGCACCACCGTGCGATACCAGATCATATTGTCTGGGTAAATCGTCTGATGCACGCCGGAAAGCGCGGATTCCGGGGAGAACGGCACCAAAATCTTGCCGTCGAACGTTTCGGGGATGGCCGCTTCCTTCACTGCCTGCACCGCTTCGTCACGGGTGAGCACAGCCGCGGATTTGCGCCATTTCGAGCCGTTGCCGCTTTCGGGAATGGATACGATCGCGTAATCCCAGAATCCGTTGAGCATGGTGTGATTGCCGCGCACCATGGTTGGGCGCGGATGCTCGTTCAGGATTGGCGTGCGGCCGTTTTCCAGTTTGCGTTCGCCGTCTTTTGCAGGGCAGAACGCCTTGTGGGCGTCGTTGGAAGACAACCATTCGCCGGCGATCTGTTCGCCCCAGGGCGTCCACAACTGCTGCAGCGGCTCTTGGGAACGCATTTTCGTAGGCGCGGCTTTCAGCACTCGCTTGACGTCCAACATAAGAGCCTCCCTGCAGCATCGCATTTCCCTCAACTTCCCCATTGTAACGAGAGGAATGGCAAAGAGAAATAGCGATTGTTACGGATTTTGAAATCGATTCAATCCGGATTGCACTATAGATTTGTAAAATCGTATATAGAAAGTCGAATATTGCACATTAGATTTACAAGTCGGATTTGCAAAATCAGATATAAAAAGCCGGTGCAAGAACTTCGTAATTCCTTGCACCGGCAATCAGAACAACTCACCTTAGCGGCAAATCAGGCCAAATCAAGCCGAATCCCCAGGTGAATCAGCGAATCAGCCTTCCAGCTTGGCCTTTTCGGCGGCAAGACGGGCCGCCTCGGCCTCACGACGAGCCTTCAGCTCCGAATCGAAGCGAGCGAGCTCCTCTTCAACGGCCTCCGGCGGAATCTTCGCGAAAATCGGATGCGGCTTCGGCACTGCAGTGCCGGCCACGATCGGCTCGGAAGCCCACGGATGCACGGTTTCGCCCAGCTTGTAGTCGCCGGTGATGATCGGATACATGAAGCCCGGCTTGTCGAGATCCTCGACCTCTTCCAAGCGCGGCAACGGCGAGAACGTGCCTGTGCCGCCGAGAGCCTCCCACACCTTCTGCGCGGAATGCGGCAGGAACGGGGCCAGCAGGTGGTTCGCGTCGGACACGGCCTGGGCGGCAACGTGCAGCACGGTGCCGAGGCGAGCCGGATTGTCCTTGATCTTCCACGGTTCGGTGGCGGAAATGTACTTGTTGATGTCGCCGACCACGCGCATGGCTTCGCTCAGCGCGTTCTTCTGGCGATGGTTCTCGATCAGCGAACCGACCGTGTCGAACGCGGCCTTGGTTTCGCTCAGCAGAGCGCGATCCTCATCGGTCATTTCGCTCTCATCGAGCGCCGGAATCTCACCGAAGTTCTTGTTCATCAGATTGGCCACACGGTTGACGAGGTTGCCCCAGGAAGCGGCAAGCTCCTCGTTGTTGTGGCGCACGAACTCAGCCCATGTGAAGTCGGAATCGGAGCTTTCCGGACCGGCCACGGAAATGTAGTAGCGCACGGCATCCACAGGGTAGCGGGCGAGAATGTCCTTCACATAAATGACGATGCCACGCGAAGACGAGAACTTCTTGCCTTCCATGGTCATGAATTCGGAAGCCACGACCTGCTCCGGCATGTTCAGCGGACCGAGCTTGCCGGTTTCGCCGCCCTTGGAGCCCTGACCGTTGTAGCCGAGCATTTCGGACGGCCAGATCTGGGAGTGGAACGTGATGTTGTCTTTGCCCATGAAGTAGTAGCCCGGGGTTTCCGGATCATTCCACCATGCGCGCCATGCTTCCGGATCGCCCTTGCGGCGAGCCCATTCGATGGATGCCGACAAGTAGCCGATCACCGCGTCGAACCACACGTACAGCTTCTTGTTCGGATTGTCGATCCAGCCGGCAACCGGAACGGGAATGCCCCAGTCGATGTCACGCGTGATGGCACGCGGCTTGACTTCCTTGAACAGGCCGATGGAGAAGTTGATGACGTTGGTACGCCAGCCTTCGCGGGTCTTCAGCCATGCGAGATTGGCTTCGGCGAGCGCCGGCAGGTCGAGGAAGAAGTGTTCGGTTTCCTCAAAGCGCGGGGTTTCGCCGTTGATTTTGGAAACGGGATTGATGAGCTCGTCCGGGTCGAGTTCGTTGCCGCAGGCGTCGCACTGGTCGCCGCGGGCACCGTCGGCACCGCAGATCGGGCAGGTGCCTTCGATGTAACGGTCAGGCAGGGTGCGGCCGGTGGACGGCGAGATGGCGACCTTCTGGGTGCCCTTATAAATGTAGCCGTTGGCGAGGCACTGCTTGAACAGTTCCTGCACCACCTGCTCGTGATTGCCGGTGGTGGTGCGGGTGAACAGGTCGTAGCTCAGGCCGAGATCGCACAGATCCTTGGCGATCACACGGTTGTAACGGTTGGCGAGCTCCTGTGCGCTGACGCCTTCCTTGTCGGCTTCCACCAGGATCGGGGTGCCGTGCTCGTCGGTGCCAGACACCATCAGCACGTCATTGCCCTTCATGCGCTCGTAGCGCGCGTATACGTCGGAGGGCACGCCGAATCCGGCGACGTGACCGATATGACGGGGGCCGTTAGCATACGGCCAAGCAACATTCACCAAAATATGACTCATGGTGCCCGATTATACAAAGCGCCATATCCCGCATTTTCCATGTATTTCGGTAGTTGGATTTTTATTGGAGGATGGACGTGCGATCATCGATTTCAATCGTTTGAAATAGTTTGCATCATAATTTGCATATCTGCCGATCTATCCACATTGTTGCATTACGTAACAATCATTTTCCACATATCCACAGATTTTCGGGGGCTGGTGGCGCAACGGAATTCGAATCCGCTACGGTACCGTCATGGACACTCCACCACCCCTTCTGGGCAACGATGACCTTCCGGGCCCGATGTGCCTGAACCTGCTGGCCTCATCCGGCGCGCTGTGCAAGCTCGACAGCGCGAACGCCTATTCATGCCACGATTCGGACACGTTGTACGGGCGGTCCTGCATCATCGCGACATTGCTGCCGAGCCGGTCCGTGGCATGTTCACGCACCGCCGCATGGGTTTGGCTAGGCGGCACCTTCCCCGAATCCATCGACATTATCGCGAAAGCCCACTATCGAGCGCTACGTTACGGCCGTAAAATCAACGTTTTCAACCGTCTCGCACCAAACGAACACACCATCAAAGTCGGTCCGATCATCGTGACCACGCCTGTTCGCACCGCATGCGATCTCGCATTGAACTGCACCCCCGAAAGCGAATCGTTGGTTTCCGAAATCATCTGCATGCTCATGCAGGAATTTCATTTCCGCTCCAACGATTGCATGCAAATCATGCAGGAGACGAAGCATATTCGCAACGCGCCACAGGCGCGCAACTACATTCTTGCGATCGACGGAAGAAGCGACGAATATGAGCGCAGCGCATAGCAGGCATAAGGCGCGGCGCGCGACGCACGCCGACAGGATAGGTGCCGACAGAGCAAACGGATTCCGCAGACTGCTCGGAATCCAAGAAAAACGCAGGCCACGGACGCATCGCGCGACGCATCGGGATGCGCGGAATCTCGCACACCGTGCACAGCGGACGCGCCGCGAACCGCCGCCATACCAGCCCAAACCGCGGCCGAAACCGCTGGTGGATCCGCCGTCTCCCCCAATTCCATTGACGCCGCTGGTGGCGTGCAGTCCGGACACACCGCAGGACGTGCTATGGCATATCGCGGAATACGCGCCGCAACTGCGCAAATGGCTGGTCGCCAATCCTTCCGCAACACCGGCGATGTTGGACTATCTTGCGCAAGTCGGCGGGCCGGACGTGGCCCGCGCCCTGCAAATACTGCTGGAATCGTTGGAATCGTGCGGATCGCAAGCATGCAGCTAACACTTGCGCGACGGGCAATCGCACGATAGGCAATCGCCGGACGGTAAATAATATGGACTCACTGCTTCATCGCAAGAACCGCATTGTAGACCTGCTTGCGATTAGCCAGCGAGCCGTCCGCAAGGGGATGCTCGGCAACGACCTGCGAAATCGCGTCTTTGATGCGCAGATTGTCTTCCTGCGCACGGTCGATCGACAGCACCGCCAAGTCTTCGACGCTCAACGATGCGGGGGCAGCAGCGTCGGCCTCCTCTTCGGAAGCGCCGGCAACGACCAACACCATTTCGCCGCGCGGCGGCTCGTCGATCACGCTCTGGCGAATCTGCGCGATGGTTCCGCGACGGATCTGCTCAAAATCCTTGGTAAGTTCACGGCAAAGCGCCATCTTGCGGTTCGGACCGAACACGTCAAGCAGGTCGGCCATGGAATCGTCGATGCGATGCAGGGTTTCGTAAAACACGATGGTGCGGCGTTCAGAACGCAGGGTACGCAGGTATTGCACGCGTTCGGAATGCTTGCGCGGCAGGAATCCTTCATAGCAGAAGCGGTCGGTGGGCAGTCCTGAAAGGCACAGCGCGTCCAGCACTGCGGACGGGCCGGGAGCGCAGGTGACGGGCAGACCACGTTCGATGGCGCGACGCACGATCGCGAGGCCTGGATCGTTGATGGTCGGCATGCCCGCGTCGGACACGACCAGCACGGTAGCGCCGGTTTCCACCTGATCGAGCAGACCGTCGGACTTGTCTCGCTCGTTGTGATCGTGGTAGGCCACCACGCGGCCGTTCACGTGCACGCCGAGACGGTTGGCGAGCGCGTAGAGACGGCGGGTGTCTTCGGCGGCCACGATGTCGGCGCGTTCCAGGAGCGCAATGAGGCGTGCGGAGGCGTCGGCCGTGTTGCCGATCGGCGTGGCAGCCATCACCACCGTGCCTTGCGGAACGTCGGTTCCGCACACGAGGGCGTCAAGTCCCGTACCAGACTGTTCTGTTCCAGACTGTTCCGCCACTGTCGGCGATTCTGCCATCTCCGCCGTATTCACCATTCCCGCAGTTCCCGTTACTTCTGCCGTATTCGCACTCAACTCATTCAGTTTCAAGTCCAACGTCTCATTCATGCGTTCCATGCCTTCAGCCTATCCAACGCAAAGGAAAACAGCCCTCCCCGCGTCCTAAACCCCCAATCGCTGGAACAATCCGGACACAAAACAGACCCTCAGCGGGGTGATTCCCCCACCCACGGGAACAATCACCCCGCTTACAGCCCCAGTAACGTCCCAAAACATCCAGACATTGGAACAATTCGGACGCCAACAGGCTTAAAAACGTCCTGATTCTTCCAGTGACTGGAGGAATCCGCCCGCCTACAAGACTAAAAGCGGGCAGATTCCTCCACCGACTGGAAGAATCCGCCCGCAAACGCATGCTTACACCGCGCACACGTACTTACCTCGTGTACATACGTGGCAGCGAATCGGCCATGCGTATGAAGCTGTTGCGCGCGAAAGCGTTGAAATCGCGCGCATACGGCGATTCCGGCAGCGGAGTGCCATATGCGCCCGTGCCGGCAGCGCCCGAATCATTGCCCCAGACCGCCGGATATGCGCCGGTCACGGCATGCACGTCGGAATCCGTATCGGGGGTAATCACCTTGCTGGTTTCGTTTTGATGACCGAACATGGAGAATTTTCCGGCCGCCGCATGCAACGCTTCGAGCAGCGCCCGCGATTGCCGATTCAGATTCCCATCAACCGATTGCGCAAGATTTTCCGCCACGATTCACACTCCCTTGTATTTGCCGTATTCGCCTAGTCTTGCATTGCCCCAACCGCTCTCGCATTGCCTTACTGCTGTTTTCCACGCTATCTTCCGCGCCATCGAAACACACTTTCGTACCGTCAACATGCGCGATTCGTGTTCAGCGGCCCCACTATTTGATTTGTTGACCTCACGATTCCGTTTTTCGCCGCCTTTTTTCAAATCGTGAGGTCACCAAATCAAAATCATGAGGTCACCCTCCCCCAAAAAAACCAAAATCGTGAGGTCACAACGCCAAATCACAATGAGCGATACGCGATATACCGGATATATCGCATACTCTAAAGCCAAACAGCCAAATGCCAAACACCACCAAACCAAAATCACCCACCGCAGTTGGCACTTTGCGTCCGTTTGTGCAGATTTGCCAACCGTCGGGCATTACTAGGCGCCGCATTAGAGGGCCACTGGTAGGCTGACATTGGTTCCGCGAGGCCAACCCACACAAGGCAGCCTGAACCACTTAATTTTGGACGTTTAGATGTAAGGTACTCACAGAGAGCATTTCATGGGAATTATCAACTTCTTCATTAATCTGCTCAAGGATCCGCGCACGGCGATCGCCAGCTGGATCTCCATGGGCGTCGCTCCCACGCTTGGTTTCATCTTCCTGATTGTGTTCGTCGAAACCGGCGTCGTGTTCTTCCCGTTCCTGCCGGGCGACTCCCTGCTGTTCGCCGCCGGCTTCTTCGCCGCGCCCGACGCCCAGACCGGCGTTTCCGCACTACCGCTGTTCGCGCTGCTGCCCGTGGTCTGGTGCGCTCCGATCATCGGCGACCAGTGCAACTACTGGATCGGCCACTTCTTCGGCCGTCGCATCATCGAATCCGGCAGAGTCAAGGCTATGACCCCCGAACGCCTCGCCAAAACCGAAGGCATGATCGAAAAGTGGGGCCCGCTCGCCGTGTTCCTCGGCCGTTTCTTCCCGTTCATCCGCACGTTCATGCCGTTCATTTCCGGCATTTCCGGCATGCGTTGGAGCCGTTTCACCCCGTTCTCCGTGCTCGGCGGCCTGTGCTGGTCCACCCTGTTCACGCTGCTCGGCTACTTCTTCGGCGGCATTCCGGCCGTGCAGAAGCATTTCGAGCTGGTCATCATTGCGATTCTCGTGCTGTCGCTGATTCCTACCTTCGTCGGCTTGCTCAAGGCAAAGTTCGGCAAAAAGAAGGCTGATACCGCGACCGCGGAAGCCTGATCTTACGTTTTCTCCTTTTCTTGCGATTGCGGTGTCTTTCGATTTTTCGGAAGGCACCGTTTTCGTATGCTTTCGCATGCTTTTCCTGCAAGGGATATTCCGCAACACGCGAATCTCGCAGATTGCATTCGTACAGACTTCGTACTAGAATCGCGAGAGTTGTCTTGCTTAGCGTGTTGCTAGACATGACTTGGGGCCGTAGCTCAGTTGGTAGAGCGCTTCGTTCGCATCGAAGAGGTCGCGGTTTCGACTACCGTCGGCTCCACTAAGCCCGCTGCATTCATTCCACCGCAGCGGGCTTTTTCTTTTGTTTTCCGCGATTTTCCAACGTTTTTCGCGCCAATAATTCCACGTGCCGAACCTGCCCCAACATCCAAAAAGTATTGCAAGATATCAGAAATATACCCAAACTAATCACCACCCCCAGTTAGCCTTGAACCATGGCAAGAACGGCAGGAACATGGGGCAGCATCGAAGTACGCGGGAAAAAATATCGCGGCACCTACGCCAATCCCGTAAAAGGAGCCAGCCCCAGAAGGATCAAAGGCCCAATATTCGATACCAAGAGCGAAGCATATGCATGGCTAGAGCAGGAACACACACTAGTCCGAGAGCACAAGCAAGGCATACGTCGTTGGACACCACCAAAAGAACGCCAGATCCAGCAGCAACAAGAACTACTGCGACAAAACATCACATTGGCTAAGTATGCCAAGAAATGGCTAGCGAGCTATCACACAAAAGCCGGAACCGAACCCGCAGAAGCATATAAAAGAAAGCTGCGCGAATACCAGCGATGGCTAGAGAAAACATGTCCTTTCTGGAATTGCTTGATTATCAATATCACAGAAGCTGAAATCACACAGTGGAGAAACCACGCCGACATTCCAGCACACCCCAAAAACAAAGCTTGGTTCCAACTAAAGCAAATTATGGAGCAAGCGAAGAACGAGGGCATCATCCAGCAGAATCCCGTTATCGGCACTGCACCCAAAATGCCGCGTTCCAAGCAAGCAGAAATCCCGGAGGCAACCGCAGAACAGCTACGTATCATCTACGACAATATGCCAAGCCCATATAACGAAACCATTTGGCTAGGCGTGATCATGGGAATGCGCATAGGCGAGGTCTGCGCATTACGTGTAGGCGATATTGACTTCGAACGGGCAGTAATACATATCCAGCATTCCGTTGGAAAGAGTGCCGGCGATCGAGGACCAAGGGTGCTTAAGGATCCGAAAAATGAAGCATCCAAAGCCGATAAGTACATGCCGCCACAAATAGCGCAGCAATTGCGGCCAATCACCGAAGGCCGAAGGCCAGAGGAACAATTATTCAAAGCGCCGCAGGCGGCGGACGGAATCATGCGCGATACTACGCTGCGGCATTACTTCGATAAAGCAAAAGTGAAAGCCAAAAGACCGGATCTGGTGTTCCACACGCTTCGGGCAACGGCAATCGATACGGCCATAATGAGCGGGGCCAGTCTAAAAGACACAATGGCCTACGCCCGACATAACGATGCAAAGACAAGCATCGAACATTACCAGAAAGTACACGATTCACAACAAAAGAAAATCGCCGAAACCGTCGCGAGCAAATTACTATGCCCCAAGCGAACACGTGAAGAAATAACAAATGAAATAGCAAAAAAAGAAGCCGAGCTAGCCCAACTAAAAGCCGAACTAGCCCGACTAGAGCAGAATCAGGATGCATAATCCCAATCCAACATCCGGCGCACCGAATCGGCTCTTATGCGGATACCCCTAGAACCTTCGATGCGTCGCCACGTCAAACGCCCCGCTAAGCAATAGCGGGTGATCGTCTGCACGCTTACGTGCAGATAGGCGGCAGCCTCTTTGCGCGTGCACCAATCATCAGGAGAGAGAGCCATCAGCGACCCCCTTATCTGATTCGTGGAACGGCGAAGGATTGCCATCCCACGTCAAGGGAATACAGCCATCATTAGCTTCGATAGCGCTGGCAGGAATTGAAATCACCGATTTTGCATCGAAGTAGTTGGCAATTTGTTCCCAAGAAAGTGAATCGTCGGGGTCATCGACTTCCTTGGCCAAGGACTTTGACACCTGTTCGAGAGTCTTTTTTTCGTCCCAGCCACCGACATGGTGGGGAGCAACGCGATGCAGGATAGAATCCTTGAACGGCCCAGCAACCAATGCACCCGGTTCAGACGAAGAAACAATAACGACCGTTTCCCAATTAGCCCAGAATGCGTCATTGTATGTGCGCTGAACATGAATCGGATTACAGGTCAGCAAATCGTTCAGGCCAAGCGAAATGTCCTCTATCGAAGTAATAGAGGAGACATACACCAATACCGCACGGGACTTTTCAGAAAGCTTTGGCTGGGAGAGACGTCCAAAGTCGTATTCGCCCCAATCCCAGCCGAATCGTTCAGCAAGCCAAGCGCGTGCAGCTTCAAGCACATTATGCGAATCATCGGGGCCGATGAGCCACACACCCCGTACGTCGCGTTCTTTCTTGCGCGACTTTTTATCCCGAGCTGCGATGGCGTCGATCAGCATGTCCTTCCGCATTCCAAATGCGTATACGGCAAGTTCAGGGTCAGATAGAATATCTTCGTAAGTGTAGCCATCCTTCCAAATGGCATCCAGCACGAGCTTGCGGTGTTGTTCTGTACGGGAAAGTCCGTCATCATTGCCATCGTTTTTCTTGGCACTGGGGTTGCTTACGATCTCTTCGCCCAGATAGCGGGGCGGCACAACGGTGGTGCCTCCCTTGTCGGCATGGACGCCGGTTTTAGCTAGGTAGTCACGCAAGTCTTCCACAGAGCCTTTGGCGACTTCGATGTCCGCCGTCGGGAAAGCCCTAACGACAGCCTCTGCGGTGCAGCCAGTATTAACCGCACACAAAACGATATGAATGTGGTCAGTATGCTCCGCAAGGCCGCGTTCATAACAACAGCCAGATCCACGGTTCTTTTTCAGTTCACCCTTGGAATTCACGCACCAGTGCCGGTTGGCCCAATCCACTACTTCTGCGGGCTGCATCCCCATGCATTCAGGAATATGATCGCAGGGGTTATTCAGGGTAAGGAACCACGCCTTCCGCTTTGCACCGGCGCGCAGTCCCTGCTTCTTTTCAATGGCGGCTGCCATCTTCTTGAAGTCGTATGCTGTTTCAGCATTGGCCATCAGAAGCCCTCCTTTCGGAGAGCGTCTATGCAGGCAGACGAAAGCACCGACACGGAAAAGTGAACGCACTTTTCCACGGCACTTTCCAAGATGTCGAAAAATGGCAGAAAATAGCCATTAAGCGGCAAAAAGTAAAAAGTCATGTGTTTGCACGGGTAATATCCGGCATGCCTTTGGCATGCCGCCGTGCAAACACGTTCATGGCCCCCACGTTCGCCGGAGGCACGCGTAATAGTGTTTACCATGCATGCTGCATGCGTCCCCGAACAAAAACTGAAAAAAAGCCCAAAACAGCAAAAACGTTGAAATTAAGCCATTCCTAGCATTTTTCCCCATCAATCGCGTCATAGAAAAATATGTGATTTTCGTCACATTGGCAATCGAACGGTTAAATAGAAGAGACAACCATCAGAGAAGCGGCGCTGTTAATGGCTTCTGGAGCAGAAAGTTTGGAGTGCGGAAACTTTCCCAGTGTACCGCCGCCACGGTTTTTGTAAACCATTCAGACGAACCCCTACGGGGTTCGGCGCGTCCATTCGGACGCGCATTTACAAAACCCGAGACGTCGAGAATTTTTTTTCGTTCCCGCCCTCCAAAAACACTACAAAACAGGCGGCGATAAGCGACCATGAAAAGAACATGATATTCAAAAATGGCCACCCCGCCTATCGCTACGCTAGGGGCGGTGTGGCGCGCCGCTTCGCGACGCATCCAGCAGTTCAGGTATGGACGTTTCCGGCAGATAATCCCACTGTACGAATTCCGTACCACCATCAGATTTAGCCATTACAGAGAGCCCCTTTCGGGAAAAAGGCAAATCGAGCGGGGTTGGTTCGCCTTCCGGGATATTTCCCAAAGCAGCTTTCGCCATTTCAGGGGTGGTGCATCGAAATGCGATGCGACATGCCGCGCTGTCGCGTATACAGCTAGGAAGAGCATCCGTGGTTGGCTTTTGCGTGAGCATAAGCACCACAATGCCGGCAGAACGGCCTTTCTTCACTAGTCCTTGAAGGAGTCCGATAAATTCCTCCGCTTTCGCTTTGGTTTCTTTATCACGTCCAACAGGACTAGTCCATGTCTGCACTTCATCCAGCACGATGCAGAGCATCCGCGAATTGGCGTCAGGCCCCCAGTGCCAGAAATTACTATCACCATGTTGGGTATAATTGGTCGTCAACCGCTGCTGCATGAGATCATAAGCTGAGTGCAACATGTCGAGAACGCCTTCAAAGCCGTCATCATTCGTGTATCGATCAGCATACGTTTTGCACCAGAGCCAATCTGCGCCGCCTTTGCCGTCAGCGACGAACACACGTGCCAAGTCAGGACAGGAAAGCAATGCGGCGATCATCAGGTCAGCGGCTGCGGTTTTGCCAGCTCCTGGAATTCCAGCGGCGACAACGCCAGATAGACCGCCGAAATCAATCCAGCTATCGCCCTGCACCGTTTGGCCTACGCGTACCGCGAAAACACCTTTGCCCGCTTTTACCGGCGGTATGTCATTAAGAACACGCGGTTCCAACGCGTCAAGTCGATTACGGTAGTACAGCGTCGCGTTCCACTGGTGCGGATGCGAAATAGGCGCAGGCCGATACAGCTCAAAATCTTCGGCATTACATATCGCCAAAGATTCATGCAGTACAGCTTTTAGTTTTTCTTCATTCAGGCCACGCACAGGCAGATCGACAATCTCCAGTAAGCCATCGGCCCATCGATTCGGTCGCGTCAAATACACACGATAATCGCGATCGTCGGCTTTACCGACTAAACCGCTTTTTCGAATGAATCCATTGCCGAGACGTCGCGCAACATGGCGAGCATGAATCAGATAGCCACCGTAGAGTGGTAGGCAATATCCTGCCGCACGCTTCAATAAAGCAGGCATGGAAGATGATGCGCAAACCGCAATTAAGGCGAGCAGGAGAATGAAAATCAGCACGATGCTGTACCACGGAAGCCAATCAGTGCATATAGCGACAGCAATAGCAGCACCCCACACAATCGTGCTAGCCAAGTACAGCAGCAGCCATGCGCATTCATGGGCGAGAACTTCGCCTTTATCATTGGTGTTCATAATAGTCCTTTGCAGAAAAAGGGGTTCAACCAATAGGCTGAACCCCTTCAATTCATTCAGGCTTCGGAAACGGCAGCGGCAGAGAAGTTGACGCCGGAGCGTCCATTGTTCTGCCATGCGTTGGCGATAAGGTCGTTAAAAAGAATCGGCGCAGTCGGACGAATATCCGGCATCACAGGCGACGGAATCTTCACAGTTTCGATTTCGGCGCGACGTCCAGCACGAAGAACAAGTGTCTGCACCGCCCAGAGAGGCGTACCGTCATTGTTGACGGCCTGCTGTCCATCTACACGGTGACCGTTTTCATACACGGCCACCGGAGATGCTGAGAGGAACTGATATTCATCAGCAAAACGAACAGAGTCAACGGGAATGCGCATAGTAGCGTCCTTTCCACTATTGCCACGGTATTTCCGTGGTCATAAGGGAATCTATGCGCGTAAAAATCAGATCCTTGGGCATCCCCTCAGCAATCCCAAAAGCATTCTCATCCAATCATCCATACAAAGCTTCTTTTAAAGCATTACCATAGACACCAGCCTCAGGAAGTCTCACCCTGTTAAAAGCAGATTGGACTTGCTCAACAGTAGTGCATGAATCGCCTATGACCTTCAAAACCGTCGGCGTGCCATCAGACATTGGCACAGTCTCGTCATAGTCATAGCGGAGAAAATGGAGCGCTCCGGGCTGCGGAGCATAACCAAAAGCCATATTCTCATCACCACCCAATCGATCGATAATACGTGAGTAAACCGATTCCGGCGTTACAAACCAAAGTCCAGAGCGACAAAGCGGTTCTCGTTGCAACACCTGCCCCTTGTAAACCAACTGAGGAATAATTCTTTTCGATACATTTTCCCAATTAAGACCAACCGTTGATTTCTCAACTCTCCTACCGTCGATAAGCGCAGCACGTGATGCCCGATAGTTTCCAGTCGTATCAATAGTTTGGACTTCAATGGAAGTGAACTCTTTCAGTTGACCACTTTCGTCAAGGCGAGCAAGAACCCAATCAGCGAAGTAATTTCCAACACCGTTACGTTTCGGAAGGCGCAATTCCCCTCCCCATCGATGACCAAAAACTGCAACAGCTCCACCTTCAGTCACGGCCTTCGCGACCGCAGCTCTACCTGAATAGAGGTTGAGTTCCACACCAAAGGTTTTCTGAGCAATAATGTGCAGTATTCGATAATCATCCGCATACAGCCGGATAGGGCAACAGATAATTCGCTGATTGCTTGAAACTTGTCTAACAGCACAAACGCCAGAACATGTTCCATCACGACCAAGCGTTTTGTTACATGTATCATGAATAAATGGACATAAATTCCTGGCAACCGCTGACAGAGCAGTCTCACTGTTATCTTCAGCGCGATATCCAAAGAAATCAACTATAGTTCCAGCCATTATTACACCTCCAACACTGCACGAAGAGACCGGCCAACAGCACAAGCAAGCATAGGAGGTACCGCATTACCAACCTCTGCATACTGTTCAGCCTGAGAACCAAGAAAAACATAATGATCTGGGAACGACTGAATTCGCGCAGCCTCTCGAACCGTCAAAGTTCTGTCTTGTTCTGGATGGAAGAATGCCCCCCAATGTGGGTCACATTTCGTCAAAACAGTGCTTGCAAGTTCATCCCATCTTGGGCGACCATAGCGCTTAGTATGATCTGACCGCCGAGCAGCTTTCATCCCCTTCGGCAACAAATCAAACGGGATATCCGTCCAATTCCCACCCTGTTTAATGTACTTGAGTCTATCAAGATTGATTTGTGACAAACGTGGTGCTTCATGATTCATAACGCCGACAGAACCAACGCGCATACTCGCCTGATAGTCACATGTTGGTTCAGACGCATATTCCTTAATCGCATCTCCACGTTCACCATTTGACAGCGGTGGAAGATCCCCTATCGCTTCACGTAATGTAGTAAAGGGCGCTGAAGTTTCAGGCGAAGGGCGCTTTACAATAGGTTTCCCGTCGAACGTAGTCGTAAAGTTTGCACGAATTGGTGCATGACGAACTGGCTCAGGCCACGCCTCCTGAGGTATAACCGAGCCACGAAGTCCCATAATGATTGTTCGCCAACGCATCTGCGGAACACCGTAATAAGGAGCACCTAAAATATGAACATCAGCACCATACCCCAGCTGCGCAAGGGCGTCGAGAATTGCATGAAGCGTCTTTCCTTTTTCAAACGACACAAGACCCGGAACATTCTCAATCAGAACGGCTCTCGGCTTAAACTCATCAACGAATCGAAGATATTCCCGAAATAGGTGATTCCTCGGATCATCACCAGAACGAACCGGAGCATTAATAGAAAAACCCTGACATGGAGGACCACCAGCAACTAAATCGAGCTCACCTACCTCGATTCCAAGACTTACGCGAACATCAGCAGGATCAACCGCTCGGATATCCGAAACACAAACTTCAGCATTTGGATGGTTCTTCGCATACGTCTCGGCATACTTAGGCACAATCTCGGACGCAAAGAGAGAATGGAAGCCAGCCTCTTCAAGACCTTCAGACAGCCCGCCAGCACCAGCGAATAAATCAACACAAGCGAGCTGGTTGCCTTCACGACTATTCAATACGCCTCCTTAGTAACATGTTATTCGCATCTTCGGTTCATTTGCCTGTTCTTTGATTATCGTCTCAAAAATACGGCGGCCATACTAGCTTGCTCAGCCCTACCGACGTATTCAACATGCGTTAGTCCCCTCATACTCAATGATTACAGTGTACATTCTGCCTACCTTATTCAATCAACCCCAACTGTCCATGCACAACAGGGAAACGTACACCCAATCAAACACACGCCATTACACATGGGCTATGCTGATCCGATAGATAAAAGTACTCGCTCGTTTTGATCGTTCGACGTTCACCAGAAATAAACCCAACACGCCGATATAACCATATATATCACCATAAAAACATGAAATAGCCATAAAATGGCAAAATATCAACGTAAATTTCGACTACCGTCGGCTCCACCAAGCCCGCTGCATTCATTCCACCGCAGCGGGCTTTTTCTTTTCCTAGCCACCAGACAAATCTGCCATACGTAAGCGAGATGGGGCGAAAAATCAGGCCTGGGATACGCGCTGACGCACGAAAGCGTCGAGCGAGGCCGCGTCAATGCCCTCGTAGCCCTTGATCGAGGCGAACTGCGGGCCGTTGGAATTGTCGATCTGCATGAACCCGGTCTGGCCGATCGTCGTCGCGCCGGAGGCGACGGCCGAACGCAGGCCCGACATGGAATCCTCAATCGCAATGCAGTACTTCATATCTTCCGGAGCGATGCCCAAGCTACGACCCGCCTCCAAATACGGGGCCGGAGACGGCTTCTTCTCAACATCATCATCGCCGCACACGTAGCCCGCAAACGCGCCAGCCGGCGCTTGGGCAACCAGATTCTCCGCAAGATGACGCGGCGACGTGGTGACCAGCATCGAAGGAACGCCAGCGTCACGCAGCGCGACAAGCACGTCTTCCACGCCTTCGATCCACGGAATGCGCTCGAATTCCTTTTGGGCGACGTAATCGATCATGCCCTGGCCGATCTCTTCAATCGACAGCTGGCAACCATGCTCCACCATGCGACGGGCCACATCCGGAACCGGCGTGCCCGAACCCTGCCAGGCGAGCTCCTCATCCCAATATCCGCCATGCGCGGCTGCGATTTTCATCTCACCCTCATGCCAATACGGTTCGGAATCGATCAGCGTGCCGTCCATATCCCAAAACACGGCCTTGATCATCAGGTTCGTCTCGGTCATGATGTTCCTTCCCTACGACCGTCGGACGCGGAGCACCGGATTTCCGGGCAGCGCCGTCCATCGCGACTTCCACTGCCATTTCAGCAGAGCGGCAAGACGGCAGCATTCGCGAGTTGCGGCAAAACGGCAGACAACAAACAGGCATACAAGCGAGGCAAACGAAAAGCGCCCGGACGGTCCTCCATCCGAGCGCTTCCCATATCGACGCAATACTTCGCGCCTACGTATTCGCAAAATCATCCGATTTTTTTCACGAATTATCGGCAACCCCCATCGCTATAATCCATGAAATTCGAAAATTTCACTTGTATCGGGAGATTTGAAATTCACTCTCCCTGATTTTCACTGTTTTCCACAGCGGTTTCAGCGGCCTTTTCCGCATTTTCCGCCTTCCAGCGAGCGATGCAACGTTCCACGCGCTTGTATCCGATGATCTTCGGATCAAGCCCGGCCTCGCGGAAAATCGCGGCAGGCGAGCCACCTTCGGCATACCTGCGCATGCAATCATCGCGAAACTCCTTGGAGTAACAAATACGATACTGGGTGACCGATTCCACGGCATCCAGAGACCCGAGATACTTGCGGGTCTTAGCTGTGAACGCAACTCTTGGCACTGTACGCTCCTAACCTTTCCTGTTCTCGCCGCATATCTTACCCCCTCCTCCATGATTATTCATGGGCAAAGAGAACCATCTTTCACCGAAGCACCTTGACGACCGGAAGAATGACAGTTAGAACGCGGATACTCAACATTATTCCCCACAACGACGACATCGTCGCAGGAAGCAATGCATTTGGTAAAACCAAATAACAAAACAGGCACATCTGTTGCCAGATATGCCTGTTTTTGAATTTTTTTTTCAATGTTTTCTGAAAATCAGTCAATCCCCCAAAGCACGATAGACCTAGAAATCGGCTGAGAAACGGGTTTACCCCTCTCAATCCCCTCGTTTTCGCCTGCGACACCCCCACCGCGCGTGTCGTACGCATCAGCCGCGACACGCGCGGCCTCCACGGACTCGCGCGACGGCAGCTGACGGGCGTCGACCTGAATCTGCCGACGCCACATGCGAGCGCGGCGGGAACGTTCGATTTCCACAATGCCACCGTCCGCATCGGCCGCGAACACGCTGGAACCGGCCGGCCGGCGCAATCGCTCGACTTGCCGGCGCAGCTCGCGGTTCTCCTCTTCCAAGGAAAGGATCCGCGCGATGCCAGCCAGGTTGATGCCTTCTTCCTGACTCAGCTGCTGCGCTTTCGCAAGGCGCGAGATGTCTCGCAGCGAATACCGGCGAGCGCCACCGTCCGTGCGTTGCGGCACCACCAGCCCCAAACGATCGTATTGGCGGAGCGTCTGCGGATGCACGTTGGCGAGTTCGCCGGCGCGACCGACCGTGAACATCGGCAGTTCGATGTCGAAACCAACTTCATCCGCCCCGTCCAGATCGGCCCTGCCGGCCACGATCGCCATTGCGCACATGTCGTACAGCATTTTGGCCTGCCGCGCCGCACGGGCTTGGGAGGTCCGGGATGCGCGTGCCATGGCAATCAGCGCTCCTTGGCAAGTTCGTCAGCGAAATCGCCGCACTCCTTGTCGAATTCCTTTGCCGCATGCTTGACTTTCAGGCTCGGCTTGTCGGGAATGCGGATTTGCACACGCCCGATCAGATCGCCGTCGCCCTGCCTGTTGGCCACGCCCCTGCCGGAGATGCGCACTTCGGTGCCGCTGGACGAGCCTGCCGGCACTTTGAAGGTGACTTCGTTGCCGTCGATATCCTGTGCGGTCACTTTCGCGCCCGCCACAGCCTGACCGACGGTGATTGGCAGATCCATGATGATGTCACGCTTGCGCAGGCTGAATTTCGGATCTTCGGCAACGTTGATCTGCAGGTACAGATCGCCGTTTTTTCCGCCGTTACGACCCGGCTTGCCCTTGCCTGGAATACGGATTTTCTGCCCGTCACGCACGCCCGCTGGAACATGCGTCTTGAACTTTTTTCCGTCGGCAGACAGTGAAACCGTTGCCCCCTTGACCGACTGGCGGAAAGTCAGATTGATCTTGGAATTGCGGTCTTCGCCATCTTCCGGCTGCGCAGCCTGCTCGTAGCTGCCCCCGTAGGGGTTGCCAGCCCCGGCAGGGCCACCAGCGCCGCCACCGAACATCGAGAAAATATCGTTGATATTCGGATTGCCGCCACCGGTCTGGAAGCGGATGCGCGAGCCATTGCCGCCCGTGCCATACGCTCCAGCGCCAGCGCCACCGCCGAACATCGAGCCGAAAATGTCGGAGAATGCCCCCGCGTCGAATCCGCCCGCACCGGAGCCGCCGGCGAAGCGCGCGCCGCCCATGCCGAACTGACGGATGGCGTCGTACTTCTGGCGGTTGTCTTTGTTGCTGAGCACGTCGTACGCTTCGGAAATGTCTTTGAACTTTTCCTCCGCTTCCTTGGTCTTGTTCAGATCAGGATGGTACTTGCGCGCCAGCTTGCGGTACGCTTTGGTAATCTCATCGTCCGTGGCGTCTTTGGAGACACCGAGGACCTTGTAGAAATCCTTGCTCAGCCATTCATTCTCAGCCATGATGTGCCTCCTTTCACGAGGTTGCTGATGTCAAATGCCTGTTGTTGTTGAAATCGTTGTCACTGCGCTAGCTCTGCGGGGACGCCACGACCACGCGAGCCGCGCGAATCACGCGGTCGCCGATACGGTAGCCGGCTTCCACCACGGTGTCGACGGTTTCCTTCTCGGCCTGCGGATCCGGCTTGTGCAGGATCGCGTCATGCTTGGTCGGGTCGAAATCCTCGCCTTTTTCGCCGAACTTCTCGACGCCGAACTTTTCGAACGCTTTGTCGATTTTGGCGGAAACGGCTTTGAAGGATTCGTCCATTTCGCTGTGTTCGCGAATGCGATCGATGTCATCAAGTGCCGGCAGCAGTGCGGTCAGCACGTCGATGATGCCGTGCTGGCGGAAGCGTTCCTGCTCCTTCTGCGAACGATTGCGGAAGTTGATGAATTCCGCACGTTCGCGCTGAAGGGCTTCCAAGTATTCCGCCGCTTCCTTCTTGGCCTGGCCAAGCGGAGTCAGTGTATCTTCACCATCTTGCGTCGCACCATCCGCAGCATCGCCGTTTTCTTGCGATTCGGAAGATGCTGCGTTCGCCGCAGTTGCTGCAGAATCTGCAGAATCGGAAGTTGCACTTGCTGCAGAATCGCCATTATTCTGCGATTCCTGCGATGCACCGGCTGCAGGGGCGGCCTGCCCGGACAGGTTGTCCATGTCGGGCAGGTCGTTCAGATATTCGTCCTTGTTGAAGTCGGACATGATTACTTGTTGTCCTTGTCGTCATCGTCCACGACTTCGGCGTCAACCACGTCGTCGTCAGCGGGAGCGGAACCGGCGGCACCTGCGGCGCCTGCGGCATCGGCGGCACCCTGCTGTGCGTAGAGGGCCTGGCCGATCTTCTGGGCGGAGGTCATCAGCTCGCTCTGGGCGGACTTGATCTTCTCAATGTCCTCACCCTTCAGGGCTTCCTTGAGCTCGTTGACCTTATCGGTGACTTCCTTGGCCACATCGTCGGAGAGCTTGTCTTTATTGTCGTTGACGAGCTTCTCGGTCTGATAGGCGAAGGATTCGGCCTGGTTGCGGGTTTCGGCGTCTTCCTTGCGCTTCTTGTCTTCGGCTTCGTGAGCTTCGGCTTCCTTGACCATGCGGTCGATTTCGTCCTTGCCCAGGCCGGAACCGCCGGTGATGGTCATGGACTGTTCCTTGCCGGTGCCCTTGTCCTTGGCGGACACGTGCACGATGCCGTTGGCGTCGATATCGAAGGTGACCTCGATCTGCGGAACGCCACGCGGAGCCGGAGCGATGCCGGTCAGCTCGAAGGTGCCCAGCGGCTTGTTGTCGCGAGCGAACTCACGCTCGCCCTGATAGACCTGAATGAGCACGGACGGCTGGTTGTCTTCAGCGGTGGAGAAGACCTCGGAACGCTTGGTCGGAATGGCGGTGTTGCGGTCGATGAGCTTGGTCATGATGCCACCCTTGGTCTCGATGCCGAGGGACAGCGGGGTCACGTCGATGAGCAGCACGTCCTTGCGGTCGCCCTTGATGACGCCGGACTGCACGGCTGCGCCGACGGCCACGACTTCATCCGGGTTCACGGACTGGTTGGCTTCCTTACCGCCGGTAAGCTCCTTGACGAGCTCCTTGACGGCCGGCATACGAGTGGAACCGCCGACGAGCACCACATGGTCGATGTCGGAAACACCGATGCCAGCGTCGTGCAGCACGTTGTTGAACGGGGTGCGGCAGCGGCCCAGCAGGTCGGAGGTCATGCTCTCGAAGTGGGCACGGGTCAGGGTTTCGTCCAGGTGCACCGGAGTACCGTCAGGGGTCATGGCCAGATACTGCATGGAGATGGAGGTGCTCGAGGAGGAGCTCAGCTCCTTCTTGGCCTGCTCTGCGGCTTCCTTCAGGCGCTGCAGGGCGATCTTGTCCTTGCTCAGGTCGATGCCGTACTTGTTCTTGACTTCGCCGACGAGCCAGTCGATGATCTTCTGATCCCAATCGTCGCCGCCCAGGTGGTTGTCGCCGTTGGTGGCCTGCACCTGAATGGTGGAGAAGCCGTCGTCGTCCTTGCCGATCTCCAGCAGGGACACATCGAAGGTGCCGCCACCGAGGTCGAAGACCAGGATGGTTTCGTCTTCCTTGCCCTTTTCGAGGCCGTAGGCCAGTGCGGCTGCGGTCGGCTCGTTGATGATACGCAGCACGTTCAGGCCTGCGATGGTGCCGGCGTCCTTGGTGGCCTGACGCTGAGCGTCGTTGAAGTATGCCGGGCAGGTGATCACGGCGTCGGTGACCGGTTCGCCGAGGTAGGCTTCGGCGTCGCGCTTCAGCTTCATCAGCACCTGTGCGGAGATCTCCTGCGGAGTCCACTTCTTGCCGTCGATTTCAACGGTCCAGTCGGTGCCCATGTGGCGCTTGACGGAGCTGATGGTGCGGTCGACGTTGGTCACGGCCTGACGCTTGGCGACTTCGCCGACGAGGATCTCGCCGGACTTGCTGAATGCCACGACGGACGGCGTGGTGCGAGCGCCTTCAGCGTTCACGATAACGGTGGGCTGGCCACCTTCAAGAGTTGCGATGCAGGAATTAGTAGTACCCAGATCGATGCCAACTGCGCGTCCCATAACTTGTCTCCTTTGTAGATAGGTTCGCTATGCGTTTTCTGTTCTATTCGTTCTTTCGCCCGAGTTTCGGTTTGCCGCCTCCCGGACTTTCCAAAACTTGAGCCTACACCACTCAACTTTGAATCGCAAGCGATTATTCCCAAATCTACAAAAAAAGTTGAGCTCCCTTCGCTCAACTTTTTATCAGACACAATCTCAAGACACGATTTCAAGGCGCGATCACCATCGAACATCAATCAAATCGCAATCTCAACAAAACCTGCCATCTCACCATCGGCAGGGCGCGAACGCAATCCGTCAACGTTTCAACTGCCTTTCGTTGACGAATCGCCATTAACTGCAATCAACCGGCCAAATCAGGCCGCACCGGAACCCGCGTTCGGATTAGCCAGATTGGCGGCGACCGGCGCGAGAAGCACACGACCCGTACCGCGATACACGTTGACCAAGCCCTCGCCGCTCGCAGCCGAACCGATCAGCGTCTTCGTGGAACGCTCGACCGTGAACTGCAGGCCGTTCGTCCACGCGATCGCGAAATTGCCGTCCACCTTCAGCTCGTCGTTCTCCAAATCGACGGTCACGATTTCGGAAGCGGGCACCGGCGACTCCAACGCAACCGTTCCCTGGCCCATCAGCGACAGGTTGAACAGGCCCTCGCCGCCGGCCACCATCGCGCTCGGACGCGAAACCATAACCGCATGCTGCTGAATCGTGGTTTCGCAAGCGTAGAACAGGCCGTCGTTCACGGTGATGGCACCGCCCATCTGGCTCGGATCGAGCAGCAGCACATGACGGTAGGTCGGTTCGAGCACAACCACGCCATTGCCCACGTATTCCGGCTTGACCGCAGACTCGTTGGTGACCGCGCCACGCGCCAGCTTGCCGATGAAATCGCCAACGCCCTTCACACCGGTCGTCACTTCGACATGGCCGACGGTCCACTGCATGGCGCCCGCCTGCACAACCGCGCCGGTCTTGCCATTGAGATTGCAGACCAGTTGACGGCGGCGCACGTTCATTTCGGACGCATAGTAGGCGTCCATGGCGCTGCCGTACGTCACGGAAAAATCGCGCTTCCACTCCATGACCTGGAAAATGCCCTGCTGCGCGACAATTGCGGCATCGTCATTATCCGTCAGATTGTAAATACGCACGAATGCTCCTTTGCTGGTAATACTTTGTTGATAATACTTTGGATGTCGAGAGATAATCTCCCGGTTTGCGAGATAGACATCTCGAAGGATATTGTCTCACAACGCTTGTTGCGTTGAATGACCCATCTCATTTTGGATTTGCGGCCCGCCCTGTCTGCATTGACCTCACGATTTCGATTTGGCGACCTCACGATTCGGAAAAAGGCTTAAAAAATGAAATCGTGAGGTCAGACCATAAATCGTGAAGTCACCAAACCTGAATCGTGCGATGAAGCAAAAGATCCGGACCACACTGCAATGCGTGCGATCCGGATCTTATTTGCGCTCTTCAGATCTCTTCAGATTTTCAGCGGCTGATCTTGGCGGTCTTGACGATCATCGCGATTGCGGCCGGATCGTTCTCGACGGTCTGGTAGCCCATTTCCTTGGCCTGCTCCCACACGGTCTTGCCAGCGCATTCGCCGCCCTGCACGGTCTGGCGGAAGTACTTGGAACCACCGCCGATGGTCACGTCAGCGCGGGTATCGAGCAGCTGCTCGGAAATGGAACCGACGCCGCCGTTTTCCTTGAGCTGGCTGGCGAGGCAGCGCTTGAGCGCGTCGTTGGAGCTGCCGTCGGTCTTGCCTTGCGGGCCGTAGCAGCCACGCTCGGTGGAGTGCGATTCGAGCACGGCCGGGGTGGTGTACTGGCCGGTGCCGGCATTGGTGTCGCCGAGCTCTGCCGGCTGGCCGACTGCGTCAAGGCCTTCGAAGTGGCCGTTTGCACCCCTGAGATAATCGCGGGCGACGGTGATTTCGGAATCGCCCATGCCGTCACCGATGAACAGGATGACGTTCTTGGCGGTGCCGTTGCCGATGGCCGCAATGCGCTGTGCGCCGCCGTGCTGAGCCAGTTCCGCAACGGACTTGCCGTTCAGATTGTAAGTGGAAGTTTCGTTGGCGAGCGCCGGTGCCGCAAGCGCGCCGAGCGTTGCGACGGAAGCGATTGCTGCAATCGCTCCTTTGAGAGCCTTTCGATTGCTCATCTTTTTTCTTCTTTCTTCAGCCTGTGCTGTATTGCAATCTCCACGCCAGGTTTCGCAAACCAACTTCCGAGGCGTTTTGGACGAACAAAACGTGAACTCTCGTCTTCACAAAGTGAACACTTATCTCAAATCCTCTTTCCGTCAACCATCATTCCCAATACCCCCTAAATACTGAATTATGACTCATGCTTTTGCCGCATGAAGGGCAAACGGTCAGGCAGGGGTGCGGCGCGTCAGGCAGGGGTGCGGCGCGTCAGGAAGAGGCGCGGGCGGAACGAGTGGCCTTGACGGCTACGAAGAGGCTGCGAATCAGGAGCACGCACAGGTAGCAGGCGAACAGAATCGATCCGACGCGGGGCGAGACCGCGCCCGCTATCCACGTACCGAATGGCGCGGTAACGGCAGCCACCAAGCCAATAATCAGCGCGGCCTTCACATGCACCAGCCTTCGTTTCAGGTTTGCCACGCTCGTCGTGATCGAGTTCGGGAACATGGCCAGCAGCGACGTGCCTCGCGCAATCAGATCGGAAGCGCCGAACAGCATCGATAGCGCGGGCACGGCGAGCGCCCCGCCGCCAATCCCCAGCAGTCCCGCCAATATGCCAATCACCACGCCCAGCAGCACCAGGCAAACTCCGGTCAGCGCACTCATCGCAATGTGCTGGTCGCGCGACGGCACAAAACTTATCTGGTTCACCACCACAAACACGAGAAACACTACGAAAATCCATCGCAGCACAAGTTCCGGCAAGCGCGAAAGCAGCCAGCTGCCAATCTGCCCGCCTACGAACATGCCGCAAAACAGCAGCAGCGCGGCGAGCCAGTCCACGTTTCCGCAAGTCGCGTACGAAATGACGCCGGAAATCGAGGTCGGTACGATCGCAAGCATTGACGTCGCCGCCGCATTGCGTTGTGTCAGTCCGAGCCATACCAGCGCGGGCACGATCACGGTGCCGCCGCCGATGCCGAACATGCCTGACAGCAGTCCTACTGCCACGCCGACGATCACCAGCACCGCAATGCCTCGCGCGGATTCGTCGAGTCCCGCAGGATCTGCGCCAAACAGTCGATCCGCGCCAAACAGTCGATCCGCTTTCCCGCCGAATTTCCCGCTCGGTTGCACACTCGATCGCACACTTTCTTCAGCGCGTTCAGCACTTTCAGCATTCGAAATATTGGAAATATCCGATTTCTTCATCTCTCCCCTACCATCGCACTTTCTTCATCTTGCGATAATTGCGATAGTACATTCCCGCACATCGCAGCGTCGCAAGACCGGCAGAATACGAGAAGGAAGAAGAGAAACTACGCCCGCCTGCCGGACGAGTGGCGCCCGGCAGCCACGCGATCGGCTTTCACGATGCGCCCGCGCCTCCACAGCCGTGCCAGCCATACGCACGCGAATCCAATGATCGACACGAGCAGCCCAATCACAAGAGCCGCCACAGCCGTCATATACCCCGGCTCGTCGTACGTGGTCGCGTCCGGCACCTTCGGGTTCGGTATGCGATGCCCGCGCACGAGCAGCCTGTGCGAGTTCACCCCGTATGGCGTGCATGTGATCAGCGTCGCATAGTCTTTGCCGGATTCGATGTTGAGTTTGCTGATGTCGCTCGGCAGCACTACGGAAATTTGGTCAACCTGGTACGTGTAGGTTTCGTCGAGCACGTGGAATGCGAACGTGTCGCCTTTTTGCAGTTCGTCGAGACCGGTGAGCAGTTTCGCGCTGGGCAGTCCGGTATGCCCGGAAATCACCGCATGCGTGGTTTCGCCGCCTACGGGCAGTGACGTTCCCGCCAAATGCCCTGCCGCGATTTGCAGCACGCCTTCGCTGGTGCCATGGTAGACGGGCAGCTTCACTTTGATGCGCGGTATGGTCACGTATCCCATGATGCCGGTACCGGTTATGTCGAGCGTGTTTTCATATGTTTGCCGCTGTTCGTCGGTAAGGTGCCAGCGGTCGCCGTTCGCCGCGAGCGCCTCGTTGTAGGCGTGCGCCGCGTCGAGCATGTGCTGTTTTTCTTCGCCGGAGAGATCTTCGGTTTGTTCCACGTAGCTTGCCACGGCGTACGACTGGTGCATGCGGTTCCACCAGTCGCTGAATGTTGGGTATGCGATGAGGCAGATCGCGCCGATCATGAATATTGCGGATATTGCGATTAATACGTCGAGCAGCGCGTTCGACTTTTTCTTTGTTTTTTTCGATTGTTCTGCAGTTTTTGAAGATTTTGAAGTTTTCAAAGATTCAGATGATTCTGAAGATTCAGCAGTTCCCGCAGATTCAGAAACTTCCGAAATTTCAAAAGATTCAAAAAACTCTGCAGAGGTATCACCGGCATTTCGGCGCGCTTCAGCGTTCGGTTCTCCCGATTCGCTTCCGTTATACCGCCGTTTCACGCTACTGCTTGCCTTCCCGCTTTCTCGCGATCCTCACTACGCCTAAGAGTACCAATGCTGCGGCGCAGATGGCGGCTGCCATCCAGGCCACGCTCTGCACCGCCGAGCCGGTGTGTGCGGGCGGGGTTTCGGGTGGTGTGTGCGTGTTGGTGATGGTGGTGGTGTCGCCTTCCACGTCAGAGAGGGTGGTGTACCCGCTGGGTACGGAAGCTTCGACCACCGCCCACTGGTGTGCGGAGGAAAGTCCCGTCCACGAATGTGCCCACTTGTTGGAATCGTTGAGTTTCACTTCTTCGAATACCACGCCGTCACGCAATAATTTCACGGTGATGGCTTCGGGGCGCTTGCCGTCGGAGTCATTGCGATCGTTCCACACTTTGCGCACGGTGCGTTCCAGGGTCGGCTTGAGTTGGGTGGAGCATTCGGTTTTTGGTTCGATGGCGAGTTCGCGTGATCCGTTGGAGACGCCGTCTTGCGGCATGGCGACGAGCATGTTGGCGGAAGCGCACTGCCAGTAGGAGTCTTCGTCGGGCGTTCCGCCAACAGCAGCCGCGCCAGCAGCGCCTTCGACTTTCACGCTATCGGACACGACCAGATACAGCCCGTCTTCCACGCCGGCGAACGTGAGTCGCCCGGCTTTGTCGGTTTCGCCCGAGTCCACGGCTGCGGATTCGCTTGCCCCGTTCGCCGCGATGAGTCCGGCGAGCGTGTTGGCCACGTCGCGGTACACTTGCGCGTCATATCCGGTTACTTTCGACCAGTCGATCGGGTATGCGGTGGAGTCGGTGAATGGTGCGACGGGTTCGAAGTTTGCGCCGGACGAGACTTGCCCGACTTTGTATAGGCGGAAGGTTGCTCCCGGAATGGCGAAATCGCCCGTTCCAGCGGCTCCAGAATCGGAAGCGCCTCCCGCATTAGAGTCAGCCCCGTCATTGCTTTTGTGTTGATACGTAATGGCGATGCTGCCGCTGGCAGAGTCTGTTGGCGCCGCAACCGCATCGCGAGTGGTGAGTGCACAGATTGCGGCGGCACATGCGACGGCAGCTGCGCAGCATGTTGCGACGATGCGGCTTGCGATCGTGTGTTCCTTCATTGCCTGCCCCTCTTCTGTGGTTCTTTCTGTGAAAACTAGAAATATCAAGTCGCCCCCAACTTGCGACTTGGAAAAATTAGGGAGTCAGGCTGAATTCTCGTTAGTTTAGGCAGTTTACAAGGGATTTGAGGCAATCCAGCCTGACATATGTGGGTTCAGTTATTGTTCAATTATTTTTAAATTATGATGATTGTGATGATTCCGCTGTTGCCATGCGGAGGTAAGTGCATGGCAACAGCGGTTTCATGTGTAGTTATTTTCAGTTATGGTTTTTGATTTTCAGTTATGTTGACTGTGATCTGTGAGATCAGGCGTTGCGGCGACGCAGCGCCATGACCAGGGTTGCGCCAGCGAGCACGAACACTGCCACGCCAGCCACATACAGCATCACCGTGCCCATGCCACCAGTGGATGGCAGGTTGGAGCCCTTCTGGTTCACGATGGTGGTGGCGACAACACCGGTGGTCGTATCGCCAGCAGTCGAATCGATCTTGAGCGAGTTCAGCTTCGGATCAGCAGCATCAACGTCATGCTCTGCAGTGATTTCGAAGAACTTATCCGCTGCGGTGTTGTAGCCTGCCGGGGTGTGGGTTTCCACGAGCTTGTACTTGCCGTCGTCGATGCGCTTGTAGGAGGTAGTGTACTTGCCATCCGTGCCCTTGACGACGGTCACTTCACCGAGATCAGTGGTGTAGTCTTTCTGAGCCTCGTCATACTTGTAGAGCTTGAACTTCGGCCGGTCATTCTCAGCCGGGGTGCCGTTATCGCTGAAGGTCTTGGTGATGTCCAGCTCGTAGGTGAACACGATGACCTTATCCTTAGGGGTTTCGCCGGTTTCGCCTTCGCCGCCAACATTCGGGTTGTTGGAGAACTCAAGGGAGGCCTCGTTCGGGTTACCCGTAGAGCCGATTACAGCCTGATCATTCAGCGTAGAAGTGTATTCGACGGTGAACTTGCCGCCAGCAGCAACGGTGATTGCCTTGCTATCAGTGCCCTTGACGGACTTTGCATCAGCAATGGTGAGGTCGAAGGTGTGATTATCGGTAGTAGCCGTGTTGAGAGTGTAGGAGTCAGCGCTAAGCTGCTTGCCTTCATACTTGACAACCACGGAGTCACTATTGAAGGTCAGACCTGCGGACTGAGTATCGTGGAAGACCAGCTTGTAGGTCTTGTATGCGGCGAAATCAGCCGGATCGGTCGGCAGGGTGGCGGTCAGCTGGAACGGCACCTTGTCATTCACGTCGTAGTCGGCGGAATCCTGCCAGTCAGTTGCGGCACTGTCAGTAGAGTCGTTGATGTCCTTGACCTTCTTTTCAAAGGTCGGCTTGTCAGCCTTACGGTTCACAGTCACCGGACCATTGACCTGCACGATGAACAGGGTAGAAGCATCGTCACCAGTCACGGCGGTGCTATCCTTCAGCAGGTAGTAACCTGCGGCAGCATCAAGAGTGGCGTCCTTGGAGACCGAGCCGAAAGCAGTACCGTTCAGATCAACGAACTTGGAAATGGTTGCCAACTTCGTAGTGTCATCAGCAGTGCTACCAAGCTCAGCAATCTTGACGGCAGCTTCGGCGGCAGTCAAATTAGCGCCTTCCTCGCCAGCACCATTATTCGGATTGAAGTTCTTGCCAGCGGTGACGTTACCCAGAGTACCGTCCGTGCTCAAAGAACCGGTGAAAATCTGATACACAGAGTAGGTGTGCGTATCTTCGGCCGGCACAGTAATCTGGTACGTGTTCGCTGCCATTGCGGTGCCTGCGCCGAACATGCCGGCGACAGCCATGGCTGCGGATGCTGCCACAGCGACGAGGCCTTTGAGAACCTTATTCATTGTTCTCCCTTTCTTTCCTTTTTCCATAAACTTGTTGAAATCTTCGTTGTTTTCCAACGTTTTCAATTATTTTTCAGTTATTGAGTTATTGCCCAGAAGGCAGTGGTCGTTTGTTTTACGGACCATCCCCTCCTCTTCTAGACGTGTTCATTGCCGACGCCTCCTGACTTTCAGGGCCAGTCCGGCCGTCGCAACGGATGCCATGGCCACAAGCAATCCCGTAGCCAAAGTCTTCATATTTCCGTCGCCGCCCGTCCCCGGCAACACCACCCCCGGCTGATTCTCAATATTGCCGAGCTGGGCTTCAAGCACAACCGTCGAATCCTTCGGACCGATGGTGAATTTGTGTGCGGTAGTGTCCATGTTGTATCCGTCGGGAGCCACGGTTTCCATGAGTTCATACTCGCCCCACTTCAGGCCCGCCAACTTGAACTGGCCTGCGGTAGCGTCGGAATCATATGGATCGCCGGCGTTGGTCGGAGTGCATGTAGCATCGCAATCCGTGATGTTCCAGGTTTCGGCGGAATTCAAGGATGCGAATGCCGTCCCGTTCCACACGCTCACACGCTTCAGCGTCCACTGCGATCCGGAAAGCTTCGTGCTTGTGCCCGCCGCAACCTTCGCCCACGTTACGGAGCCGGTTTCACGATTGTTGTACACGGTTTCCGCAGTCGCATTGAACTTCTCCGTACTGCCAACGATCGTAAGGTGAATTTCTTCGCTCACCGAATTCGAGTCGATTACAAACGTGTACGTCGTGTTATTGGCGGCGAAGCCGTCACGCTTCTGCTCCTTCAGCGTGTACACACCCCACGGAAGCCCCTCAAACCTGAACTTACCGGCAGTGGAATCCTTGTCGGCATACACGCCATCGCCACCGTTGTCGGTCAACGTATGCGTATAGTCATCGCCCGACACAGCAACCATGGAAGCCGTTTCAGCATTCCAAGCCTGAGTCTGGGTCAGCGTCCAACTCGTGCCTCCAAGCAACGAATCATCGTTGGTTGCGGACGAGCCGTCATCACCGGTGTCTTTCTTATCCCAAACCACAACGCCGTTCTTGCGATCGTTTGGAATCTTATTGTCTGTCGGAAGATTCGATTCGTTCGTCACAATCTGTCCATCGCGAACCACAATCGTGTATGTCGTTTCCGAAAGCACATATCCGGTAGGTGCCTTGGTTTCCTTCAGCGTGTATTTGCCGTTATCCAGGCTGACGCGGAACTTGCCAACGCCGGAATCCAGGTCCGCCTTCGTCGAGATCGTTTCCTCATCGGCGATCGGCTTCGCGAAGTTTGCTGCAATACCGTCCGTTTCGCCGCTCTTCAGCACCGCGCTGTACACGTGGGCGTTGATATTGCGAGCCGCAACCGTGGAAACATTGCAATCGCTGATGGCGGGAACCGTTGTTGTCAGCTTTCCTTTATTAATGGTCATCGCCTCAACGTAGCCGCCCGAAGCATAACTACTATTCGAACCACCATTGTTGTCCCAGTCACCGCTGCCGAAATGGAAAGTAACCTTGACTTCCTTGCTATCCGGATTCGCAATCTCGTATGAATACCAGTCGTTGCATCCGCTAATGGAAGACATAGCAGGGTCACTGTTTACATCGCTTGTATTCCAGTTGTCGCCGACCGCGTAGTGAATCTGCGGAACACCCGTCGCATAGTAATACACGACAGTGGACTTCTGCTTCACCGTAATATGCACGGTTTGCGACAGATTACCCGCCTTTACGGTGATGTCGGCATTGCCCGCGCTCACTGCGGAAACAAGACCATTGTCGCTGACCGTGGCAATGCCAGTATTGGAGCTTTCCCAAGTCAAAACCGTGTTTGCAGGCTGCACTTCCGCAGCCAACTGCAACGTGCCATTGTACTTGAGCGACACGGTCTGACCGACAAGACTGGTTTTGTTCGTATCGCCATCCTTGTACAGGGTCAGGGAAGCTGCGGAATCGTTGGTGACAGTAACGTTCAGCGTGTTGCACACCTTGCTGTCAGACGCGGAGCAGACGGTGAACGTCGTGCTGCCTTTGCCGACTGCGATGACGTTGAATGTGCCGGATCCTTCAGCGGACGAAATACGAGCCACATTCTCATAACCGTCGGCACCAGTCCACTTCACCTGCTGGCTGGCATCGCTCGGATCGACCTTCACCGTGATCGGAGCGGTGTCGCCGCCCTTGTCCAACGTGAGGTCGGCGATCGCGTTGCCGTCAGCACCAAGCAGGGAAACGCTGGTAGGCGTGGTCGTGTTGTCGGTAATGTTCCACGTTTGCTGCGGATCGGTATCCGTTCGTGTCAGCTGCCATTCGGAACCGGCAAGGGCACCGCTATTGCTCGTGCCGTCAACCTTTGACCAGGCGAGTTCCGTGCCGGCGGTTTCGTTGATGATGGCACCTTCGGTTGTCAGCAGTTTCTTGCTGTTGTCGGTGATCTCCGTACCGTTTGCGTCATACACCTTGACGATTGTGGTTGCGTCGGTTCCGCCTTCCGCAGTATCAATGCGGTAGATGTTCGTATTCTTCGCATATCCTGAGGCTGCCGCCTGTTCGCGAAGATAGTAAGTTGCATTGGTTTTCAGACCATCGACCTGCAACGTGCCGTCAGCAGAATCCCAATCATTGCCGCCGTTGTCGGTGAGTGTGATCAGAGCGCCGCTGTTATTGATTGCATTTTGGAGATTTCCATACACTGTCCAAGTCGTGCCGCCGAGCGGAGTCGCGGTATTGCCCGCAACCTTCTTCCAAGTGATGGATGCGGAGTTGTTGAGTGCACCACTCCACGGGAAGTTGTGACGTTCCTGATCCATATCGATGATGGACGCAGAATTAATATCACCGCCATTATGCTTCGCCTGAGTGGGGTTGTACATCATGAAATCGTCACCCACATACACGCGACCATTGGTGGTCACATGCGATTCAAGGCTACCGTCCGGCACCATAATGCTGCCGAGCATTGCTGCGGAAGGATCGTCGGACACGGAAGAGTTGAAAATCGAAGTAACACTCGCCTGGCTCCAATTCGTACCATCGGCATGAAGCTTCTTCACCGTTGCATTATCGGCTCGGCCGCCCATGATGGTGACTTTCTGAGCCGTGGGGAAGTTCCACATCAGCTTCTGGGAAACCTTCGAATAGGTATCGGCATTCGAGTCAGCGCTATATGGAATCTGATTATTGTTGCCGGTCTTGCCACCCATGACGTAACCGTTGGAAATTTCTTTCGCTCCCGCAGTATCCGGGTCATTATAGTTCGAAGCGCCGCCCCACCAGAAGCGCCAGCCGGTACGCATCTGAATCTCATTGCTAGGGCCATTTTCGTTCACCACGTTGATCACAACGGACGCATCGTCCGGAATATTACGGAACCAAAAATCAATGCCCTTATCAGTATTCAGCTCGGAAGCCTTAACCGTAAATACCTGAAGCTTGGATTCCTTGTCTCCAGTGAACGTAATCAGCTTTTCATCACCACTGTTGAAGCTCATCTGCAACTTGTATGTGCTGAAGTTCTTCTCGGACGAAGGATGATTAGTGTTCCAATGATAGTCGGAATGTACATCATCGTTGTCATACACGGAATACTTATTCCAGTCATACTTCTTGCGTTCGTAATTCTGCTGCGCTGGAGCATCGCCATACTCGACGCCGCCAGTATCCTTCAGAGTTGACAGCTGCTTGGAATTGGACTTGAACTTGTCGCCAAAGCTGTCAATCGTGTTGCCCTGACCGTCCTTGACATTGCTCCAGTCCGCGTAATTCCATGTGACATCGCTATCAGGCGTGGTGCCAGAGCCGTACTTGTAGATGGAACTGCACGTTACCTTACTACAAGAAGGCATGCCCCACAATATGGTTTTATTGCCTCCGACAACGCCTTGGTAATTGCCGCTGATGCCAGCGCCCTGCGTCGTGTCGATGCCGCTTGCTGACGACTTCCAAGCTTGGGCGGTACTCGCACCAGATAAATTCGTGTTGGTACCCTCGACTGCGATAATAGTACTGCCAGCAGCAGGCTTGTACTGTGCGCCGAAAGCTACGGTGCCGATGGTGAAGAAGCCTTTTTGGGCGCGCTGCATGTACTTGCCGAGAATGAAGGTCTGACCTTCCATTTCCGCAGCCCAAGAACCGTGAATAGAGCCATCAGCAGTGCCGGTTTCACCGTCTGTGGGCGCGCCAACGTAGAAATCTCTGCCTACGTATGTGGCAAGACCGGTATCCGCCTCGTTGACGTCAGTAGAGCCGTCGCCCATATGGATGGTGTTCGACGTGGCGAATGCGCCATCGTCCTTGCTTTGATCGGCATTGGCGCTGTAGGTGGGGATGAAGGCGGTGACGGCTACGGTGGCCATCATGGCAACTGCGACTGCGGCGGCGGTCAGGGAGCG
>ENA-OWOE01000310-OWOE01000310.1-gut-metagenome-genome-assembly--contig:-NODE-310-length-40454-cov-15.597097_pt1 | contig 40454 bp, 28 predicted proteins | sample MGYA00248254_ERZ651788 | MGnify/ENA primary metagenome ERZ651788 (study PRJEB26908, sample SAMEA4031709) | gut metagenome | biome: gut; feature: normal infant; material: stool | place: China | collected... | reverse complement strand
CGTTTGGGAAGAGGATGTTTTCATGATGCAAAAATAAGAATTTTAACGCAATCCCCCAAGTTTTCAGACTGAGCCAAGAAAATTACGGGGGCGCACATGGAATCCATTATAAATAAATCATAAAGCACTGATTATCTATATCCTTTTTTGTCATGTTCCTTTCGGATAAGGTCTGCCAGTCCATTAAGAAATTCTGTGAGTTTGCCCGGCTTTCGTTTTATCACGTCCTCATGCTTTTGGTGACAGTCGCTTATCTTGATGTTAAACAACCATTCAAAACCTTTGGATAAATCTACCAAATAGGCAGGTTTGCCGTTCTGATAAACAATGTTTTTGGAGAGGAACAGACCGCTTACCATTTCCATGATGTTGATAAGGGCTGTTTTGTCAGCGAGATAGAGAGGGGAAAGGCTTTGTTTTTCAATCCGCTGTTTGAGTTGTTCCGGGTATTTGATGCGCCATTCAATAAGGCGTATTTCTGTGTTTAAAAGTCCTATCGCTTCATCAATTAGATGCAAATAGGGCATTTTTTTCTTGCTCAAACCGTACACGGTATGACTTAAGACGATATAAACCAAAAGAAAAATAGCGGAGTAATACACTATAATCTTGCTCGTTAATACTGAAATTGGCTACATGGATAGCTAATTCTTCAACAGCTTTTGTTAGTTCAGATGCAGAAACTTTGCGCTGTGAGTATTCCGATAGTAATCGAAAAAAACTCTGTTGTAATAATGCTTTCATCTATTAATATTTTTAATTTCATAATTAGTTAGTTCGTCTTTTATAGAATTTTACTTATATCATTGGGTGTCTTAAAATAATAGTCGGCACGTATAGGATTAGATACATTATTGCTCCATAAAACCAATCCGGAATCAACACCGGCATTGTTAGCACATTGAATATCATAAATACTATCACCAATATAGAGAGCGTTTTCGGGGCTTACATGGGCTTTAGCCAAATATGCTACTAAGGGTGCTGCTTGGGGCTTATGTTCATCAGTATCATCGGCACATACAATTGTGGAAAAATAGTCCGCTAACCCTAATGGCTCAAAATCAGAATAATATTCTTGATATGTTTTGGAGGTTACAATGCCTAAAATATAGCCTCTTGATAAAAGGGATTGCAAGCATTCTTTGATACCTTGAAAAGGTTGAATAGTGTGCTGGAGCAATTTCATATTCTTATCCCATCGTTTCAATGCATCTTCTATGTCGAGTATTTTGAGTAATTCCAACGCATTTCTTCCGGTAATGCCTAAAGCAAATTTCAGACTTTCATATTGAGGTGCGCGTCCTGTTATTTCTGTAATTGTTTTTATTAAAGAGTTGATGACTGCATATTCCGTATCTATCAATGTACCGTCTATGTCGAATACGATATGTTTATATTTCATGTGTTTGATTTATTAGTCAAATAATACTTGCCAGTTTCTATCGTAGTAAGCTGAAAAGCACATTTTAATTTGTTCTTCGTTATTTTTCTCTTTTGCAGGAATAGGTAATTCTTCCAATCCGAAATAGGCACTCTCATCCGTTTCAATATTGGGTCGGAAATATCCGCTTTCAATCTCACAAAGAACAAAAACTTTACAAACATTGTAGGCATAGGGGGGAATATTATGCAAATTTCTATCTTGTATAGCTATTATCCGGATAGCTTTTACATTTAATCCTGCTTCTTCTTTTACTTCTTTTTCTGTATTAGTCTTGATACTCTGATTTATATCGACCCAACCACCGGGCAAAGACCAAGTTCCATTTTTCTCTTTCACAAGCAGTATTTTATCATCTTTGAATATAGCAGCTCTTGTATCTAATTTAGGAGTTTGAAATCCTGTTTCATTGCAAAACAGATTCTTTACTTTTTCTATGGGTATTTCACTTTGCAGACTAAGCATTTCTGCTGCAATTTCTCTAATGCGTTCAAAGCGTTCTATATCAAATACATCTTTGGAGTATGTCAATCCCCCTTGGGCAATGAATTGTAGTTCTTTTGCCCATTCAAGCCATTGTGGTTGTACTATTTTATTCATATAGTGAATGTTAGTATCGTTATATTGATTTACAAAGGTATGGAAAATGAAATTCTTTATTTTTGTCCTATGTTAAAAAATCATCGGCTTGACCGGATTCTGCTAAGAGAAGGTTGTGTTATTCCTAAAAAAGAGGCAATATATCCTAAAGTCACTCGGTGGAAAATGCTGGGATATTCTTTTATCAACTTTTCATAACGTTCTTGGGCAGACAAGTTCAGCCGGGAAATATGAATGTCCTGTAAAAGTAGAAAATTTTCTTGCTGTAACACTCTCATCCAATTGGCAATGTCAATACGGGATTTATATAAATCATTCAACTTGTCTATAGAAATGGAGTAGGTTAAAGTTTCTTCTAAGGTTTCTACATATTCAAATCCTGCTTTGTGCCGATATAAATCCCATGAACCACAAGTCGCATCGCCTTCCATAGAAAACCATGTTGTTATTTCTTTTCCATTATGCAGGATATATGAACGTGTTATTCCTTTTTCTATAAAATAGACTTGATTATCAAAACGACCAGCTTGTATGATGATAGTTTTAGCCGGAAAAGTCTGTTGTTTGAAACAGTACTTTAGCAGGTGCAATGAATCATGCGAAACAGGATAGAGTTCTTGTATCTTTCTTATTATATTATCCATTATCAATGTTTTTGCTCTTTCTACAAAAATAATAAAACAGAAAGGGATAATATTGTTGCATTCATAGTTTAAAAAGGAATTTGACTATTTTTAGCAAGGTGGGATGAAAAGAGAACCATGATGTGGATATGTGATCTTTTTCAGTCTTGATTTATCCTTAATAGTTTGAGGAAGAAATGAACTCTTTTATTTCTTCCTCGGTTGGAAGTTCTATCATGTACTTCTGTACAAAGATATTCGGGTCTAATCCGGCAGTGGCATATTTAACTAATGTATCTCCCTTTTCGGTGCAGAGCAAAATGCCGATAGTCGGATTATCATCCGACTGCATCACTTCTGCTTTAAAGTAGTTGAGGTACATATTTAACAGTGAAGCATATTCATGGCGGAACTTGTCTATCTTTAATTCCACAATAACATGGCATTTCAAAATACGGTGATAGTTTACCTGAGCGGGGGCATCGCTGCCCCGACTCGGCTTCAAAACCGTACGTGACAGTTTCCCGTCATACGGCTCCTCAACAATTTGGTGTTTGTCCCACATACTTCGTTCTGTTTCGGATTACTTTTTGTTTTAAAACATGTTCAAAGATAGTATTTCTATCCTTAAAGGATGAAGGTGTTACCACTTTTTCACTTTTCTGTAGCCCTCTTTCCTTTCTTTTCTTCCAATACTTGTCATCTCCGTCAAAAGGGCTCTTTTCCCCTTTGACTTTGACATGTAGTTTGATTTTATAGTCTGAGTGCCTTAACAGAAGATGCTCCTCCTTTGTCTTAAACCTCCAAAATTCATTCTTATGCCTATGAAAATATCTGTCTTTTATCCAAAATCTCGTTTTATGAGGGTGTCTATACATCGCCCATCGCCAAAGTTTAACAAATGTTTGATGGTCTATCCTTTCAAAGACTTTCCTTGACGATACGTGCCGAAAATAGTTTGCCCATCCCCGCACGACCGGATTCAAGTTTTTGATAAGTGTAGCCTGACTTTCTCCTCTATGCGAGCGTATCTTTTGTTTGATATTATACAGATGCTTCTTCTGACTTTCTTTGGATGGCTTGATAATTGTCACATAGCCTTTTGAAGTCGTGTTGCCCGGATACTGTCTGATATTAAATCCAAGAAAATTGAAGCCCGGAGCTTCTTTCCCATCTGTGTTCAAGGTATGGCATATTCTTGTTTTTGTATCTTTCAGTTCCAGCCCCATCTTCTTTAACCATTCAACGATAAAAGCCTTAGCTGCTTTGACAATCTCCTTGTCTTCATGTATGACTACAAAATCATCCGCGTAACGGATAATGGATATTTTACGTCCTGATAACAGGTAGCTTGCTTTCGGTCTTGTTCTTTTCATATAGTCGAACAATTCCTTCTTGAGCGCTTCTCTTGTCTCATTTTCCAATCCATGTAGTGCAATATTTGCTAACAATGGAGATATGATGCCGCCTTGTGGAGTTCCTTTATCGTTTTGATAAAAGACTTGGTTATCCACAATCCCGGCTTTAAGCCACGCTTTTATTAATCGTCTGATTCGTGGACTTGTATGCAATTTATCTAACAATTCGTTATGATTGATGTTATCAAAACATCCTGAAATATCAGCGTCTAATACATAAGCATTCTTTCTGTGAATGGATGTATAAATCGCTTCTATTGCATCATGACATGAACGTCCCGGTCTGAAACCATAGCTATTAGGTTCAAACTTGGCTTCCCATTCCGGCTCTAATGCCATTTTTACAAGGGCTTGCTTTGCTCTGTCTTTAATAGTAGGGATGCCTAACGGTCGCTTTTCTTTCTTTCCCGGTTTGGGTATCCATACTCGGCGAATAGGCTTGGCTTCCGCTTTTAAATCCATCATATCAGCTAATACCTTACGTTCACGGTTTGTCAGAGCAGTCTTTCCATCTATTCCGGGTGTGTGTTTGCCCCGGTTTATTTGCGACACTCTCCTTACCGCTATGAGATTTGCCCCTTTAGATGTCAACAGTAAGCGTTGGAGTTTTTTTACCTTTGGGTAATCTTTTTGTTCCGAAGCTTGATAGATTTGCTTTTGCAGCTTGAACAACTTCCGTTCCAGCTTTCGCCAGGGAATATTGTCCCATTCATACCTCAATATTTCTACTTGGCTCATAATTTATTAACTGCTATTTACAACTCTATCTTCCAAATTATTGTGCCCCTGTCTGCATATCCCGACCATTACAGTCGAGCGTTGGCTTCTGGGGCAATCCGTATTGGCTGACCACCTACTCTTTACACAAGAGAACTTTCCGATAGTTACTTTGTTCCATGATTCCGTTTGACGTTTGATACTGATTCTTGCTTTATGCCGAAGCCTCGGATAACATCAGGCGTGATTGCCAATTCTAAATCACCCATCCTTGCGGCTTGTACTGTTTTAGTTGAAGCGTATCATTCTTTATTTTCGCTTCTTACGACCTTACGACACCTCTAACACAAGTTTCTCGCGTAATCATTATCAAACTCTACTGGATGGAGTGCCGGATAAAGACCTCCGGTTACCACCTTTTATCCCAGCTTCACACCGCAGGTGGTCAGCCATTGGCATGTGGGATATGTTTTCATTCCGATGCCTGGAAGGTTGGAATTGCACCAACACGAAATCATAGTTAGGCAGCCTGGGCTACCCTATACCCCCCATAAGGGGACTTATGGTTTTGGTATAAACAAATCGCACGAACACAAGGTCAGTAAAGAAATAATCTTCATCAATCAAGATACGTTTTTGCCGGGCTTCAAAGCAGAAGCCATGTCCCATTTCTAATAGGAAGCGTTGCAGATTGTCAAGAATGGATTGCTCCGTCTTTCAACATTACATCGTGGTCAATCGCATATCGAATAACTTTCTTGAAACGCTGGTAAATGCTTTTAGCACCCTCACCCACACTTCGGGATTGCAGATAGGCTACAAACTGCTCCATCATTTCTTTGGTAATAAATTCCGGTTTGATACATTCCTCATTTCGTTAAATGGATTTGAATATCTTTAAACGTTGATTATAATGGTGGCGATAAGCTGTAAACAAAATGATTTCTGCTCATTCGTTACTTAAAAAAATACTTTCATGTCATTATTTTACGGATAATATCTTTGGAATTTAGTCCATTAATCCTTTATTTTGTACAGAAAAACATAAAATTGTAACATGAGCGAAGAACAAATATTTGACGAAGCATATAAATTGTATTACCGAAAGTGTTTACTGTTCGCCCAGTCTTATACCCATGATATGGTACAAGCCGAAGACATCGTTGCCGAAGCTATGATTGTGTTATGGGAAAAACTCTGCAATGCGGAAGAAATAGGTGCGACATTACCCTTTCTGATAGGCACTATCCGCAATAAAATACTACAATATTTCCGTAGGGAAGCTTTCAAACTCAAAATCCGCTCCACCCTCGAAGAAGACAGCATGCGCGAATTGCAAATGCGCATATCTACTTTGGAAGAGTGCAATCCCCAAGAGCTATACAGCATGGACGTGCAGAGTATATTAAAAGAATCACTGAAAACAATGCACAGCCAAACCCAAGCTGTCTTCATGCTCAGTCGTTTCGCTCATAAAACCAATGAGGAGATTGCCCGGGAACTGGGCATTGGAGTAAAAGGAGTGGAATACCACATTACAAAAGCACTGAAAAAGCTACGGATAGACCTCAAAGATTTCTATCCTCTCCTGGACGTACTGCTTTAGTCCCTGTTTCCCGTCTCTCCTACTCTCCCTTGCAAAATACATTTATTCATTGCTTTTTCTTCTTAACTACTATACAGCCCCAATAAATTTCTTAATCTTTTTTGAAAAAAATTCATTATTCCGCTAGGGCTATTGTTTTTTCAAGCAACTATTATATAGAACAGCAATTAAATAATGCTATGAAACGAAATGTAATTCTTAAATACCTGCGGGGAGAAACCTCTCCCGAAGAACGTATCAAGATGCTCCGATGGATCGAAGAAGACCCGGCGCATTTGGAAGAATACAAATACCTGCGCCGAATTTTTGATGCAACCTTATGCAACGAAGAGAATATACCCTTATCTATTCATTCGTCACGCTTCACCAACCGGAGAATATGGATGCAAGTAGCGGCAGCCGTGGCGTTTATCTGTCTTTTTGCAGGCGGAACATGGCTATACACACAGCATCTTTCCGAAAACCAGGCAGAGTTGTTAGCTACACGCAATATCCACGTCCCTGTAGGACAACGTACGGAAATCACCCTAAACGATGGTACAAGAATATGGCTCAACTCCAATACGACCCTGCACATAGAAAGTCAAAAAGGAAAAGACCTGCGCCGCGTCCGCCTGAATGGTGAGGCTTATTTTGAAGTAGCACCGGACAAGCATCTTCCGTTTGTAGTGCAGACAGCCTCTCATGAAGTGCAGGTGTTAGGAACAAAGTTCAATGTATTTGCCTACAAAAACCAAAAAGATTTTTCTGTCAAACTTTATGAAGGAGCGGTCGACGTGAGTGACAAGCAAAGCACCACCACTCTCCGTCTCTCCCCCGACGAAGAAGCGAAGATATCCGACAACGGACGATTGATAAAAGTTCCTTTTGACAAAGCAGAATCACTGTTATGGATTGAAGGTATTTATTACTTCGAAGACACAGACTATGGTTCCATCTTTCGGCAAATGAAAGAATATTATAAGGTATGTTTCGATGTCCGCAACCCTAAAATATTACAACATAGATGTACCTGCAAATTCCGGCAGGAGGACGGTTTAAGGCATATTTTGGAAGTCCTGCAACGAATACACCAATTTGAATACGAATGGAGCAATGACGAACAGACCGTCATCATCCGATAATTCATTAATTTTTATGTTACCCTCTATTCATTATGAAAAACAAAGATCCCGTTTATTTAACCAAAAACGGCCGGAAGTGCGCCAACACCATCCGACCGTAAAAGTCGTGCATACGTTCCTCGTGATCAGCGGAGAATGAAATTATCAAATAACACAACTTATTTAAACATACAAAGTTATGAATAAAAAAATAACTATCTTGTGTGGAATAATGTTTTTTATATTAAATGCAGCTGTTTTTGCACAAAATAAGACAGTGACGTTGAATGAAGAACAAAGTTCCATTCAAGCAATCCTTTCTAAGATTGAAAAACAGACGAAATATTTGTTCGTCTATGATAAAGCGCAAATCGATGTGATGCGTAAAGTTACATTAAAAGTAAGCAACAAACCGGTTTCGCAAGTCTTGAATATGCTGTTTTCTGGTACGCGGGTTTCTTATAACCTGAACGGAAACAATATTATGCTCACTGTCCGAAAAGAGCAGAACCGGCAAGTGACCGCAAAGGTCGTAGAAGGTGTAATCACCGATCCGAATGGTGAACCTATAATCGGAGCCACAGTTAAAGAAGACGGTTCCAATAATGGAGTGATTTCGGATATAGACGGAAAATTCTCTATTAAAGTACAGCCTAACGCAAAGTTGAAAATATCATACGTAGGTATGGTCACCAAGACTGTCACTGTAGCAGGAAAGACTTTCTTGCCTGTTACTTTGGCTGAAGACAGCAAAACACTGGACGAAGTGGTAGTCGTAGGATATGGTACTCAAAAGCGTGTCAACCTGACCGGTGCCATATCTACCGTTTCCAGCAAGGATTTGATAGACCGTCCGGCAACCAGCGCAACGCATATGTTGCAAGGTAAGGTGCCCGGATTGAACATCACGACCTCTTCCGGTACGCCGGGCAATAGCGCCAGTATTAACATTCGTGGTACAAACTCTATCAACGGTGGTAGTCCGCTCGTACTTATCGATGGGGTGGAAGGCGACTTAGGGCATGTCAATCCCGCCGATATTGAATCTATCTCTGTGATCAAAGATGCTTCTTCATCTGCCATCTATGGTGCGCGTGCTTCATTTGGTGTTGTTCTTGTTACTACCAAAGATGGAAGTGAAGGTAAGGTACGCGTATCTTACAACGGACGTTTCGGATGGACGAGACCTACCGCATCTGTTGATTACGAGACACGTGGCTACTATTCTGTATTGACTGCAAACACATTTTGGAATGCTTATACAGGTGTGAACTACATGAACTATACGGAAGATGACATGTTGGAACTGTGGTTGAGAAGAAATGACAAGACTGAGGATCCGTCTCGTCCATGGACAGTGGTGAAAGAACGCAATGGACGCCCCACTTACTATTACTATGCCAACACGGATTTCTGGCATTATCTCTACCGTGAAAATAAACCGATGATGAACCATGATGTCTCAATTTCCGGTGGCACAAAGAGAATGAAATACCTCTTGTCCGGTGGTTACAACTGGGAAGAAGGTATGATCAAAAAGAGCTCGGATGTATTTAAGAAAGCAAATTTCCGTTCCAAATTATCGTTTGATGTGAACGATTATGTAAATATCAGCAATAATACTTCTTTCTATCATTCTAAATATACTTTTCCGGGTGCCGGAGGTAACAGTAGCTGGTACTTTAATGTAAGCCAATTGCATGCTTTAGCCTGTTTCCCTACGCAGAATCCTGATGGAACCAGTGTTGTCAACCATGCTTTCAATGGTTATCGGTTGATGGATGGTTTGCTTGCCATACGCGATAAGGACAAACATAAGGGGGCTGATCGTTTGGATGACTTCAGCACGACTACCGAACTGACCGTCAAACCTGTGAAAGGCTTGGAAGTGAAGGCCAACTTCACCTATAATGTTAGCAACAAGCGGTCCATGAGCCGTTATGTCACTACTGAATATTCACAATATCCCGGTGTGGTAGATACTTTTGAGGCTTCCTCAAACTATATGGAGAATCGCCTGAAAGAGGCTACGGATTATGCTCATTACTTGGCTTCCAATGTGTATGCTACTTATGGCGGCAGTTTTTTGCAGAAACATAACTATAAAGTGACTGCCGGATTCAACTATGAAACCAAGTATATGAAGACCAACAGTGCTTACGGATACAACTTGTTGTCGGAAACACTGAATGACTTCAACCTTATTGGAGAAGACAGCGAGGGCGAACGCCGCATGGAGATAAAAGGCGGACAGAACGAATACGCCTTAGCCGGATATTTCGGACGTATCAACTATGATTACGCAGGGAAGTATCTGTTTGAGTTTAGCGGACGCTACGATGGAACTTCCCGTTTCAGCTCGAAAGACCGTTGGGGATTCTTCCCGTCAGCTTCTGTAGGATGGAGACTCTCGGAAGAATCTTTCTTATCTTCGGCTAAATCATGGTTGAGCAATCTGAAGGTGAGATACTCTTATGGTAATTTGGGTAACCAGCAGGTGGGGTATTATGATTATATCCGTACCATTAATATAGGTACGCAGACTTATTTGTTTGGTGGTAATCTGCCTTCTTCCGCTTCTATCTCGGCACCGGTATCCAGTAGTTTGACATGGGAAACTGTGGAACACCACAACATTGGTTTGGATGCAAGTTTCTTGGACAACCGATTGAACTTCACCGGTGAGGCCTATATACGTAATACCAAAGATATGCTGACTGCAGGTATTGCCCTACCTGCCGTTTATGGTACTTCCTCTCCTAAAATGAATAGTGCCGATATGCAGACTAAAGGATACGAACTTACTTTGGGTTGGCAGGATATGTTCAAATTGGCAGGAAAACCGTTCTCTTATCAGGTAAACCTGACTTTTAATGACTATACCAGTAAAATCACCAAGTTCAATAATCCGGAGAAGGCATTTGCCAAGGGGTATTACGAAGGAATGCGTATTGGTGAAATATGGGGATACCACATCGACGGCATATTTGCTACAGACGAAGAAGCTGCAAGTTATGAGGTAGACCAACGCAATGTAAATGATATTATCAACAGCTCATCCGGTTCATTAAAAGGGCTTCATGCCGGTGACCTGCGTTTCGCAGATTTGGATGGCGACAACAGAATCTCTACCGGAGAAAATACTGTTGATAAGCCCGGTGACCGCCGTATTATCGGTAACTCCGAACCTCGTTACCAATATGGTGCCAACTTAGCTTTCCAATGGTGTGGATTTGATTTCAGCATTTTCTTCCAAGGTATCGGACGTATGGATTGGTATCCTGCCAGTGAGGCCGAACTTTTCTGGGGACCATTCAACCGTCCGTACGCTACATTCTTACCAAAGAATTTCTTGGAAAAATGTTGGTCGGAAGATAATCCGGATGCTTATTTCCCCCGTCCTCGTGCATATGTGGCTTATGATAACTTGAATAACCAATGTCGTGAGTTGACGGCAAAAAACGACCGCTACTTACAAAATATAGGTTACTGCCGCCTGAAGAATCTGACTGTAGGTTATACGTTGCCCAAAAACTTGACACGGAAAGTAGGAATCGATATGCTGAGAGTTTACTTCTCGGGTGAAAATCTTGCTTATTGGTCGGGCATCAAGACAGATTACATTGACCCTGAACAAGCTCGTCGGGGAGGTGACTTGAAAGTGTATCCGTGGCAGAAAACATTCACATTTGGTATAAATGTTAATTTTTAAAATGAACAATCATGAATAAGAAATTATTAGTAACCATATTTTCCTGTTCTCTGACATTGGCATCATGTAGCGACTGGCTGGACAAGCTGCCGCAGGACAAGATGTCACCGGAGACATTCTTTTCCAATGAAACGGAGTTACAAGCCTATTCCAATTCTTTCTATAATTCATTGCCTCTCAGCTCGCTTTACAGAGATGACTTGGACAATATCACACATGGTTCGGCTGCTTCCATAATGAGAGACGGACGTATCGTACCGAGTTCCGGCGGCGGATGGGATTGGGGAAACCTGCGTAACTTCAATACATTGCTTGAATATTCGGTTAACTGTGACGATAGTGCTGTACGGGCACGTTATGATGCTTTGGCACGTTTCTTCCGCGCCTATTTCTATTTTGATAAAGTCCGCACATTCGGTGATGTTCCTTGGTATGATTGCCAAATCAGCTCCAATGATGAGGCAATGCTCAAGAAACCGAGAGACTCGCGTGAGTATGTTATGCAACGCATGATAGAGGATATCGACTATGCTATCGCCAACCTTTCGGCAGATCGTTCTCTCTATCGTGTTACCAAATGGACTGCGTTGGCACTTAAGTCACGCTTCTGTCTTTTCGAAGGTACGTTCAGGAAGTATCACAATATTTCCTATCCGGAACATTCGTGGGAGTATTATTTGGAACAATCTGCAGCAGCGTCTTTAGAGTTGATTGAAAACGGAGAATACTCTCTTTATACCGAAGGCGGAAAGAATGTATGTTATCGTAATCTGTTTTCTTCACACAGGGCGCAGGAATGTGAAGTCATTCTGGCACGCAATCTTAACGCTGAATACAAGGTGTACTGTGATGTAGGCCAGTATCTGACCAATAAAACTTACGGACGTCCGGGAGTAACCAAGAAGATTATAAACAGCTATTTGATGAAAGACGGTTCTCGTTTCACGAATAAAGCAGGCTACGAGAAGATGAGTTTTATAGAGGAATGTCGTAACCGTGATCCGCGTATGGCACAATCCATCCGTACCCCGGGATACACACGTATCGGTTCAACCAAACAGGTGGCTCCTGATCTTGCTACCAGCATTACCGGTTATCAGCCTACCAAATTCTTGGGAACGGAAGCACAGGATGCCGGTGGAGCAAGTGACAATGACTTGATTATTTTCCGATTGGGTGAAATCTACTTGAATTATGCGGAGGCGCGTGCAGAATTGGGCAAACTGACACAGAACGATTTGGACAAGACTATCAATAAGTTGCGTGACCGTGTGGAGATGAAGCATCTCAATATGAACGTAGCCAATGCCAATATAGATCCTTATTTGGATAATATTGCTACCGGATACATCGGTGTGACAGGAACCAATAAAGGGGTGATTTTGGAAATCCGTCGCGAAAGAAGTATCGAATTATTGCAGGAGGGCTTCCGGACCAGTGATATCTTACGTTGGAAGGAAGGACAAATCCTGACACAACGCCTATTGGGTATCTACTTTGACAGCATTAACAAAGAAGTGGACTTGGATGGTGATGGAAAACCTGACGTCTGCTTGTATGAAGGGGCAAAACCCAGCAACAAAGACGGGGTTGCTTATTTGCAAGTGGAAAAAGACATCATTCTCAGCAATCGTAATTATGGATATATAGAGCCGCATAGAGATACGCAACTTTCATTTAATGAAGAGAGAGATTATCTTTCACCGATACCAAGCAACGAACGGACCTTGACGGGTGGTGCTCTGACTCAAAATCCGGGTTGGGAAGACGGATTATATTTCTAATGAATTGAATTCATAAAAAGAACACATGTTTAAGAAAAGAATTATGAAAAAGAATATATTTAATGGTATCCTCTGTTTTCTGTTGGTACTATGTGCCATTGGATGTACAGACGATAAGGAGCAGAAGAAGGCGACATTGGTAGCTATCCGTCCGGCAATGGGAACAACCGGTACAGAAGTTACACTGTATGGTGAAGGATTCAATCCTGTAGCGTCAGAAAATATAATACAAGTGTATGGTGAAATGGCGGAAGTAACGGAGGTGAATCCTAATGAATACATCAAGTTTATTGCACCGGAGAATCCGTTAGGCTCGTTCCCCGTAATGCTGACTATTAATGGAAAGACGTACACAGGTTCTAAGTTTACTTACCGTGACCTTAACAGTAAAATTAAGGTTTCTACTTTTTGCGGAGGTAGTGCCGGAACTGCGGTAGGCGATAAATTCTCTACAAAATTCAATATTCCGCATGGATTGACATGGATTGAGAAAGGAAAGACTATGGCTGTTTCAGACCGTGGTGGAAGTCATACCATATATAGCATTGATTCAAAAGGAAACAGCAGTTTCCTGATAGGTGGAACAAGTGGAAACAATCCTTTGAAAGATAAATTCCCTTGGAGAATGACTGTACATGATGGTATCTTGTACGTTGCTTGTAAGGGATCGGGAGAGGTATGTATCTATAATTTATCCCAAAATAAGATAGAATCATTTTTGAAAGTTGCTGCCAATGTGATGGATGTGAAATTTGACAAAGCCGGCAATTTCTATATCCTTTGCCGTGAAAGCGGAATTTTCCGTGCAGAAGCCGGCAACCTCAATAACCCGAAACTTTGGGTGAACTTTCAGGAGGAAGAAGGATTGGCGCAGATACATGCCATGGAATTTGATCCTGAAGGGAACTTGATTGTCAGCAGCAACGACAAAGGACAGTTCTTTATGGTGACTCCGAATAAGGAAATCACTTGCATTGCCGGTTCGGAGAAGGGCGACTCAGACGGTACGTCAGGCAATCCGAAAAGTGCTAAATTCTACCAACTGTATGGTTTTGTCATTGACTCGGAAGGTACTATCTATACGGTAGATGGAAATGATGGTAATCTGGGTAGTAGTCAGAAAATAAAGCGCATTACGCGTGGTAAGAAAGGCTACGAAGACGGTACTGTTGTTACTTTGGTCGGTTCGACCGGTGGGGCAATTGTCGACGGCAGCGTGGATGAAGCTATATTTGGTAATCCGTATGATATCATGCTGGACGAAGAGAATCGTGCTTTGTACGTAACAGACCGCACCAACTATGCCATTCGGAAAATAGAGTATTAAGTGTAAACAATAAATATGGATATACGCATGAAAAAAAGTTTTATATATTTATTAGCTTGTATGTTGTTTGGTATATGGGGCTGTTCGGACGATGATGAAAGCACTGTTATCAAAGAACTTAAGATTTTCTCTATGACTCCTGCCGAGGGAGTTGCAGGCGATGAAGTGACAATCACCGGACAAGGATTCAGTATAATACCTTCCGAAAACGTTGTCACATTGAACGGTGAACGGCTTACAGCCGTAGAGACTTCGGTCACTATTTTGAAGATGACTGTGCCTTATAATCAAAAAGGAACTTTCCCATTGATGATAACTGTTAACGGACAGACGGTAGAAGGACCCTCTTTCACTTATACTGAAGGTTCGTATGACTTGAAGCTGGAAGTAAACGAACTGGAACAGACATCGGGCTATGCAGGTGATGAAATAGTCATTACCGGTAAAGGGTTCAGTGCAACGGCTGAGGAAAACGAGGTGTATTTTGGTGTAAAGGTTGCCAAAATCACAGCTTCCAGCTCTACTTCACTGACAGTAATCGTCCCCGACCTTGAAGCGGGAGATTACGTGCTTACGGTAAAAGCCGGTGTGCAGGAAAACAAATCACAGACATTTACCTGCTTGGCTATTCCGTTACTGAAAATAGATGGCATCAGTCCGTCATCTGGGCATGAAGGCACTGAGATTGTCATTACCGGCGAGAACTTCAGCACTGTAGCGGAGGAGAATCAAGTAACTATCAACGGCAAGCCGGCTGAGCTGAAGAGTGCTTCGGAAATGGAATTGAGAGTTATAGCTCCAGCGAATGAGTTAGGAAGCTATAAAGTGAAGGTGACTGTAAAGAATCAGACAGTAGAAGGACCGGAATTTGAATATGTCATGCCGGAATTGGTATATACGGTAAGTAGTGATATCCATGTCGGAGAAAAACTGGGCGGACTTACCGGAATGGCAATCTTGCCCGACGGACGTTTGGCAGTAGCGCAGCGTGGTAACTCTCATGTTATCTTGGCATTCGATTTGCAGAAGAAAGAGAAAAGCGTATTGTGCAATACATATGCTGATGCACACCCGTGGAACATAGCGCTTAATCCGGATGATAAGAAACTTTACATCGCTTACAAAGCCAAAGGAGAAGTAGGAAGAGTTGATCCGGCTAAGGGTGATAATCAGAATGTGGAAATCATAGCTTCCGGTCTGCCTAATGCGATGGATGTCAAGTTTGATGCTAACGGTAATATGTATGTGCTGTGTCGGGATGAAAAGAAGGTTTATAAATATCCGAAAGGCAGCTTCAATAATGTCTCCAAGCAAACATTCGCAAGTTTCCCGAATGCTTCAGAGGGTATTTACTCTATGGACTTTGATGCGGATGGCAACTTGATTGTCGCTGCACAGCGAGATGGTTTCTATTATGTGACTCCGGATGGTAAAGTTACTAAGTTTGCCGGTAACGGAAACGGAAGTTCTGATGGTGAAGCCGGCAAACCTTTGACCGCACAGCTTATTCAGCCGGCGGGTCTCGTTGTAGATAAGACTCGTGGAGATATTTACTTCACAGATGGATATAACCAGAAAATCAGAAGAATACGTCCGGGAAAAGTTGGGTATACAGATGCTACAGTCAGTACAATTGCCGGAACCGGAGCAAGTGGAAATACGGATGGAGACGGCTTGACGGCTCAGCTGAAAATGCCTCATGGAATTACGATATCCGCTGATGGCAATACAATCTACTTCTCTGATTTGGACAACTTCATTATAAGAAAGATTACGATCACGGAAAGAGATTGATTTTTGGGATAACAAATCGTTTTGGAGGTGTGTCGTACTATCGTTTTTTGCAGGAAGGGGGCACATCTTCAACTTTATGAACAGATTTTTATTCATCATTTAAATAAGAGAATATGTATTTTTTGAAAACATTTGTTTGTACTTTGAGCTTGTTTGCTTTTCTTTTTTTGAGTTGTTCTAATGATGAGAAAAAAGAGGGTGGCTCTAATAATGAGAATGAGGAACCGGTCGACAATGAAATTGTCAATATGTTGAAAGAATGTTCAACGGTAAAGACTGTACAATCTTGGAAGGCAACGACACTTGCTGAAGGGGTTACGTATCTTAAAGCACAGGTAGTCAAGGCTTCTGAACGTCCAGCGACCATGTATGTTGTAAAAATGGATGCTAATGCTCCGGGGGCTGCATTGAAAACCGGTTGTCGTGTACCGGCTGCCGGCGAGACATTCCCATACACAATGAGTTATCCGATCGATATAGCGAAAATGTTTGATACAAATGATGAGCAGGTGACAGCAGTGATCGGTGGTGATTTTTTCAGATGGCTTGATTCTCAACTCGAAAATCCCCAACCTATAGACTACGGTTGCCGTGGTCCGGTTCATCATCGTGGAAAAGTGTTGCAAGATCATTTTGTTCCGGAAACAACCTTCCCCCATCAGGCTCTTAGTTTCTTGGCTGTAGATAAAAATGGTAAAGTGATTATAGCTGATGCGGCCGAATATGCGGGCATGAAACAAAATCTTCAGGAATGTACCGGTGGTGGTTATCGTATGTTGCGTGACGGTAAAATCTGCAAAGGCTTTGATATTACACTTAATGGAAATTATAATGCGTTGGAAGACAAATATCCATTTTCAAGCATCGGATATCGTACAGATGGTACTGTAATTATGATGATTGTGGATGGGCGTACGGACGTTTCAATGGGATTGACTTATGCGGAAGCCGGTGACTTGATGAAATCTATGGGATGCATCAATTCTGTTATGCTGGATGGTGGCGGTTCGGCACAGATCGTGACGAAGGACCAGAAAACAGGAAATTTTGTTCTTCAGAATAAAGCTACAGATGGCGGTCAGCGTCAGATGCGTACTTTTTGGATGATTACAGTGAAAAAATAATATATGAGGATAACTGTGAAAAATATAGGAAGAAAGCTTTTGATAGCGGCTACTTTCATAGCAATCTGTTCGTGTGTTTCAACAATTAAAGAAAGAGGCGGGCAGCAGCTTGAAGCGCAAGACGATTATTATGTAGCAGCCTACATTTGGCCATCGTGTCACAACGATCCGAGAGGATGCGATACGTTATGGAGTGAAGGTATTGGCGAGTGGGAAGTCATTCAAAAAGGTACTCCCCGTTTCGAAGGGCACTATCAGCCAAAGGTGCCTTTGTGGGGATATGAAATGGATGATGATACGCAAGTAATGGAAAAATGGATTGATGTGGCAACTGCGCATGGCATCAATATGTTTATTTTCGATTGGTATTGGTATGATGAGATGCCCTTTTTGGAAAGCACTATCAACAATGGATTTCTGAAAGCCAAGAACAATGAAAAGATGAAATTCTATTTGATGTGGGCCAATCATCATGTGGCACACAATTATTGGAATGTACATCGTTATAAGGATGACAAGTCACGCTTGTGGAATGGTACGGTGGATTGGGATAATTTCAAGATTATAGTGGATCGGGTTATAAGCCAGTACTTCCACAAACCGAATTATTTCAAGATAGACGGCTGTCCGGTATTCTCTATCTTCGGTTACTATGAGTTGATTGAGAGTTTTGGTGATACCCAAGGAGTGAAAAAGGCAATGGATTACTTCCGGGGAGAGGTGAAAAAGGCAGGATTCCCGGATTTGCACCTTCAGCTTATCGGTGACGGTTTTCCTTTCCCCGAATTTATGGAATTAGTGGCCACGGTGGGTGTCAACAGTGTAACGAAATACAACTGGGGATGGCCTTATGAGGAAGACTACGTGGCATGGGGCACAAAAGCTATGCAACGTAGGGAGCAATGGACGCAGGCTTTGGATTCTCTTGGAGTTCCCTTCTTCCCCAATGCATCTATCGGTTGGGATGATTCTCCTCGGTTCCCGAATAAAACAGCCAAAGACATTGTGCATTATAATGATTCGCCCGAGAGCTTTGCCGCTTTCTTGCAGAAGACGAAAGAGTATGTAGATCAGCGTCCCGGACGTCCAAAACTGATAACAATTAATTCTTGGAACGAATGGGTGGAGGGTAGCTATCTCTTGCCTGATATGAAGAACGGTTTCGGTTACCTGAATGCTGTGAAGCGGGTAATGAACGGTGAATATGATTATAAACCAAAAGCACGGGCTACTAAATAGTGGAAAAATTGATATTGTATAAGAAATGCCATATACAATAAAAATCTGCTTGTTATTATAATGTGAATTCGATATAAGTTCGCCCGTATGCTTTCCCCTCCTTCTGGAAGGAGGGGTGTCCGAAGGACGGGGTGGTAGGTAAATATAGTAGTCTGTTATTCAGCAATATATAGATTTGCAATTTCACCTACTACCTTCCCCTACGGGGACTCACCCCCTCCGACTTCCCCATTATCGGGAGAGAGCAACCTTCCAGAAGGAGGAGAATCGTAATAGTCAGGCTTATATCGAACTGACGTTATTTAAGAGGAATTTAAAATAAATCACTGAATAAATCAACAGAATTATAAACATTCAAACCATGAATCGGAGTTGAACTTTCAACTCTTGATTCACATTATCGTAAAATTATGAAGAAACTGATAGCATATGTATGCATGATGTTTTTTGTGCTGACCAGTGCGGCGCAAAGTCAAACAGACGAGAGCAAGATGAACCGTTTCGTGTCCGGTCTGATGAAGAAGATGACACTGGAAGAAAAAGTGGGACAGCTAAATCAATATGCCGGTGGTTTTGCCACGGGACCCAATAATACCCGTGTTAGTAGGACGGAAGATATAAGTAAAGGATTAGTAGGTTCTTTATTGAATGTGTCGGGTGCTGCCAATACACGTAAATACCAGGAGGCTGCAATGAAATCACGCCTGCGGATTCCTCTGATTTTTGGGTTGGATGTTATCCACGGTTTCCGTACAGGCTTTCCTCTGCCTTTGGCCGAGGCTGCAAGTTTTGATCTGGATGCCATAGAAAGAGGTTCAAGATGTGCGGCGAAGGAAGCGTCGGCTGCCGGATTGCACTGGACTTTTGCTCCGATGGTGGATATTAGCTGGGATGCCCGTTGGGGACGTGTGATGGAAGGTGCGGGAGAAGATCCTTATTATGGTTCGTTGGTCGCTAAGGCCCGTGTACGCGGATTCCAGGGAGATGACTTGTCGAAGGAAAATACAATTCTTTCTTGTATCAAGCATTTTGCAGGTTATGGAGCTCCCGCTGCGGGAAAAGACTACAATAGTGTGGATATGTCTATGGGACAGTTTGCTAATTTTTATATGCCGCCTTACAAGGCTGGGGCTGAAGCGGGTGCCGCTACGTTTATGAGTGCATTTAATGATTTCAATAATGAACCGGCTACCGGAAATAGCTTTTTGTTGAAAGAATTGCTGAAAAAACAATGGGGCTTCAAAGGCTTCGTTGTATCCGATTGGGGATCGGTGGGAGAAATGATGAATCATCGCTATGCGAAGGATGATAAAGAAGCTGCCTATAAGGCGATTAAAGCTGGTTTGGATATGGAAATGGAAAGTGGATGTTACGCCAAGACGCTGGTTTCGTTGGTGAAAGAGGGCAAGGTACCGGTAAAATTGGTAGACGATGCCGTCAGGCGCATTTTGGAACTGAAATATAAGCTTGGATTATTTGATGATCCATTCCGTTATTGTGATGAGGAAAGAGAACGTACGGTAATAGGTTCGAAAGAATCGCGCAAGGAAGCGTGTTATGTAGCTGAACGTTCCATTGTCCTTTTAAAGAATGAAGGTTCTGTTCTTCCGCTTTCTCCTTCTATTAAAAAAGTAGCCTTGGTTGGAGCATTGGCTAAATCGCAGGAAGATATGTGTGGCACATGGTCTTGTGCCGAGGTGAGCAAGGTAGTCACTTTGTATGAAGCCATGAAGAAGAAGGGAGTAACTGTCGATTATCATGACGGATACGACTTGAAAAAGAATCAGATTGTGAATTTGGAACAGACATTGGCTGCTGCCCGTCAGTCGGATGTGGTGGTGATGGCGATGGGCGAACAGGCATGGGAGAGTGGAGAAATGCGTTCAAAGGGCGATATCTCCATTTCTTCGGAACAACAAAGACTTGTTTCCGAACTCGTAAAGACGGGCAAGCCTGTGGTCGTACTGATGATGTGCGGCCGTCCTGTCATTTTCAATGAAGTACGCCGTGATGCTCCCGCCATCTTATGTACCTGGTGGTTGGGAAGCGAAGCCGGCAATGCTATCTGTAATGTATTGTTCGGAGACTACAATCCTTCGGGAAAACTCCCGATGACTTTCCCGCAGCATAACGGGCAGATTCCTCTGTATTATCAGTATAAGAGTACCGGACGTCCTACCGCGTTGGGCGGATGGTGTGCGAAATACATTGATATTCCGACCGAACCGGCTTATCCGTTCGGCTACGGTCTGTCATATACCACTTTCGAGTATTCGGATGTGAAGCTGCTTCCGGGTAATGGAAACGATACTTATGCGCGTGTAGCTGTAACGGTGAAGAATACAGGAAAGTATGAGGGTGAAGAGGTCGTCCAGTTGTATGTCCGTGACGAAGCAGCTTCCATTACCCGTCCCGTCAAGGAATTGAAGGGATTTGATAAGATAAAGCTCAAAGTGGGTGAGAGCAAGACTGTGACGTTTGATGTGAAACGCGAACAGCTCGGATTTTACAATAATCAGATGAAGTTTGTGGTTGAGAAAGGTGATTTCACCTTTATGGTCGGTGGAAATAGCCGTGACTTGCAAGAAATCAAGTACACGCTGAACTGATGTGGGGTCGATATCAGTTCGTCCGCATGGTTTCCCTTCCTTCGGGAAGGAGGGGTGTCCGAAGGACGGGGTGGTAGGTAAATATAGTAGTCTGTTATTCAGCAATATATAGATTTGCAATTTCACCTACCACCTTCCTCTACGGGGACTCACCCCCTACGACTCCCCCGTTATCGGGGGAGAGCAACCTTCCAGAAGGAGGAGAATTGGAATAGTCAGGCTTATATCGAACTGACGTTATTATAAAAAGTAAAAACATCTAATGAGTAAGAGCTTATATTTATTTGTTTTATTGTCCGGCTTGCTCTGCAGTTGCGGCGGACATAGATGGACGGAAACCGTGGAAGACGGTTATCATCTGATTGCCCAAAAAGGTGGTGCTACATTAGGATACAGTCCGAAGTCAGGAATCTCTATCATACAGCAAGACGGATATGCATTCAAGGACTTGAACCGCAACGGCAGGCTGGATGTGTATGAGGATTGGCGCCAGTCGGTAGATGTGCGTGTGGCAGACTTGACAGCCCAACTCAGTATGGAAGATATTGCCGGGATTATGTTATACAGTAGCCATCAGACTATTCCTGTGAACAGAAATGTCTATAACGGGAAAACATACACAGAGAGTGGTGTGCCCGCATGGGAACTGACTGATGAACAAAAGGTATTTCTTGAGAAAGATGGTGTGCGCCATGTGCTGATTACCGCAGTGGAGAGTCCGGAAACGGCTGCCCGTTGGAACAATGCTGCACAGAGTTATGCGGAAGGATTGGGATTCGGCATTCCATGCAATAATTCTTCTGATCCTCGCCATTCATCACGTGCAGATGCAGAATTTAATGCCGGTGGCGGTGGCAAGATTTCTATGTGGCCGGGCAGCTTGGGCATGTGTGCCACTTTTTCGCCCGAAATAATGAAACGTTTTGCGGAGATAGGCTCCGTAGAGTATCGGGCATTGGGATTTGCCACTTCTCTTTTCCCGATGGTGGACGTGGGGACTGATCCGCGATGGATGCGCTTTTGCTATACGATGGGAGAAGGTACCAAACTTGCCACTGATATGGCACGCGCCTATTGTGATGGCTTTCAGACATCGGAAGGTGATGCGGAAATTTGTGACGGATGGGGGTGGAACAGTGTGAACACGATGGTGAAGCACTGGCCGGGCACTGGGGCATGCAACGAAGGTGGCCGGGATGGTCATCAGGGATTTGGAAAGTATGCTGTATTCCCCAATGGTAACTTTGAACTGCACACGCTGCCCTTTACGGAAGGTGCTTTCAAATTGGAAGGCAAGACCAAGATGTCCGCTGCTTTGATGCCCGACTATTCTGCTTGCGTAGGAATCGAACCGGAAGGGGTAGGAAGTGGCTTCAGCAAGAAGTTCATCCAAGAAATGTTGCGTGAACAACAGAACTATGACGGAGTGATTTGTACCGACTGGATAATTACACATGATGAGGAAGGGGTGTATGCCTGTGCCGGAAAACCTTGGGGAATGGAAACCAAGAGTGTGGCGGAACGTCACTATAAAGTGTTGATGGCGGGAGTAGACCAGTTTGGCGGAAACAACGATCGGGGTCCTGTGATGGACGCTTACCGCATAGGGGTGAAAGAGCATGGTGAAGAATGGATGCGGAATCGTATGCGGACTTCTGCACGGCGTTTGCTGACTAATATCTTCCGCACCGGCTTGTTTGAGAATCCTTATCTCGATCCGGCACGAACAAGTGAAGTGGTGGGTTGCCCCGAATTTATGCAGGAGGGGTACAATGCGCAACTGAAAAGTGTTGTCATGTTGAAGAACCATGCCGGTGTGCTGCCATTGGAAGGGGGAAAGAAAGTGTATATTCCCGAGCGTTATGTACCCGCATACGTCGGTTTCTGGGGCGAGCAGATTGAGGAGCGGCATATCATCCCGCTAAGCAAGGAACTGGTGGAAAAATATTTCGAACCGGTTTCTACTCCACAAGAGGCTGACGTGGCTATTGTGTTCATAGATTCTCCTAACAGTGGTTACGGTTTTGATAAAGAAGCTGCACGGAAAGGAAAAGATACGGGCTATCGTCCGATCAGTCTGCAATATAGTGATTATACGGCAACGTATGCCCGGGCGCAGAGTCTATCGGGCGGTGATCCATACGAGGAATCCACCAACCGCAGTTATCAGGGGAGAAGCGTGAAGACTGTCAACAAAGGGGATATGGATTTGGTCATCCAAACGAAAAGGAGTATGGGGGACAAACCGGTGGTTGTAGCCATTAATGTGCTGAATCCTCCTGTGCTGAGCGAAATTGAACCTTATGCGGATGCATTGTTCCTTTTGTTTGATGTGCAACACCAGACGGTTCTGGATATGATGACAGGGAAAGAGGAGCCTTCCGCTTTGTTACCTTTCCAAATGCCGGCAGATATGAGAACTGTAGAAGAACAGGCCGAAGACACTCCACGCGATATGCGTTGTTACCAAGACGCAGACAATCATGTTTATGATTATGCGTATGGGCTGAATTGGCAGGGAGTGATAGATGATGAACGGGTGAAGAAATACAAATAGTTTTTACGAACTGGTCCTTATAGATAAGAACAGGTCCTTATAGAAAAGATAATGAAAGAAAGATCGAAGTACTCATATATTTATGGGGTGTTAATCTTGTTGGTGTGTTGCACTAACTCTTACGCCCAATGGAAACCGGTCGGAAACAGAATTGTTTCCGACTGGGCAACGCAGATAGATATAAATAATGTATTATCCGAATATCCGCGTCCTTTGATGGAACGGACGGAGTGGATAAATTTGAACGGGCTTTGGAAATATGCCATTCTTCCATCGGGCAAGGCGATGCCACAAGTGTATGATGGTGATATCTTGGTCCCTTTTGCCGTAGAGTCCGCTCTATCCGGGGTAGGAAAGGAATTGGGAGAGAATAATGAGTTGTGGTATCAACGCCGTTTTTCCGTGCCTTCTTGCTGGAAAGGACAACGGGTGTTGTTGCATTTTGGTGCTGTAGATTGGAAAACTTCTGTATGGATAAACGGTATCAAACTTGGTGAGCATTGTGGCGGATACACTCCTTTTGCATTCGACATCACACAGGCGCTGAAGAAAGGTGATAATGAGGTTGTAGTGCGGGTATGGGATCCGACGGACAAGGGTTGCCAGCCTCGTGGAAAGCAAGTGAGTAACCCGGGGCATATCTGGTATACACCGGTGAGTGGCATCTGGCAGACTGTATGGCTGGAACCTGTGCCGGAATATGCCATTGAAAACATTCGGACGACTCCAGACATAGACGGTGGCAAACTGACGGTGGAAACGACAGTGAACTGCCATAATGCTACTGACCGGATAGAGGTGAAAGTACTTGATGGCAACAAGGTGATTGCATTCGGTAGTGCATTGAATCACGCTTCGGTGGAAATACCGATGCCTGCCGATTGCAAATTCTGGACTCCGGATTCTCCGGTTCTTTACGATTTGGAGGTTTCGTTCTACGTCAATGGAAAGCTACAGGATAAAGTGAAAAGTTATACAGCAATGCGTAAATTCTCTACTCGGAGAGATGCGAAAGGGTATATGCGCTTGCAACTGAATAATAAGGATATCTTTCATTTTGGTCCGCTTGACCAAGGATGGTGGCCTGACGGACTGTATACCGCACCGACAGACGAGGCTTTGCGCTATGACATCCAAAAGACCAAAGAACTTGGATTCAATATGATACGTAAGCATCTGAAAGTAGAACCTGCACGCTGGTATGCACATTGTGACCGTTTGGGGATAATCGTATGGCAAGACATGCCCAATGGTGACAAGAATCAAGATTGGCAATATAAACAATTTTACTATGGTCCGGAAATGTTGCGCACTTCAGAGTCGGAAGCCGTCTATCGGAAAGAGTGGAAAGAGATAATAGATTGTCTCTATTCTTATCCTTGTATTGGCGTGTGGACACCGTTTAATGAAGCAATGGGGCAATTCAAACCGGTGGAAATAGCCGGATGGACCAAGGAGTATGACCCGATGCGTCCGGTGAATCCTGCCAGTGGTGGCAACTATTTTCCTTGTGGAGACATTCTTGATCTGCATAGCTATCCGGAACCTGTCATGTTTCTTTTTGATGCCGACCGTGTGAATGTGGTCGGTGAGTTTGGCGGCATCGGCATGGCGCTGAAAGGACATTTGTGGAACGAAGACCGTAACTGGGGGTATGGCGACTTGAAAGGCAAGGAAGAGGCTACGGAACAGTATGTGAAGTATGCCAATCGCCTCAAGGAGTTGTCAGCATTGGGACTATGTGGTGCTGTATATACTCAAACAACTGATGTGGAATCGGAAATCAATGGATTGATGACCTACGATCGCAAAATCGTGAAAATGGATGCAGATGCATTGCGGAAGGTTAACAGGGAGGTCTGTCATTGCTTGAACAATTCACTTCCGGAACAAGAGAAATAAATTGTAGACTGAAATTTGTGCAATCTGTAATGATTATGAATAAAAGAAATCTATTTGTTGGCATTTTTGCCTTGTTGTCACTATTTCTACAGGGGCAAAATATTGTTATATCCACCCCTTGTACACAGTTGCTTCTTTCTGCACCGAAGGGCGGCAGTTTGGAACATTTGTATTATGGATCACGTACTTCGGATACAGATATCCAAGGTATTTACGAAACGACACACGGAGTAGATGCTTATCCTGCCTATGGAATGAAGTATCCGGGTGAAACGGCTTTGTCCGTTTGCCATGCAGACGGCAATCTGACACTGCAAATGGCAGTGGAAAGCGTGAAGGAAACACATCTTCAGGAAGAGAATGCAACTTTGACGGTTATTGAATTGAAAGATAAGGTATATCCTTTTTATGTTAATGTCTGCTATAAGGCATGGCTGGATGCGGATGTAATAGAAACATGGACGGAAATCCGTCACGAAGAAAAGAAGTATGTTCAGCTTCATCAGTTTGCTTCTGCTTATCTGCCTATCCGTCGTGGTAATGTCTGGTTGTCACATCTTTCCGGTGCTTGGGCAAATGAAGGACGTCTCTCTCAAGAAATGTTGCAACCGGGAATGAAAGTGATTAAGAATACGGATGGAGTACGAAATTCGCACTCATCACATGCAGAAGTAATGTTCTCAATCGACGGTAGGCCACAGGAAAATACCGGACGCATTGTTGGTGCGGCACTCTGTTATAGTGGTAACTACAAGCTGCGTATTGATACGCAGGGAGATGACTATCATCATTTTTTTGCAGGAATCAACGAAGAGAACTCTTGGTATAATCTGGAGAAGGCAGAAGTGTTTCGTACTCCATCATTAGCGCTGACCTACAGTAATGAAGGCTTGAGCGGATGTAGCCGGAAGTTTCATAAATGGGCGCGCTTGCATAAAATTGCTAACGGGAATACACTTCGCAAAGTACTTCTGAATAGTTGGGAAGGTGTCTATTTCGATATCAACGAGCAGAGAATGGAACAAATGATGAATGACATAGCATCTATGGGTGGTGAATTATTTGTGATGGATGACGGGTGGTTTGGAGATAAATATCCACGTAAGAATGACTCGTATGGCTTGGGGGATTGGACGGTGGACAGGACAAAACTTCCAGGAGGTTTGCAATCGTTGCTTAATGATGCTCGGAAACATGGCATACGGTTTGGCATTTGGTTGGAACCGGAAATGACAAATACTAAGAGTGAATTGTACGAGCAGCATCCCGATTGGGTTATTAAAGCTCCGGAAAGGGAATTAATATGTGATCGTGGTGGTACACAGGTTGTGCTTGACCTCTCCAATCCAAAAGTACAGGATTTTATTGTTCAGACAGTGGATAAACTGATGACTTCCTATCCCAATATTGATTACATTAAGTGGGATGCTAATACGTCAATAGTCAATCAGGGGTCACAATACTTGACTAAAGATAATCAGAGTCACTTGAATATAGAGTATCACCGAGGGCTTGAGAATGTGTGCAGGCGCATTCGCGCACGTTATCCGAAACTGACGATGCAGGCTTGTGCAAGTGGTGGCGGACGTGTAAATTACGGGCTATTGCCTTATTTCGATGAATTTTGGACAAGCGACAATACAGATGCTCTTCAACGCATTTATATCCAATGGGGTACATCCTATTTCTTTCCAGCTATTGGAATGGGGGCACACATAAGTGCAAGCCCCAATCATCAGACTTCACGTTCTGTCCCGTTGAAATTTCGTATTGATGTTGCGATGAGCGGCCGTTTGGGGATGGAAATGCAACCTGAAAGTATGACGGAGGAGGAAAAGGCTTTCTGTAAAAATGCCATTGCTGAGTATAAGATGATACGTCCTGTAGTGCAATTCGGAGATATTTATCGTTTGCTTTCTCCATACGATAAATTGGGCGCAGCTTCATTGATGTATGTATCACCGGAAAAGGACAAAGCGGTATTCTATTGGTGGAAAACAGAACACTTTTGTAATCAGCACCTTCTACGAGTAAAGATGGCAGGTCTTGCTCCTGATAAATATTATAAGGTACATGAACTGAACCGCATTGATAGAGAACCTTTGAGTTTTGAAGGTAAAAGTTTCAGCGGCACTTATTTGAATGCCAACGGCTTGGAAATACCTGCTAACCACAAAGTGGAAATCTCGAAACAAAACGAATACTCCAGTCGTGTACTTTATTTGGAAGAAGTTGCTTCTTCGTTTTCTGACAATCAGACGCCACAGTACCTTCCGTTGCGTGTTCTTTGCTTGGGCAACTCTATCACTCGTCATGAGTATAAAGCAGATATTGAATGGTTTTCCGAATGGGGAATGGCAGCATCTAAAGAGGAAAATGACTATTGTCATCAATTGGAGAAGATGCTTTCGCAAAACTGTCCCAACACAACTGTTACCCCACTGAATATTGCTTATTGGGAACGTAACTTGAATTGTAGCATTGATTCATTGATTGGCACTTATGCAACGGACAAGGATGTGATTGTTATCCGTTTGGGAGAGAATGTACAAGATAAGGAAGCATTCAAAACCGGTATCCTCCGATTGGTGGAATATTGTAAGCAAAAAGCAAGGAAAGTAGTCATTACTGGTTGCTTCTGGAAGGATGATGAGAAAGAACGTGCTATCATCAATGCTGCGCGTATGTATGGGATCACTTTTATTCCGATTGACTGGATAGACCATCTGTATGATTCACGTCCGAAAGTCGGAGATACCCTCTATAATTTGCAAGGAGATCCATATATCGTAACCAAAGATTTCATTATCGCCCATCCAAATGATGAAGGCATGAGAAAGATAGCGGAAATGATATATGGAGCCCTTAAGTAACTGTCTACTATAACAATAAATTGTGATTATATGAAATTGATAAAACTTCTATTTTGCGGGCTGTTTGTGTTGTTGCATTCAGGTTATGCACAACAGGACCCTCGCACGGAGATTCAACAGGATAAAAAACTTTCGGGAGCCAATTTCTTGGCTTATCCGGCACCGGCGCAAACTACATATTCTTCTGCTCCAAAGGGATACAAACCGTTTTATATCAGCACGTATGTCCGGCATGGTTCCCGCTTTCATATCAACAAACACGACTACACTTATGCGCTGACTCCGTTGGAAAAGGCAGACTCGGCAAAAGTGTTGAGTAGTGTGGGAAAGGATGTACTGCGGAAGATAGCCCGTGTACTCCAACTTTCTGATGGGCGTTTGGGAGAACTTACTCCCTTGGGTGCTCGTCAGCACCGGGGCATAGCTGAGCGTATGTACCATAACTTTCCGGAAATATTTGCCAAAAGCATTGCAATCGATGCGCGTTCTACGGATGTTGTGCGGTGTATTCTTTCTATGACTTCCGAGTGTCTTCAGTTGCAGGCTTTAAATCCGAAATTGCGTATATCCAACGATGCCAGTCGTCATGATATGTATTATATGAATTATAATGACAAGTATTTGGGCGGCTTGCGTTATCGGGAGAAACAGGAGCTGATCAAAGCATTCAAACAACGCCATGTTCATCCGGAACGACTAATGAAGGTGTTGTTTACGGACAGTACTTATGTAAAGGCTAATATCCGACCGCATGATCTGATGCAGCACCTCTTTTTTGTTGCGATGAATATGCAGAGTGTTGATGAAAAAGAATTGGAATTTTATGATTTATTTACCTCGGAAGAGTGCTATGAATTATGGAGTTGCTGGAATGTATTATGGTATCTGGAGGCAGGTAATACGCCATTGACTGAAGGAATGATGCCCTATAAAGAAACTAATTTGCTTCAAAATATATTGGACACGGCTGATAGCTGTATTGTTAAGAAAGAGCCAAGCGCTACCTTGCGTTTCGGACATGAAAGTTGCCTGTTGCCGTTGGCTGTATTGATGGAGCTGGGAGACTGTGGTTATGTGACGGAAGATTTAGAGACATTGGCGGACCATTGGCAATGCTATCAATACTTTCCAATGGCGTCCAATATCCAACTAATTTTTTACCGTAAACCGGCCAACAAAGATATCTTAGTACGTGTACTGTTGAACGAAAAGGAGATATCACTACCCATAAAGACTAACTGTGCTCCTTTCTATCATTGGCATGATGTTTCGGGATATTATCGTAAAAAATTGTCTCGATATACTCCTACAGATAAATAAAACACAATTATTAGTACTTAGTCTAATCCAATTATCCTGTCAATCACACAATTTGGCAGGATTTTGTCTTTTTTATCCAAAAAGGACTCGAACGACTGGAGAAAGCATTAGCGGTCAGATTTTCTGCATTGTCGAATCCTTCGTCAAGGAAGGAGATTCTCTTATATATCGTATCAATTTATGCAGGGTGCAGACTGCCCGAAAGAATAAAGGCATGCCGTTTCGTCTTATATCTATATTCCCTCCACTAAAGCTTTTTCATGCTTTTATCTTTCAATCTTTCACCTTCTGCTGAAACTCCCTGTCTATGGTAGTTGTACGTTGGTGATAGATGTAAAATGATCTGTCACTGATCTGCCATCTTTCACCGTATCTCATTTTATTGCAAATTTATCCTCTGTATCGGCGCATCTCTTGAGTAGCGGTGCTATGCGGACGCCGGACGTTGACAACCGATTTTTGAAGAATATGTTTCAGAAATGACTGCTGGCTCACTCGGTTCTGGTCAAATTCATCCATATTGATGAGTGCGAACCTATTTAGCGACAGTTCGGCATCCCGTTTATTGCTGAAATATGCCGTTATATCTGGTTAACTGTATACCGTTGATTGTTTTTCCAAATATATAATCTTCTCTTTATTGGAATCTTCTTATGTACTATCTCTTGCATTGGCTATTAATAGAAAACTTCCTTTCTTTCCTATGCAAAGTTTCTTTCGTCTAATAGAGAAGTTCCTTTTGGCTGTTTGTAATCTATAAATGAAAGCTTTGATTATATAAATGCAAGTTCTGTTTTTATAAACGAAAGTTTCATTTATAAAAACAGAACTTGCATTTATAGTTTGAATCAGGTGAAGAATAAGTTATCTATTAGTGAAAAGGAAGTTTATATGAACTTATCTATTAATAGTTCAGGAAAGAAATAGCTGTTCCTTTGAATGTGATAAGTGGTGAAAGATGAAAGATTGGGTGATTAGCAAAGATTTATTCTAGTGTGCTTTGAAAGACATATATTCAAGGACTATTGTTGACAGGAATGGGCAGGTCGCCTGATATGAGGATTAATTCATAAATTTTATCGAAAAGAAGAGAAAAGAATAAAATAAACAAGGGGCGTCGTAACAACCTATCCATAAAAAGACTATATTTATTGCAGCGAGAGAGCACTTTAAGTAATGCTTAAGAGGAAAAACGAAAAGTAGTATATATACTATATATTTTCTATTATTAATTACTTAAACACATTTTTTATGGAAGCCAAGAAATCAAAAAAGGCTGCAATTGAGAATCAACGGGGTTCTTGGTTGTTGATGGGTTTGGTTGTTGCGCTAGCCTTCATGTTCGTTTCGTTCGAATGGACACAACATGATGTCAGAGTTGCAGCACTATCACCAGATGATGAATCCATCTTTGTAACAGAGCTAGTTCCGATCACATTCCCTGAAGAGAAACTGGAACCGCCTCCTCCTCCCGAAACTAAGGTAACAGAATTGTTCGAAATAGTGGAAAACAATATGGAGGTGACGGATAACGTTTCTACAGTGTCAGAGGATATGAATGCAGTTCATGACGTTATTTGGATACCACCAGTGGTAGAAACAGAAACGGTAGTTGAAGACATTATTCACGTAAGTGTTGAAGTCATGCCGGAGTTTCCTGGAGGTACAGCTGCTTTAATGAAATATTTAGGTAGCAATATCAAATATCCGACGATTTCGCAAGAAACTGGTTCACAAGGAAAAGTCATTGTTCAGTTTGTAGTAGATAGAGACGGAACGATTTCTAATCCTGAAGTGGTGCGAGGGGTTGATCCTTATTTGGATAAAGAAGCTATCCGCGTGATAAGTTCTATGCCGAAATGGACTCCCGGAGTGCAAAATGGTAAGAAAGTTCGAGTGAAATATACTGTGCCTGTGTCATTCAGACTGCAGTAGTAACTTGGAATAAATGAATAAGGGTTGGTTCCTGCAAAGAACCAACCCTTTTTCAATAAAAAAATATATCTTTGTCGGGAGAATAAAAATACGAATGATTGTTTTATGAATCTTCTACTCTGTATAAAAAGACCTTTTATCTGGCTTTCCCGCTTCCGTCATCGTTGCGGATATGGCGTCCATTCCCCATTTGCTTTCAGTCTCATTACCGATGTAATTTATGAGAAGATGCCTTACTATGCTTATTCTTCTTTGAAAGAAGAACAAAAAAAGATGGTAAGAGAGCGTGGGTGGACCAAAGGTTCTCAAAAGGTAAACCGTTTTTTGTTCCGGTTGGTAAATAGAGTACAGCCTAATACGATTATTGAGGTTGGGCGTCCTTCCTCGACAGCCCTGTACTTACAGTCTGCTAAACCATCGGCTTCTTATCTCTTTGCTTCCGATTTGTCGGAACTGTTTCTGGATGCGGATACTTCAGTCGATTTTCTGTATCTGAACGATTACCAAAATCCGGACTTATTGGAAGAAGTATTTCGGGTTTGCGTACACCGTACTACCCTTAAAAGTGTATTTGTAGTCCATGGTATCTGCTATTCCAAAGAGATGAAAGCGCTTTGGAAAAAGTGGCAGGCTGACGAAAGGGTAGGAATAACTTTCGACCTGTATGACGTCGGTTTGCTATTTTTTGATAAAACGAAGATAAAACAGCAGTATATCATCAACTTCTAAGAACCTTTGTACGTTTACCATCTATAATAGTAAAAAAGAAAGTTATGAAAAAGAGCCTTGTATATACAAAGACCGGAGACAAAGGAACTACCAGTCTTGTCGGCGGAAGTCGCGTTCCAAAGACTCATATCCGCCTGGAAGCTTACGGAACGGTGGATGAACTAAATTCTCACCTGGGATGGCTGCACACTTATCTGCAGGAGGAGTCCGACCGGGATTTTATCTTGAGTATTCAACATAAGTTATTCGCCATCGGTTCACACCTGGCCACCGACCAGGAGAAAACACAACTGAAACCGGCCAGCATCATTACCCCCGAACATGTGGAAAGTATCGAGCGGGAGATTGATAAGCTGGACGAGCAATTACCCGAACTTTGTGCTTTCATCATTCCCGGCGGAAGTCGTGGAGCAGCCGTTTGTCATGTTTGCCGCACGATTTGCCGGAGAGCTGAAAGACGCATTCTGGCTTTGTCCGAAACTTGTACAATTTCTCCCGAAGTATTAGCTTTTGTCAACAGATTATCAGATTATTTGTTTGTATTATCCCGAAAAATTAATTTTGATGAACAAAATAATGAAATATTTTGGGATAATAGTTGGAAATGATAGATTTTATTATACTTTTGCCGAAAAATAGAAAAAGAGACAAATTTAGTATTCATTTTAAATACTCAAGATTATGTATTGGACATTGGAACTAGCATCAAAACTTGAAGATGCTCCCTGGCCGGCAACCAAGGATGAATTGATTGATTATGCCATGCGTTCGGGTGCTCCTCTTGAAGTTATTGAGAACCTCCAAGAGATGGAAGATGAGGGCGAAATCTATGAGAGTATCGAAGATATTTGGCCGGATTATCCTAGTAAGGAGGATTTCTTCTTCAACGAGGAGGAGTACTAACATCCACAGATAAGCTAAATAGTTAAATATCAGTGCGATAAACAATAGAAATTTGTTTGTCGCACTGGTGTTTTATACTCTTTGATGGTGTAGTTTATTTGTCTAAAGTTCCATATCTTTGTTTCTCCTCAAGAATATTGGTAAAAGGAATTCTAAGACTTGGTAAGTCTTTTCTCCTTTTTTATTGCAAATTCCTTGTCGGCTATCGCTGCATACTGTTTCTTTGAAAGGAAACCCGCCATTGATGTGAGGTTTATCAATGACGGGCAACTGACTATTTTTTCCACATTTCAGGTATTCCTTCATAAGTCACATATACTCCTTTTTCCATGGGGAGAGGAGCGAGTTTTTCCAGAACGTTTTTCCATGACTCTTCTGGAGGTAAGCCAAGGCGTTCTCTCCATTTTGGGTTTAAACTGAAATTCTTTATTCATACAACTGTAGTTTCTCATTAATTGGAAACTATACAGTTGTAAATAATGGAAGAATGAAGCACCGGGGGCATTAGAGAACCCTATATATTGCTTCCGCTATCTTCTTCATGCCTTCGTCGTCGGGATGTGCGATGATGAAATCCTTGGTTACAGTATATGGCTTTCCGTGTATGTCATAAAGAGTGTCTCCGACTTTCGGACGTGAATCATACAAGCGGTCTATCCAGTCAATCGGAATGAAAGTGAGTCCATGCATATGCGCAGCGTTGATGATGGCACGTTCTTTTTCCTCATCCTTCCAGAAACAACCGGTGATGACTACTTTGTCTGCTTTCCGCTTGCAATATTCCACCAATCGGAGGATACCTGATTTGAATGCTTCCTTATCTTGTACGTTTTCTCCCAAGCGGATAACAATCACATCCTTGTCCGTAACATGAGTGCCAATCAGCGAGTCGATATTGCAATTCAGGTTACGTTCCCAATAAGCGATGTTCAGCGGGGTAACCACTGTGCCGGGACGGTTTTGCGAGAGCATCTTCTCCAATTGATGGCAATAGTCGTTTTCTTCTTTGGATGCTGCCATGCCCCATTCGGAGAACCATTCGATGTCCGCTTTATATTCGTGGCGGGTGATAGAGTTGCCTAAGCAAAGAACACGTAACGGAGGGCGTTGTTCTATCCGGTTGTCGGAAAATGAGGGAGTTACTTCTTCCAGATAAAGCACGCGGCTGGCATATTCGTTTTGTTTCGAAGATTCCACTCTGTGGGTAGAGGGAATTTCCAGTCCGTTGTCATTCAGATATGCACCGCTGAAACTTTTACCTTCAAATTTCAAAGGTTCAGTGTCGATGCGGTTCAGCTCATGCACCTTATAATATTTGTCCGGATCAAGCCCTGCCATCTTCACCCGTGGCAAGTGCTGGTTGCAGAAATGTTCCGTTTTCCACCAGTAGAATACGGCTTTGTCCTTTTCCGGCGATACATACATCAGCGAAGCTGCGCCCTGTTTGTCATACGGAGAAAGTAAACGGTAAATATCTCCGAACTGTACGACGGGACGTATCGTTTTGTATTCGGCAATGGCGTTTCTGCACAATGCCTTTTCCGCTTCCGTCATATCCTTGGGCTGTATTTCCATACCTAAGCGCCCGCTCATCGCTACATCAATACGGAACTTCAATGGAACGGAACGCGATGTCTGATGGTTAGGGCTTGCGCTGATATGCGCCCCCATGCCGATGGCGGGGAAGAAATAGGAAGTTCCCCATTGGATGTAGATACGCTGAAGTGCATCCGTATTGTCGCTTGTCCAGAATTCGTCGAAGTAGGGCAGTACACCGTAGTTGACACGTCCACCGCCGCTGGCGCAAGCTTGTATCGTCAGTTGCGGATAGCTGGCGCGAATGCGTCGGCACACGTTCTCAAAGCCTCGGTGGTATTCGATGTTCAGGTGGCTTTGGTTGTCTTTGGTCAGGTATTGCGAACCTTGGGTGATGATGGACATATTGGCGTCCCACTTGATATAATCAATGTCGGGATAGGAATTCATCAGTTCGTCCACCGTCTGTACGATAAAATCCTGCACTTGCGGGTTGGAGAGGTCGAGCACGACTTGTGTACCGCCGCGGGCGCATACCACTTCCCGTTCGGGTGCCTTGATAATCCATTCGGGGTGCTTTTCGTACAGTTCGCTTTTGGTATTGGCCATTTCCGGTTCCAGCCAGATGCCGAACCGTATGCCATGTTTCCGGGCGTTGTCAAGTAATGATTGCAGTCCGCCGGGGAGTTTGGTCTTGTCTACGGTCCAGTCACCTAAGGCATAAGAGTCGTTTTTGCGCGGATATTTGTCGCCGAACCAACCGTCGTCCATTACAAACAGTTCGCCGCCCATGGCAGCGATGTCACCCATCATCTGGTCCATGCCCTGTTCGTTGATGTCGAAATAGACGCCTTCCCAACTGTTCAGCAGAATTTTGCGGGGAGTGTTCCCGTTGGCAAGTTTATGCAGCCGTGCCCATTGATGGAATTTCCGGCTGCATCCGCTCATTCCTTCGTCGCTGTAGGTCAGTGCCAATGCGGGGGTGCGGAACACTTCTTCTTTTTTCAGATTGTACCAGGAGTTTTCTTCGTTGATGCCGGCGAGGAAATGGTGCCAGTCGTCTTCTTGCGTGTCAATGCGCAGTTTGTAGTTGCCGCTGTAGCAAAGTGCTGCACCGATAACGCGTCCCGTATTCTCCTGCGGTTTGCCGTCGAGCGAGAACATCACTTCTGCATGTGCCGATTGGGAGTTGCGTACCCCGTCCGTGTTTTTGATGACTTTCATACCCGGTTGCAACGCTTCCTGGCAGAGTTGTCCTTCGTTTGCCCAGGCACCGGAAAGATGTGACAGCCAGACATTGCCGCGGCGGACAGGCAAGTAGGCAGAAGCAAACTGCTGAAGTTGGACAGGCTTCTTCTCTTCGTGACGGATTTCAGTCCATGTCTCGATGACATCCGCATCCTGCCATGCTTTGTAGCAGATGTTGACGAAGAAAGGATACACTTTGTCTTTCAGTTCTATCACCGTCAAAGTGGCATTTTCTTTTGTAAGGCGTGTTTCTTTTACGCCTATGACTGCCATTTGAAGTGTCAGGTTGCCGTCGGCATGGCGGACAGACAATGCCGTTTCGCATGGATACCCCATTCCATAGACGGGATAAGCATTTCTTCTGCATGCTGTTTCACAAATGCTTCGGATATCCGCATCGGAGGTGCGTGAGCCGTAATACAGTTGTTCCGGTGTACCGCCGTTTGGTACCGAGAGGAGCAACTGTGTCTGGGGAGTAGATATGGTGACATTCTGCGCTGACAGAAGTGTAGACAACAGCCAGACGGAAATTAGGAAAAACAGATTTCTTTTGTTAATAATTATCATAATAGCAAATTACGTGTTTTCTATGTTTACTAATGGAAACTTTTTGTATAAAGTGGATTCTCACATGAAGGCCAATCAAGAAAGCGACCTTCATTATCATTGAATTTTTCAAGTCCGTCTTCTCCAATTCTCGTCATTATAAGTTGCAACAAGTCACATAGATGGCCTTTTTGTTCTTTCAAATAATCCAAGTTGCCTTGATAAAGATACCAGTCTCTCTGAATCAATATCCACCAAAGAGAATACGTACACATTGTCATCCATTGGGGAAGTGGTGTAGAGTCACGGATCAAGTCGAGGCTTTTGGGGATCACTTCATTATACCCAAAAACCGTATTGACTGTCATCACTTCGGGATGCAAGTCTCTAATCCAAACCAAGCGGTCACGTTTTATCCCATCCCAGATATAATCTTGCATATTCAAATGCACCGTATAAGCTCCAGTTTGCCATATCTGATTCAAGCGTTCGTCATTACATCGGAACGAACCTTTGTAAGGGATATCTTGAAAAATAGAAATAGCCCGTATCTCTTTGAGGTGCAATTCTGCAGAATCGTCCAAAAGGTCAATCCGGGCAAACCGGAAACCGGAATTCCCGACTTCCAAGACCCCAAGCCAAGGTACACTAATAACAAAATCACGCATAGCATGATCGTTTGTCGCTCCATTCACTTCGTCTATGTCACACATAGCTTCGCTTACCGACTCTCCTAAGCGAACACGAATAGTAACAGGAGCATGTGAGGCTGGCATACCGGTGACAATTTGTAAGCCGCCTTGCAATTCCTTTCCGAAATCGAAAAGAATAGCAGGATGTTGCTGCCCGGTACTCGAAAGTTTACAGAGTTCATTATTCACAAGATTTGCTTGTCCATGCCCTGATCGGAGTAAATATTCTGCTCCTTGTATTAGTTGACTCTCCTGTTGCCAAACAATGCGTATCGGAGAAAGATACTCCCGTACACGGCTATCACGTTGTTGAGCAAATGATGTGACAACATGGAATAGAAAAATAGGAATGAGTACTATTATCTGACATTTTTTATACAGCATCAATTTTTCCATTATTTAGTAATTCGCATTTTTAGGGCTTGTAATCATATTCACCATTCATTACCCGTTTTACGGCATTCAAGTAACCATAACCATGCTTCATATCGGGCAAGAGATAACTTCCTTCCACCCATTCGTTCCACGAGTTGATTGTAATCAGTTTGGGGCGGTCGGGGCGTTGGTCTACATATTCTTTCGTCTTCTGCAAGAAAGCTGCAAAACTTTCTGGCGAGTCATTGTAATGAACCACTTCTTTGGCTGTTTTATTCGGGAAACGCGGGGTGTCATCCCATCCTATTGATGCATTTGGGAAGAATGGCACACCCAATGAATCCAGTTTCGCTGTCCATTGATCGCGACGTTGCATGGCTTTTGTACCCCATGCCAGATAATCTTCTTCGTATGGCCATCCCCAATTGTATTTTGTCACACTGTTTACTTCTGCCTTTACAACAAGTTCTATAAACTTGTCGGTGGGAGACCCGTCACCGATGAGTTGCAAGTGCAAATCAGGGAATCCTGCCTTTTTCACTTCGCTACGGAAATAATCCATAGCCTTCTTCACACCGTCTGCATTACCGAAACTTTCCAACAGTTCATGAAAACCGAATATGGAAAATACCGGACAATTGTCTATCTTGTAATAGTTGGGCTTGTGAAAGTATTGGCGTATCACTCGTTCTACAATGATTTTAAAGTTGGCCCAGTCTACCACACCGGTCCACAGACGCGAGTTGTTGTCCTTGTAACGGTGTACATTCCAATAGTTGTGTGCCACGTTATGGTTGGCCCACATCAGGTAAAACTTCATTTTTTTATTATTCTTGGCTTTCAGAAATCCATTGTTTACGGTGCTTTCTAAAAAAGGCTGTCCGTTGAACCAGTACCAATCGAAGATAAACGTATTGATGCCGTGAGCGGTTGCCACGTCAATCCATTTCTCCATCACCTGCGTGTCATCGTCCATTTCGTATCCCCACAAAGGAACCTTTGGCTGATAGTGTCCTTCGAAACGGGGATTACCTTTTTTGATAATTTCCCATTCGCCTGTACCTTCACTCCACAGTGTGTCGCGTCCCATCGGATCATTGTGACACGACGGCCAAATATAAGCTGCCACATCATATTCATCTTGTTCTTTCAACTGTCCGCTTCTTTGGGGTGTAGAGACACAGGAGCAGATTGTTGTGATAGCAACCATTAAAAGAAGAGTAAGTAAACTCCATAAATAAGTCAGTGTTCTTAAATAATGCATATCTTTTTTTATTTTAAATAGTGAATAATTTAATCTGTTCATTAAAGTAGAAGGTACACCTTGATTTCATTTAAAGGTAACGTCGCGCTGATTTCTTCCGAGTTGCAGAACTTTCCTCATAACAAAATCATAGTGTCGGCAACAATATCTTCGGCTTGTACTATGTCATGAGTGCAAGCTCGTGCGATTATAATAAGTACTCCCTACAATACAACTTTTATCAGGTGTTACTTTATTCTGCTTGGAAACTTTTAGTTTGTACATCACGGGAGTTCGGCCCTACCATAACATCAAATTCTCCGGGTTCGTAAACATAGTGTAATTCGGAATTATAGAATTTCAAGTCATCTTTCGTAATAACAAACTTAACATCACGACTTTCCCCGCTTTTCAGGAAAATGCGTTCAAAACCTTTCAACTCTTTCATTGGACGGGCGACCTCCGCGTAAATATCACGAAGGTACAGTTGTACCGTTTCATAACCATCATAGTTTCCTTTGTTGGTTACAGTGACAGATACAGTCAACTCACCATTCTTAGGCAAGGTTTCCGAGCTAATTTGCAATCCACCATAAACAAAGTCCGTATAACTCAAACCATATCCAAACGGATACAGAGGTTCATTACTCTCATCCAGATAATTGCCGGCATAACGGTTGAACACATGATTGTCGGGATCAGGACGACCTGTATTCAAATGATTGTAGAATAGCGGCAGCTGTCCCACTGAACGTGGGAAGGTAGTTGTCAGTTTGCCGCTTGGAGTGACTTTGCCAAACAATACATCGGCAACCGCGTCTCCTGTTTCGCTACCGCCAAACCAGACATTCAATATGGAATGAACATTCGCATCCTCCCAATTCAAGACCAGAGGACGTCCTGTGAACAGAAGAAGTACGACAGGTTTGCCCGTTTTCACTAAAGCCTTCAATAAATCTTGTTGTGTATCGGGTATCTCGAGGCCGGTGCGTGAAGCCGATTCACCGCTCATTTCCGCACATTCACCCAAAGCGGCAACAATGACGTCTGAACGGGAAGCCACGCGTAAAGCCTCGTCCAACAGTTGTCGGTTATCTCTACGTTCCAGCGGGCGAATACCCGTAGCAGCTTTTTCTGTTTCCGTATCATAATATATGTTGCTGCCTTTTGCATATAGAATTTCAGCCTTGTCACCCGCTGCCGCACGGATTCCTTCCAACAATGTTCTGTGGCGGGACGGTGTACATGTCATGCTCCACATACCGCACATATTATTACGTGCGTCCGCCATCGGACCGATCAGGGCAATCCTGCCTTTTTGCTCAAGTGGAAGCAGCTTGTTGTCATTCTTTAATAGAACAAATGTTTCAGCCGCAATCGCACGTGCTGCAGAACGGTGTTCAGGCGTATAAAGTTTTTCTTTGGCACGCAGGGCATCGCAATATTTATACGGATTGGAGAACAGTCCCAGTTTATATTTGGCTTCCAATACACG
>ENA-OWOE01000298-OWOE01000298.1-gut-metagenome-genome-assembly--contig:-NODE-298-length-41720-cov-8.555940_pt1 | contig 41720 bp, 32 predicted proteins | sample MGYA00248254_ERZ651788 | MGnify/ENA primary metagenome ERZ651788 (study PRJEB26908, sample SAMEA4031709) | gut metagenome | biome: gut; feature: normal infant; material: stool | place: China | collected 2015... | reverse complement strand
TAGATGGCAAATGCACCATAAAGATTTTGTAAAATATGCTTTCTGTCATTGTAACATGAGAGATAATTGCAGGCAAGAAGAAATTTACAACTTTTTGATGAAGGTTTTGATGATTTTAAACGAACTGTATCCGAAAAATCAGGAGTAAAGTTTGAAACAAAAAAGCATTAGAGAATAAGAAAAACACTGAGACAGGAGAGGTATGCGAGTGCAGCGGAAGGATTGGGAAGGATGGTTGCATAGATTCGCAGGACTACACATAGTTCACCTTGAAAAGAAAAACGGCAAATTGTATAATTGCCATAGGAATCATTATCAGTTCCGATTTTTACATGATTGGAACTGATATAAGAGTCGAAAGCTGCAAATAACTGCTTGGTCAGCAGACACTAACTACGAACAGCGTCAGGACGTTATCGCTTGATATATGAAGGGTGAGGTGCAGTATTATGAGAAACTTGAGAAGAATCACAGTAATTATGGTCATGGTATGTCTTATGATAGGACAAAGTGGGTGTGCTGGAATTTTTGATTCAACAAAAAGCGAGGTTCGCATTGCGAAAAAAGTATTAAAGGAAAAATACAATGAAGACTTTGAAATCATTTCACTGGGAGGACGTGGGGGAACACTGACGAATGATACCTTTACTATAAAATGTTATCCGGTATCTGATCCTGACTGCATCTTTAAAGCTGAGATATAAAAAGAGGGGAGTTTTTATCCGATTGTTGGAAGAGATACAACAATTGGGTATGAGAGTATCTATTATTTAACACAAGAGCAGTATGATGATGCGGTAATAGGTGGAAAAGTAAGGATAAGTTTAAAAGGCAAATAATGAAAAATAGCAACTGCGTACAGGTAAGATGAAACTCAAATAGAATTTGCAAATGAAAAATTTGTATTTTATGAGTAAAATGCAGTAAATTCAAAAAGAGTAAATGGTGGTTAACATGAAAAAAAAGATGAATTCAAAAAATATAATTGTTAGTTTTATTTTTTTGATAGGTGGAATAGCAATGCTTGTATTCACACTTCTGGTTGGTATACCTTCAATAAAGCAGAGTGCGGAGGTATGTACGTTAGAGGTCGAAGCAATTGTTATTGATAATAAATCAGATTTGAAATCTGACAGTGATTATGGTCAAAGTTATCGTTATAATCAAGTTGTTGAGTATGTTGTTGAAGATAAAAAAATACAAACAACTATACATAATCTAACATCAGATCCTGTACCAGAAGGAACAAAAATAACATTATGGGTTGATCCAGAGAATCCGTATATTTATACCAATAACAGGGACATAAAACCTACTACGATTATTGTTCCCATTGCAATACCAATTGGTATTATGTTATTTGGAGTATTAGGTTTGGTTTTTAATTTGAAAAAAGAAAAATAAAGGAAAAGGAATAACGACATCATGGAAAACGGTGCAAGCTTATTAAAAAAGCTAGGTATTATATTTTTATGTATAGGAACTTTGGGTGTTTTAGGTAGTCTGATTTTGTGTTTCATAGTCCCATCTTTGTGGTTGTTTTCAATTATCTTTGGCAGCGTTCTGGCAGTTTTTTTAATCGTTGGAATAATTTGCATGATAATTTATACTACGAAAAAAGGAAAAAAAGAAAAATTAATTGCAAATGGAAAATATATTTACGCAGATATTGTCGATATTGATGTAAATGTATATCAGAAAGTACAGATAGACCGTATTTCAATGAATCCCTATTTTGTTGTATGTAAATATGTGGAAGCAAATGGGAAAGAATATCTGTTTAAAAGCAAGTCACTTTTATATAATCCATCGGCTTTAATTAAAGAGAAGCAATTAAAGATTTATGTCGATTTGAAAAATCCAAAGAAGTATTATGTAGATACAAGTTCTATTTTGCCGGATTCGGCAGTTTTACATAAGTTTAAGTTTGATAGTAGAGGAAAAGAACGTGCTTTACTGAAAGAAGGAAATTATATAAATGCGGTAACCTGTGGGGTGGAACTTGTGGGAAGAATAAAGGTTAACAGTATTGTAAAGCCAATGTTTTTGAAAGTTACAGATAGTTTAAGTGAGCAGTTTAAAACTCCGGTTGATGAAAAAAACAGAGCATTTATGGGGTATACAGTGTTATGCCGATATGATGCACCGGATGGGAAAATACATATTTTTGCATCCAGAGGGCAGTGGGGGGAACCTCAAAGAGATTATCAGGGAGAAAATGTCAGAGTATATTATAGTGGAAAAAATTACGAATCTTATCATGTAGATCTTAATTCTATTGGTTTATAAAAATTAGTTTTGTTACAAGGTAAAGTGGGTGGATTTTGAGTCATCTGGTACAACATCAAAGCCGCAGAAATCACGCAATTGTTGCAGTTGTAGGAGAGAAAATAACAGGAGAAAATTGATGATAATGGAAAATAGTAACGCAAAATTCACAGATGAAGAAAAGTAAAAAGCCGAGATGCCAATATTTGAAAGTGTCTCATAGAATTCATTTTTATAAGGGCAGCTACTACACAGTTTGAATGTGATATCTTGCTGAATGAATGTCCAGTAATGGCTGCAAAAAATCAACTACTCCGGTACAGGAATACTGTGTTCCATCACGCAGCTGGATCTTTATCAGATCCCCGGTCATTCCATCATAACAGACAAGTGGATGATAACCATTGCTCTGATAGTGAAAGTTAAAGTTAAAGGCTCTGCCTTCCTGTCTGCCGTATGCATCAAGAAGAGTGGGATCCAGATCAAGAATAACAGCCTGTGGCATCTGAATACTGTAAATTCTCATCCGAAGTACTCTGGTAATCGCAAGGAACTGGTTTAAAGTGTCTTCATCCATACGGTTAAAGAATCTTGATACCGTAGGCTGTGATGCAAGCGCATCTTTGACGGTGTGAAAATGTAATTCTTCAATACGAACATACAAATAGAAATGAAAATAGCAGTAAATTTGAAGTATCAAAAAGAACAAAAATAAAAGAAAATTTTATAGATACATTGACAGATGAACAGGTAAAGAAAATAAATAATGCAATTAATAAAAATGATATAGAAACTGTGTTAAAAACACTAGAAATAATAGATTTGACTAATGAAGGTAAGAAAGTTGTTGAAAATAGTTGGAATAATTTTATTTCGAGTTTACGAGGAAATTTCAAGGATGAAGTTCGTGATGAAATGCTCACTAACATATTTGAGGCAAGCGGTGCTACATTAAATTCATTTGCCAGTTTTGTTAATACTGCAACGGCAATTGCCAAGGGACCAGAAAGTGCGTCTTCATTTGTTGTACTAAACCCTAATGTGGCGGATACAACTGGAGTACTCGCCCAATATGGTAGTACATTAGGAAAAGTCGCTACTGGATGCAAAATTGGATTACCAATTTTAGGCGGTATTCTTGATTTCGCTAGCATGAGAAAAGAAGGAACAAATTTACAGGATGCAACAGTAAAGGATTTATGTAAATGCAATTTAGCAAGGAAATTCAAAGAAAAAATGATTAAAGTAATGGAGATATGATGAGAAAGTATGTATTGATATGTAATAATAGAAGAAAAAAATATTGTATTATTATGATTTTAGAGACGAGTGTGTTTATTGTATTGATGGTGGAGAAACATCAAAAAATGCAGAGAAAGGAGCAAGAAAAGGTGGATATTATGGAGGTATTATAGGCATTTTTTTGTATCCAGTACTTGGAAAAGCAAGTTATCATTTGCCGAGTGGAATGTTAGCTTGCATAAGTGTGTTAATGGGGCTGGTAGCCGCAATCTGGGTTGTGAATTATTCATTAAATTATACCGAAAAACTTTTTATAAAGGAAAATGCATTGAAACTTTCTGCAAATGAATGTTGGCAATTATATCGTGATGGAAAGAAGTTTCGTATAAAGTTTTTCTGGATAAAAATGTTGTTTTTTATATTTGAATGTATTTATTTAGCAGCTTTATTGAAAACGAGCAGCAAAATTTTGTTTTGGATAAATGTATTGTTATGTTTTGTACTATTTATATGTATATATATAGAACGGCCAATTTGTAAAATGCATTTTAAAATAATCATGAAAAGGAGAAAAAAGAAGAATGAATATATTACCAATAGGAACAGTTCAGGGTGACCTGTGATCGCATTTTTGATTGCTTCAGCATTGTATCCCTGTTTCTGTGCCGTGCCTACATAGGACATGATTTTTAGATAATCTTTGCCACCTTTCTCAGTTCGGAAGCATCCGGATACTTTGGTCTTGACCATTATAGTATGTATATCTATTGTGCTCTTGACACGGAAATGAATTATACATAGTGAAAATATGCGACAAGAGAAGAATGGCTTGCTACAAACAGATGACAATTAGATATGCAGTAATTGTTCTTATATATTACCTGCCATGTCATATGCAATTGATATTGCCATGGTTTTGCTCATTTTTTTCTTTATTTTAACGGCAGTCATAAATATATCGAATTATCGAATTGCTAAAAGAAGTCATTACATTGAGATATTTGTAGATAGAAAAATTCCGATTAAGGCAGAAAGCAGGGATGCAGGAGCATCGGATGATTCATGCATGATATATCATTATCCGGTGGAAGGAAGAGACAGTACATCGGGATATGCAAGTATTTTTTATATAGGAAAAGAAAAATATGAAAATGCTGAAGTCGGGGAAAAGATCAGGATTACCCCATGTTAATATGATAGAGATAAAGGGACATTTTGGGACAGAGTTAACTCGAAATAAAACGTCTGTAATGTACAATGAAAATCGTGAAAAGGAAATGACAATATCATAGTTCACCTTGAAAAGAAAAACAGCAAATTGTATAATTGCAGAATAAACATTTGAAAGACACGGAAATAGACAATACAGAGGGAGCATGACACATGGGACGATTTCTTAATCCTGATTACAGTGCATTTGAGACAGCGTTAAATTCAGAAATTTATATTGATAAAACAGGTTTGCTTGCGTATACCAATAAAGTGATCAATACAAAGCAGGCGTTTATCTGCAACAGCAGACCGCGTCGTTTTGGAAAGTCTGTCACAGCGGATATGCTTACAGCTTATTACAGCAAAGGCTGCGATTCAGCAGATATATTTGCAGATTATGAGATTAGCCATGCAGGGGATTTTAGACAGCATCTGAACAAATATGATGTCATACATCTTGATATTCAGTGGTGTCTTGCTCCAGCGAAGGGAGCAGCAGGAGTTGTTTCTTATATTGAAAAAAGTGTCATAGCAGAATTGAAAGAAAAATATCCGGATATTATTTCGGAAGAAACGGTATCTTTGCCGGAAGCAATGTCAGAAATCTATACTGTGACCGGAAATAAATTCATTGTAATCATTGATGAATGGGATATTCTGATTCGTGACGAGGCAAATAACAGGGACGAGCAGGAAAATTACATTAATTTTCTGTGTGGAATGTTCAAGGGAACAGAACCTACCAGATTTATCAGTCTGGCGTATCTGACAGGAATTTTGCCAATCAAGAAAATGAAAACGCAATCTGCACTCAACAATTTTGATGAATTTACAATGTTAGATGCCGGGGCACTGGTTTCTTATATTGGGTTTACGGAGCTGGAAGTTGAAAAACTCTGTGATAAATATCATAAAGATTTTGCAGAGGTAAAAAGGTGGTATGATGGATACGTGCTGGAAAATCAGCAGGTTTATAATCCGAAGGCAGTTGTCAGTGTCATGCTGCGCGGAAATTTCCAAAGCTACTGGTCGCAGACCGGAACATATGAGGTTGTGGTTCCACTGATCAACATGGATTTTGATGGGTTAAAACAGGCGATCATAGAGATGGTTTCAGGTTCGACAGTAGAAGTAGATACCGGAACATTTCAAAACGATACGGTAAGCTTTTCTAGCAGGGATGATGTGATAACTTACCTGATCCACCTTGGATATCTGGCATATGACCAGAGAAAACAGTGCGCATTTATTCCAAATGAGGAGATACGGCAGGAACTTTTAGCGGCAGCAAAGAAAACGAAATGGAATGAACTGCAGGAGTTTGAATATCAATCCGAGCAGTTGTTAGAGGCTACTCTTGATAGAGAGGAAACGCTGGTTGCAGATTATATCGAACAGATTCATATGGAGTATGCGTCAGCAATTCAATATCATAATGAAAATTCATTGAGCAGTGTTTTGACAATTGCGTACTTAAGCGCCATGAAATATTATTTTAAACCAATTCGGGAATTACCGACAGGGAGAGGGTTTTCAGATTTTGTATTTATACCGAAAGAGGAATACAGAGTAGATTATCCTGCACTCGTAGTCGAATTAAAATGGAATAAAAGTGCACATACAGCGTTACAACAGATAAAGGACAAAAAGTATCCTGAATCATTGTTGCAGTACACTGGAAATATACTTTTAGTGGGCATTAATTATGATAAGAAAAGTAAAGCACATGAATGTGTGATAGAAGAATATAAGAGATAAGAGAGTTGTTATTTTAGAAAGGACACCATTTAGAGAATGGTGTCTTTTTTGCGTGTAGAAAAAATGTAAATATTTTACCCAAATTACATCAGATTATATGGTGTGAATTGTAGGAGAATAATATAATAAAAAGAATAATTGTAAAGAAAAACAGGGGGAAAAAGTTGAAGAAATTTTATATTGCATATGATACAGACGTTGGGATAAAAAAGAAGACCAATCAGGACAGTCTGTTATTAAAAGGATGTTCTGAGGAACATGGAGAGACACTTCTGATCGCAATTTGTGATGGCATGGGTGGCATGGAAAAAGGGGAGCTTGCCAGTGCAACGGTCGTCAGGGCTTTTTCAGACTGGTTTGAACAGGTTTACATAAAGAACGAAATGCATGTTGGAGATGAAGGAATAAGACAACAGTGGCAGAGTCTTTTGGAAGAAATAAATGGCAGACTGATCAGGTATGGAAAAGAAAACCAGATTCAGCTTGGAACAACAATAAGTGCGGTTTTATTAAACAGTGATGGACAATATATGCTTTGTCATGTTGGAGACACCAGAATTTATACATTATCGGATACGTTGCAGCAGCTGACCGAGGATCATACATTTATTGCGCGAGAAATAAAACGTGGGAATATGACAATAGAGGAAGCTAAAAAGGATAATCGCAGAAACGTGCTTCTTCAGTGTATCGGTGTGAATGAATTTTTTGAACCACAATATGAGAATGGAAGGCTGGCGCATGGCACAGCCCTTTTGTTATGCTCAGATGGATTCCGTCATATGTTATCAGAAGACGAAATTTCTGAGTCACTGAATCCGCATAAAAATCTTGATGAAGCGCAGATAAAAGAAAAATTGAGAGAAATGATCGAATGGAATAAACAACGGATGGAAACGGATAACATTTCTGCAATTTATATCAAACTCAAATAAGGCAAAAGAGGAAATGAAAGTTGGCTGAGAGAGGAACAATTATTGAGGGAAAATACGAGGTTTTAAAGCTGATCGGAAAAGGTGGAATGTCAAAAGTTTACCTGGCGATGGACAAAAACCTGAATAAGCAGTGGGCAATCAAAGAAATCGAGAGAAAAGCTTATGATAAGAACAATGAAGTTGTAGTTGCAAGTGCAATGGCGGAAGCAAACATGATGAAAAAACTGGATTATCCGTCACTGCCAAGAATTGTAGACATTATCGAAAAAGAAAATGTAATCTATGTTGTCATGGATTACATTGAGGGAGAAACCTTAAGCAGTGTATTGAGTAAAGAAGGTGCACAGCCACAGGAAGTTGTAATTGAGTGGGCAAAGGAACTATGCAGGGTATTGGATTATCTGCATACGCAGAATCCGCCAATTATCTACCGGGATATGAAACCGGCAAACATTATGCTGCAGCCGAATGGAAATATCAAGTTAATTGATTTTGGTATTGCGAGGGAATACAAAGAACAGAATCTGGCAGATACAGTCAGTCTTGGAACAAAAGGATATGCTGCGCCTGAGCAGTTTGGAGGAAAAGGTCAGACGGATGCCAGAACAGACGTATATTGTCTTGGCGTGACGCTATACCATTTACTCACAGGACAGAATCCATGTGAACCTCCTTATGAGATATATCCAATCCGATATTGGAATCCGCAGTTGTCCAGTGGATTAGAAGCGATCATTCAAAAATGTACCCAGTTAAACCCGGAAGATCGTTATCAGTCATGTGCAGAAATGTTATATGCGTTGGATCATTATGATGAGATGGACGAGGGCTACCGAAGAAAGCAGAAAAGAAAGCTGAATGTTTTCTTTGCAACATCCGGGGCAGCGGTTCTTTTCCTTATTATAGGATGTCTGTGTACTGGAATGAGAGTCCATGTGAACAACAGCGATTATGATAATAACATCAAGCAGGCAGAATTATCTGCGACAGATGAGGAAAAAATCGATTATTATGCCAAAGCAATAGATATTCTGCCGGGCAATTCGGAAGCGTATTTTGGAATAATCGAGGCATTTAAGGATGACGCGGTCTTTTCATTGGAAGAAGAGGAATTATTCAAAAAGAAAATAAACAGTAATTTGACTGTTTTACAGCAGAATAGCGATTATGGGGATCTTGCTTTTGAGATAGGAAAATTATACTGGTATTACTACGATTATGGAAAAACAGAAAATTCAGACAATCAGATAACCAGAATGAAAAGTGCGATTCAGTGGTTTGAGGCGGCATGTACTTATGGCGGTGAGGACAGCAGTTATTATACGATGGCTGAAATGTACCGTGATATAGGACAGTTTAACCGCGATATCACACTGAATGTGCAGGAAGCATCTGATAAAGGAACCTATCTTCCATATTGGGAGAATATAACAAAACTCGTAGCAACCGTATCTGAGAGTCAGGATGAGAATGAAATTGTAAATCTGGAAGTATACAAACTGGCAATGAATGCTGTGGAAACTTATGCAAGAAAATTTAAGGCAGATGACGTAGCACAGGAAGATATGAAAGCGTTGCTGGAACAGGTAAAAGCTGGTACGGAGCAGGTTGATACGACAACAGACAAAACAGAAGAAATGAAAAATGATATTCTAAAGCGTTTGCAGGATGCAGAGGCAGCAGTGGAAAATGCATATGCAAAAGATACGGAGGTGAAAGCATCATGAATGCAGGTACTTTACAACTCATATCCATCATTGCATTTTCATTAGCAGGAGTTTTAACACTGATATCCATTTATCTTTTTTTAAAAATGGATGTACGGGGAATCATAGATGATCTTAGCGGTAAATCGGCAGAACGTCAGATTATGGCAATGCGAGAGGAAAATAACAGACAGAAAAATCCATTGTCTAAAAGAAGTGCCAAATCATCTGAAACAAGGAAAAGCAGTCTGATGGAACGCACAACAGTGGAATTGAAAAATGAAGAAAAAACGGAGGTTCTTCCGAAAAAAGATGAGGAAAAGACAGCATTGCTGCGGGAAGAAGCCACTATGCCGCTTCAGATGGTTGAGGAGGAAACAACTGCTTTAGAAGAAACTACAACTGTATTACAGGAAGATGAAACAGTTGTGCTGACTGAAAATGCAGGAAACACAGATAAAAGGTATGAACTGGTCTTGAACGAAATCATCATACATACGCAGGAGATAATTTAGAAAATGGAAATGTTTTGGAGAACAAAAGGAAAAAGAATTGCAGCATGGTTAATGATTGCGTTAATTATGGCAACAACGATACCATTTGGAAGTATCAGTGCATCAGCAGATGATACTACAACAGATGAAAGTGATGCAGTCACAATCACAGGACAGGTGATGGTTCCAGGTAATGATGATGAAAACACAGATACGAATAATGGAACTCCATATGCAGGTGCAAAGGTGACGGTAACATACCCACAAAGCGGTTCGACTCCTGTAACGAATGAAGCGACTACAACAGACGATGGAAAATTTAATATTTCTATTGGTAATTGGACATTAAATACGGATAATAAGTATACGGTTAAAGTTGAGCCAGCAGATGTGGATAAAGGTACATATGACAGTTATTCCAGTGAAGAGAAAACTGTCACAGAAGATCAGGTAAAAACAAAAAAGATTGAGTTAGGTACAATTACACTTAAACAAAAGTCTGTTCCATATTCAGTTACTGCAAATGTAGAAACTTCTGATAATTCAGCAACAAGTGATGCAGGAAATGTAGCAGTAAAAAATAATGTAGTAACAGCAACACCAAAGCAAGGTTATGAAATCACTGCTGTAACAGTAAAAAAAGAAACTGCAGATTGGAAACCGGATGGAGAAACCAACGATAATTGGTGGAACAAGAAGATAAATGCGAGCGGTGCATTTGTATATGAAGAATTTAAGGATAAAACATTAGATGCAAATTATACGTTTACAATCACATTCGCAAAGAAACAGTTCACAATCACCTATAAAATCAGTCAGAATGGAAAGCTAATTTTAAATAGTGATGCACAAAATGATAAAGTTGAAATCACAACCGAGAGTGGAGAAGACGGTAGCCGGAATGTTCCATATACAGATTCTGAGTACAAAATAAAAGCAGCTGTTACAGACAACAAGTATCATCTTACAAGTTTTAGAGTGGACAATGATGAAAGGCTTAATGAAAACGAAATAAATAACAGCTTAAAAGAGAAAGAATATATATTTTCAGAAGGAATAAAACAGGCACATAGTATAGAAGTGACAGCAGAAATTGATACGTACACAGTTTCTGTTACAACTGATGATGGAGGAATTGTTGAGGTTAATGGTTCCAGTGAAAAAAATATTATTGTAGATTCTGGAGCAGAAGTTGCAATCATTGTAAAACCAAATGAAGGTAAAACAGTAAAAATATTTTCGGTCAATGGTACGCCGATACAGGAAAATAATTTAACAGAGGATGAAGATGGAACAGCAGTCTATAAGATTGAAAACGTAAATGGTGACCAGAATGTAACTGCTGAATTTGAAGATATTCAAAATGAAAATAAAGATTCGTTGGCTCTTGCAGGTCTGAATCTGTTAGATAGTGGAAATAATCAAATAACAGCGGATGAGGATGGAAACTATTATTCATCATCAGCCATTTTAAAATTTGATGGTAAAACTAAAATCAGTCTTTCGCAATGGGGAGTGGGCAAAACGCAACTCAACTTAACAGAAACAACTATCATTTCATCAGTGTATAAAGGTGGAATTATTGGCAGAAAACAAATAAGTCTCAATCCGTCTGTGAAAATTGTGATTGATACAACAAAACCCAAAATTGAACTGAGTGACGATGAGAAAACAATTTGGAAAACTGAAGCAGACACAACAGTGGATATCACAGGTACAGCCGTGGATGAAAATTTGAAAAAGGTTGTCTGGTCAGAAACAGAACTTACACCGGATGATGTGTTGAATGGGGCACAGGAAGCAGCATTAAATGAAAATGGAAAGTTTGAAATAAGTGGCATTCAATTAGCAAAAAATCAGAACATTGATAAAATCTATATTTATGCCATTGACAAAGCAAAACAGTGTTCAGAAGCCGGAGTTATTACTGTATATCGGGACAGTGCAGCCCCTGAAATTAAGGAAGTGTCTCTGATTCCTGCTGATACAATAAAAAAATACGATTTTGGTAATTATTACAATACAAACATTAGAGTAAGCGTTACTGCGAAAGATGTGAATGTAAAAGACGGCAAAGCGGATTATCCGGCAGTTGGTGTGAAAGAAATTCGCGTATACAGTGATGATGATACAAAAGTGTATACCGGAACTGTAAGTACACAAGTAAGTGGAACAAGTGATGCAACGATAGAAGTTACGGTTCCATTGGAAGAAGCTGGTACATTTGCAAGCCTGAAAAAGGTTCATATCAAAGCAGTGGATGCATTAGGCAATGAGAGTAAGGCATATAAATTAACAGAAATTAAGAATCATAATGATATTTTATCGGATGATTTAATGCTGGAAAAAGATGCACCTGTAGTAAAGGTGACACCACAGGCAGATGGCAAATATGAAAATGCAAAAGATGGAAAGACAGAGTATTGGTACAAAGAGATCCCAGCGATTGCATGCGGGGTTACAGATCAAAAAGATCAGACTAACGGAAGTGGTCTTGCGGCGAGAACTTTGACCGTAAACGGAAATGAACTTACTTCGAAGAGAAAGAGCTTTGTGGAAAGAATTACAAGTAGTGATCAGATTGTGCAGGAGGATTCTCTTACACTTTCAGCAAACGATTTGAAGAATGTGCGGGAAGGCGAAAATACAGTTGTCACCACCTATACAGACATCGCAGGAAATAAAACAATTGACACAAAAACAATCTGTCTTGATACACATCAGCCAGATGTAACAAGATTTAATATTGAAAAGAAAGATGCATCAAAAATTTTAAATATTTTTACCTTTGGTAACTATGGAAATGGTGTGATCAAAGTTACTGTAACAGCAGATGATTTACACAGTGACGATAGTTCAGAAGTACCGTCAGCCGGACTGAACGAAATTACATTATATGTAGGTGAAGAAGCTTATCAGACAAAGGCAGTCGGAAGCGATAATACAGCGGTATTTGAACTCCCGGCAGAGACTGTTTTAAATGAACAGAAAGTATATTTAGATAAAAAAATCAGTGCAATAGTTACGGATAACGTTGGCAACCAGTCTGAAAAGACACTTGTGACGACAGCAAATTCGAATGTGAAAAACAGCAATTTAATGATTGAAACAGTGAAACCGACCATTACATCTGTTTTATCGGCAGAAGGATATGTTGGAAAAAATGGAATCATCTATAACAATAGTGATACTGGAGTCAGCATTAAAGTAGAAGATAAAGATTCTGGAATTTATAATGTGAAAGTCTCCGTTAATAACAAGGAGTTAGTGAACGTTTCTTATCCGGATCAGAAAACGGTTACGGAAAGCTATGAGATCAACACGAAGGATGCTGTCATTAATGCAGATACCAACAGCTATGATATGGTAATTACAGCCATTGACAATGCTGGAAATGAATATTCCAAAACACAGCGTGTCTACAAGGATATTACAGCTCCGGAAATTTTAAGCATTGATATGGAAGCAGCAGGAAATAAAGAAGCAGATGGAAGTGTTTCTTATACAGAGACGGATTATGGTTATTATTTTGTGGAAAATACAAAGGTGACTGTAACGGCTACGGACGGCTCCAAAGAAGGGGATTCCGGTGTAAAGGAAATCCACTATTATACGGTAGATGCCAATGGAACAAAAAGCAGTGAGCAGATTGTACAGGCAGATGCAGAAGGAAAAGTGACATTTGTGGTTCAGGCAGGATTTAAAGGACAGATTTATGCCTGCGCTTACGATATGTTAAATAATCACGAAGAAAGATATGTGACACCGAGCAGTCTGATCATTGAAACAGCCGAGCAGCATGCCCGTGAGAAACATATTGATTTTAACAAGGCGGCAGCTGCAAGCAAGGATGCAAAGGGAAATGAACTGTATGAAAAAGATGTAACGGTAGATGTTACAGTGACAGATACATTTTCGGGTATCCGTTCTGTGGAATGGACAGTGGAATCGCCTTATGATAAAGAAAACAATCAGTCAGGAAATGTGGAGATCAGTAATCAGGGTGCATTTTCCAGTGGAAATGCGGATGGCTGGAGTCAGACAAAGAAAGACAAAAACCTTGTTACAGAACTGAAAAAGTCATTCACTGTAAAAAATAACAGCAATGAGATAAAAATGCATATCAAAATGACAGACCGTGCAGGAAATACATCAGAAGACGAACTGATATTCAGTATTGATAAGACAAAACCGGAAATCAAAATTGCATTTGATAATGAGACACCGGATGCTGAAAATACAACCATGTTCAAAGAGAACAGAGTTGCTACCATTACAGTTACAGAACGTAACTTTGAGGCGGCAGATTTTAAGGCAGATATTACCAATACAGATGGTGTAATTCCTGAGTTGTCAGCATGGCAGACAACCGAAAATACGGAAAACCCGGATCAGAGTGTAAGTACTGCAACCATTACATTTGCAGAAGATGGTGACTATACGCTTTCGGTCAGTGGACAGGATAAGGCAGCAAATCAGGCAGAGACAGTAAAAGCAGATGATTTTACCATTGATAAAACCCGTCCGGTGATTACGGTTACTTATGACAACAATAATGCAGTAAATGGCAATTATTATGCAGCAGCGCGTACAGCGACGATTCAGATTGAAGAACATAATTTCTCTGAAAACAGAGTAAGGATAACAGGAACAGCAACTGATAACGGAGCAGGAATCTCATTCCCACAGTCTGGCGGATTTACCGGAAATGGAGATGTTCATACCGCAACCATTACATGTGGTACAGATGGTTTATACAATTTTAATGTGGAATACACGGACATGGCAGGAAACATAGCTGAAACCTATACAGGGGAAGAATACTATGTGGATCTCACTGAACCGGAAATTGAAATTGTTGGTGTCGAAGATTATTCGGCAAATAATGGAGATGTTATTCCACAGATCGTAATGTCAGATACAAACTTTGATACCAATGGTGTGAACATTGAACTGGTTGGTGCAAATCAGGGAAGTGTGGCACCGGAAGGCTCTTATACGAATCAGGGAAATGGAGAGACATTTACATTCCAGAACTTCCCGAAAGAGCAAAGCTATGACGACATCTATACGATAAATGCCACATTGACCGATATGGCTGGAAATGAGAGCAATGCAACAGTTACGTTCTCCGTAAATCGCTTTGGATCAGTTTACGTGTTTGATCAGACCTTAAAGGATATTGAAGGAACTTATATTCAGAACGAGATTGATGTCAAGTTACAAGAAGTCAACGTAGACAGTCTGGAACACGACAAAATCAAAGTAGGAGTAGATACAAATGGAACACCGAGAACATTAGAAGAAGGTATCGATTATCAGGTACAGGAATCCGGTGGAAACGGACAGTGGTATCAGTATGATTACACCATCGACAAGTCTCTTTTTGCAGGGGATGGACGTTACATTGTGACACTGTATTCAGAGGATATTGCAGGAAATGTCAATGAGAACATTGATGAATCCAAAGAAGCAGAGATCTCATTCGGTGTTGACAAAACAGCTCCTGTCGTTATTCCGATTGATGTTGAGAGCAATGCCCAGTATCCTGTGGATACGAAAGCAGCGAATGTGACAGTCAACGACAACCTGGTATTAGATAGTGTTGAGATTTATATTGGTGATAAAAAATGTGATTATACAGTGGATGGTGAAAACTATCAGTTCAATATCCCAAACAATACGAAAAAACAGGATGTCACAATTATGGCTGTGGATGCAGCTGGCAATAAAACAAACTATGTCTTAAATGGAATTCTTGTAACAACCAACACATTCATCCGTTGGTATAACAATAAGCCATTGTTTGCAGGTTCTATTGCGGGTGCAGCAGTAGTAACAGGCGGTGGCGTCGGTGCAGCGATTGCACTGCGAAGCGGACGTATCAAAATAAGACGTAAGAGAAAATAAAAAAAGGACTGAGAGATATGGCAAAGTATCGCATAGTTTCAAAGGGAAATATAGTTACGATTAAAAGTAAGTTATCATTTGGGGAACAGATTAATGAGCGGGAAATCAATATTTTTGAACAGCAGATTTTCCGCGGCTGTTTCAGACCGAGGCAGGAAGGAAAAAAGACGATTATCTACACAGCACCAGATGTGGTACCTCTTATATCATATCTGAAAAAGGGTGTGGATGAAGAAACGTTTTTTCTGCTTGTGGCGCAGACAATTGAGATGACTAAAAAAATTGAAATGAATGGGTTGTATCTGCATAATCTCATGTTACAGCCGGAAATGGTGTTTGTATGTGAAAGAACCAGGGAAGTGTTCTTTGTATATCAGCCGATTAATAGCAGAATTACGAGTGGAAATGTTTATGCGTTTCTTGCAGATACCGTACAGTATGCAGGCAGATATGGCAAAGAGCCAGAGCAGTTTCTGAAGGAATTCCAGGCATTCCTCAATGATACAAAGAATTATAAAATAGAGGACATTGAGAGATATATCCGCGAAAAATGTCCACAGGCACTCCGGAAAATCGTAAAAGCAGAGACAGGAAAAAGCGGATATATCACAAATGACCGTTCTTCTTATGAAAGACATTATCACCGTGATGATGAAGATGGAACGACATTGCTAATGGAGGATGATGAAGGCGGCACAACACTTTTGTCGCAACAGGAGGATGACGAGGCTGGAACGACACTTTTACAGCAGGAAGAAAGATTTCCAATCTTGGAGAGAATCAGCACAGAAGAGAGCGTGACCATCAGAAAAAATATTTTTACCATTGGAAAAGAGAGTGTGAATGATTTTACGATATTGAATAATAAGGCGGTCAGCCGCAGACATGCAGTAATTGAGCGGATAAATGGAACTTATTATCTCATGGATAAAGGTTCGACGAATCATACATATCTGAATGGAGAGATGATGGATGCGGAAAGATCTTATGAACTTTCAGATCAGGACAGTATTCGAATCGCAGATGAAGAATTTACATTTTATTATAATTAGGAAGCGGAAAGAACTATGGAAGATTATTTTGCAGGAAAATTGACAGAGATTCAGGAGACAGAAGATACGGCATACTTATTGGAAAATAATGAAATATTTTACGATATCGGCTATAAGGTAATGCAGAATCAGGAAAATGTAAACCTGTTGAAGTGTCATAGATTAAAGTATAACGGAAAAATAAAACTTGTTTATTTTACACGTGATGATACATCACTGGCAGACTGCCTTGCAAAGTCTGATATAGATGGAGTTTTGAATCTGATTCACCGCCTGATCGAAGCAATGCTTCAGATTGAAAATCTGGGATTTTTAAATATGGCATGCATTGACAATCGTCTGAGTCATATATTTGTGGAGCCTGGCACTCAAAATGTGAAAATCATATATTTGCCGGTAAATCTGGCGGGTGTACATAAAAATAAAAATGAATTTGACAATGAAATAAAGGCACAGCTTGTGCAGAAGATAGAGCAGACACAGGCTGCGGATCATCCTCAGATACGTCAGATCATGGATGCATTGGGAGAAGGAACATTAAAACTTCATGATGTCAGTGTGCGGATACAGTCTGAGAAAACCGAGGTGCAGAGAAACATGATAGAAAAACCATTGACAAATCAAATATCAATACAGTCTATGAATGGACAATTTCACTTTGATATTCAGGAAAACGAATTTCTGATCGGAAAGAGCAGGGAAAAAGTTCAGGGAGTGATAACAGGAAATAGTGCGGTCAGCAGGGTGCATTGCAAAATTGTAAGAAAAAACGGGAATTTTTATGTGGTGGATATGGAAAGTTCCAATGGAACATATGTCAATGGAAAGAAAATCAAGCCGGGCGTTCCAGAACCTATTTTCGAAGGATGCCAGCTCAGAATTGCTAATGCAGAATTTATAGTACGAGGATAAAAAAATGAGCAAACCATTAATCATTATCGCGGATACGAATGAACTGTATCTGCAAAATCTGGAAAGAAAATTTTTGGAAGAATTTGATGATCAGATAGAGTTGGAGATCATATCCGATCCGGTTTATTTTGAACAACGTTTTGAGACACCTGTCTCAGTAGAAATTCTGGCTGTCTCAGAGGCGTTATATTCGGCAGGACTTCAAAGACATAACATTTCCAATCTGTGTGTGCTGGCAGAAGAACATGAGAGTGGAAGTACGGAGGATCTGTCTGTAAACAGAGTGTATAAATATCTGGGAATCAGGGAATTGTTCAATGAACTGACCTATCAGAGCAGAGACCGGTTGACCAGCTCACAGGTTCAGGAGCATAAGACGCAGATCATTTCCTTCTATTCGGCAATCGGAGGAACCGGAAAAACGGCCTTATCTGTCGGGCTTGCAAGATGTCTGGCAGAAAAACATAAGCGTGTGCTCTATGTAAATACGGAGTCCGTGCAGGATTTTTCTTATTATCTTGAAAATAAGACGGGTATGCCCAATGAGGGATATCGGGCGATGAAAAATGAATCCGGGCACATGTATCAGGATGTCCGTTTTACATTGCGGAAAGAAGGATTTACATATTTACCGCCGTTTGCATCGACGCTGGATGCAAGAAATCTTGATTTCACGATATATAGGAAATTAATACAGTCAGCCAAAGACAGTGGGGATTATGATTTTATCATTGTGGATGTGGAAGCCGGATACAGCAGGTGGAGAATCCAGCTTCTGCAGGATTCAGACAAAGTAATGTTAATCACTCTGCAGGATGATGTCTCTACAAATAAAATGCGCTATATCATAGAATGCCTTGATTTCGGAGATCATGAGAAATATATGGTGATCTGTAATAAATACAGCGAAACAAGAGAAAATCAGTACTTTCAGTCGGGGCTACAGGCAGAATTTTCCATCCGGGAATATATCGATGAAGTGAGTACACCGTTGGTGACCACAAGACAGCTTGCACAGTTGAGTGGGATAGAAAAAATGTCTTATATGTTTATTTAGATGAATCTTTATTTGAAAAACAGAAAAGAGAAAGAAAGGATAGAAGATACCAATGCTAAGAGATTTTTCAGATGCAGCAAAACAAAAGCTTTTAAATTATGTTGATGAAGTGACGGCAAATGGAACATGGGACAAGGTAAAAGAATGGTTTAGTAACATAGAACCGAATGTTCAGAGTTGGCTTGGACGGCTTGATATTCAAAAATATGTAAATAGTGTGGAATGCTATTATAAGAAAATCCTCAATAAAAATAATTCCACAAAAAGACAGATTGAAGAGATTTTTTCGAATGTGCAGGCAGTGGATACCAGATATATCAGTATTACAGGCAGTCAGGCTTCATGTGGAAGTGACATCATAAAATTAATCAATGATCTTGCCAATGCCATTGACCCAAATGGTGGGAATATGGACATGGGAAAGATGAAGGGTGTTTTGGATGCAGATGTCGAGAACATCAGGAATGCAAAGGCAACTGTTGAGAAAACAATCGAAGAAAAAATGCTTGGAACAGAAGCGGAAGGCTGTATGAACAGCGAGGATCCGGTAAACTTAAGTACTGGAAATTTCATCTATGAGCACGAAGATTTAAAAGTAGCAGGAGAGATACCATTATCCTTCCACCGTTATTATAATTCCAAAGACAGCCGTATAGGTGTGCTTGGCAGATGCTTTTTACATAATTATCAGATTGCACTTGAAAAAGAAGCGGATGGAACCATCGGTGTACGTCTTGCGGATGGACAGATAAATTACCATGATAAAAAAGGGCAGGAATATATTGCGAGAAATACGGCGTTGGAATTTCTGAAAGAAACGGAACAGGGATATATTCTCGTGCATCCGGGGCAGGAGAACATATCTTTTGATCAGGAAGGAAAGATGCTTCGAAAAGAAGACAGAAATGGAAGAGGTATTTCTTTTTTCTATTGTGAAGATGGAAAGCTGAAAAAAGCAGAAACGGACAATGGAAGCAGCCTGACTTACTGTTACAATCAAATGGGGCAGCTTAAGAAAGTAACTGACCACACAGGAAGAAGTGTGCTGTTACAGTATGAGGAGGAAAAACTAAAAAAAGTAATAACTGCATCTGGGGCAGAATATGTCTATCGTTACGGGGAAAATGGAAGAATCACGGAAGTGGAAAATGCCCGTCATGTCACATCTGTTAAGAATACCTATGACAGAAGATTTCGTATTATTCATCAGCAATTTCCAGATGGTGGAATGATGGAGTTTGCTTATGATGATAAAAACCGACGTGTCACACTCACGGAGCGCAATGGAAGTAAGATCATTCATGTGCATGATGAACGATACCGTAACACAGAGACTATTTATGAGGATGGGACAAAAGAGCATTATCTCTATAATGAAAAAAACCAGTGTATCAGCATGACAGACAGGCTTGGCAGAACGACGAGAATGGCGTATGATAACCGTGGGAACCTCACACAGACCGTGGATGCCCTAAAACGCAGGGTCAACTATACCTATGATGCAGATTGTCATCTTATCAGTGTAAGTATTAACGGAAAAGAACGTCTGAAAAACCATTATGATGGGAAAGGTAATCTGATCGGCACGGAAAATCTGTACGGAAACAGAATTACCGTGATAAATAATGGGGCAGGAAGACCGGAAACAATCACTTATGCAGATGGAAGCGTTTTGGAGATTGGATATGATGAAAGCGGAAACATCGTACAGTTAAAGGATGTAACCGGAAATGTGACAACTTATGGTTATGATGCCTTAAATCGTGTGATTAAGACAGTAGATGCAAATAGGAACGTGACACGTTATACCTATGATGCAGCAGACCGTGTCACAACAGTAACCGATGCTATGGGTAATCAGAGAGCATACACTTATAATGCAGGTGGAAAAATCACGGCAATCCGGGATTTTGATGGTAATACGGCAGAGTTTATCTATAATCCACTTGGAAAAGTGGAAACATACACAGACAAAGAGGGACAGCAGGTACATTTCACTTATGATAAAATGTGGAACATCTGTTCGGTCACGGCGCCGGATCATGGAAGGCAGGAATATTTTTATGACGATGACAATCATCTTGTAAAACAGATACTCCCGATGGGAGGAGTAGTGAAATATGCTTATGATGCGGCTGGAAACCGCACAGAAATGACGGATCCGGAAGGAAATACAACCCGTTACTTTTATGATGCCGTAAACCGTCTGACAGAAGTATTGGAACCGGATGGAGCCAGGACTGTGTATGAATATGACAGAGAGGGAAATCTTGTCAGAGAGACGAATGCATCCGGACAGACGACCAGTTATACTTATGATGATTTAGGAAGAAGAACAAGTGTTACAAATGCGGCTGGTGCAACGACAAGTGTATTCTACAATGAACTTGGAAAAGCAGAGCGTATCTGCTATCCGAATGGAAGCAGTACTGTTTATGAATACGAAAAAGGTGGAAGATTAAAGAGTGTTCGTTACCCGGATGGTGCAGGAGAACACTATGGATATGATGTCAGGGGAAACCTCACAGAGCGTACCACTACGGCGGGAGAATGTTACAAATATAGTTATGACTGTCTTGCCCGTATCACATCCATTGAAAATCCGGCAGGAGGTGTGGCGTATTTTACCTATGATGCACTTGGACGTGTAACGAAGGCAGAAGATGAAAAGGGAAATGTTACCTGTTATGAATACACTCTAAATGGCAATCTTGCAAAAGTGACAGATGCGTTGGGAAATGAAACATTTTATCAGTATGATGCAATGGGACAGCTGGTACAGACAAGCTGTACAGGAACCAATGGGGAAGAACCACAGAATACAGTCTATACCTGGGATAAAGAAGGTCATGTGACCACCGTGACAGACGCTTTAGGGGATATAGAACGCTATACTTATGACCCGGCAGGAAAAATGAGGGCAAAAGTAGACAAAGATGGTTATGAGACTACCTTCCATTATGGCACAAATGGTCAGGTGGAGGAAATCTGTTATGCGGATGGAAGAAAAGTATCCTTAACTTATAATGCCATAAGGCAGCTTGAGGAAGTAAAAGACTGGCTCGGCACGACAAAAATCGCTATGGATGAGGCAGGACGTATTGCCTCTGTCACAGATCCATATGGAAAAACCGTGGGATATGAATGGGGAAGCATGGGCGAGAGAACGGCAGTTCTTTATCCAGATGGAAAAAAGAACGTATATGAATACAATGAAGCCATGCAGATGTCAGCCATGAAAATCTTTTCTGGGGAAATGCGGGAGAATACAATTCGTTACAGTTATGATGAATTCGGAAGACTGATTGGAAAGCAGCTGCCGGGTGGAAATTATACAGATTACCGATATAATGCGGCCGGAAAACTTGAAGAAATCTTACATAAAGGAGCAGATTTTACAGAGCGCTGCCACTATTCCTATGATGTCATGGGAAATAAGGTCATGGCAGAAAAGGAAAGACCGGGATTGCCGGAGGACAGTGGAAGTTTTTCTTATTGTTATGATGCATTAAACCGTTTGACCAGCGTAGCACAGAATGGACAGACATTAAGAACATACAGCTATGATGCATTCGGAAACCGAAGCAGTAAAACTGAATATCAGACAGCAGGAGGGCTGGTGACAACTTACCGTTATAACACCAGAAATCAGCTGTTGCAGGAAACAAATGCAAACGGAACGAAAGATTATGCGTATGACCACAGAGGAAATCTGTTATCCGTAACAAGCGACGAAGAGGTTTTGAGAGCATATGGGTTCGATGCGGCTAACCAGATGAACAGCTCTATGGGAATGACAGATGGACAAATCAAAAAGGCAGTATATCAGTATCACGGATTAGGACATAGAATGGAGCAAAGCGTTGCAGCAGGGGATGCAGCCCCGGAACAGACCATTCGCTATACACTTGATCTTACCCGCCAGTATCATAATCTTTTACAGAAAACAGAAAATAATGTGGAGCAGACCTACTTCTGGGATGGTAATGTCACGGGAATGGAAGAAGAAGGAAGGGAGCACTTTTATTTTCAGGATGATCTGGGAAGTCCGATGCGGCTTGCAGATGAAGCAGGAAGAAGTGAGGAAACCTATGGATTTGATGAATTTGGTAATGATATCCGAACGGCAAAAGATATCTTTAAGGATTCATTACAGAACTTTGGTTTTACGGGGTATCAGATGGATAGTGCAGGAGGGCTGTATTTTGCACAGGCAAGAAGATATGATGCCGGAGCAGGCCGTTTCATAAGCGAGGACTTGATAAAAGGACACATCGCAGTGCCATACACGATGAACCATTACAGCTACTGTTTTAACAGACCGATGGATATGGTGGACCTGAATGGCATGTGGCCTAGCTTGAAAGATATCGGGGAGGGAATAAAAAGTACGTTATCCTCGGTTGCTGAGACAGTTTCAGATACCGCACAAAGTGCTGTAGAAGGAATCAAAGAAACTGCATCAAATGTAGTAGATGCCGGAGTTGATTTTGTTAAAGAACATAGGGAAGCAGTAGAGATTGCTGTAACGGTGACTGTAATTGCGGCAATAGCAGTAGCATCAGTGTGTACAGGTGGAGTAGCAGGAGCTATTTTAGCAGGAACTGCAGTAGGAGCTACTGTAGGGGGAGTATCGGGTGGACTTTCTAATATGATGACAGGAGGAAGTTTTGCTAATGGGGTTGTTGGAGGTGCTGTTAATGGTGGAATTGTGGGAGCCATGACGGCAATTCCAGGAGCTGGAGCTGGTATGGGTTATATTGCAAATTTTGCTGGTGGTTTTGCTGGAAATATGATTACTGAAGAATTAAATAATTATGATGGTGTAAATAAAAGACAAGAGGAAATTCTTTTTACATCGGCTATGACTGGCATAGGACAAGGTTTGGTGGGAGGTGCAAATAATCAGCTTGGATTAGCAAATGGAATTGACTCTGTTAAAGCAGGAATGTCGTACTATATTTGGCAAGCATTTTCAAATTTGGGAGGGTTTTCTGCGGGAGGTTGTGTTTATATTGTAGCAGATTATGCTTCTAAAAAAATATTTGAAGGATGTCCTGCAAGTGAATAAGTAGTCATGCTATGTTTCATAATAAATAAAAGGAAGTTGAGGAGGGAATATTTCATCAATTGCCCATGATGAATGTGAAAAAAATGGTAGTATATTATAGTTTTGTATTTTACTGTATGGTAATGTTTAGTTTTATTGCTTGCATAATACTCTTATGTAAAGCTTTTGGCGGAGTTATATTCGAGGTTCAGACTTATATAAACAGCAAAAGAGAGGTAGAGGTATCGCCAAGAGGAACCCGGATATTTTCTAAGTGGTTTGCTGGAATATTAGGGATATTTTTTATTTATATTCTGGCTGGGTACTATATGCCGGTTATTCTTTACACTCCCAGAATTTTATCAGGAGTATCTATTGGAATACAAGGGGAGGTATTGTCAAACCATCAGGAAGAAATTGCATTTATCTGGATAGCAGTCGCATGTTTCTTATTTGTACTTACTGGAAGAAGATTGTTACTTGCCCTGACCCAAAGGGTGCAGATAAAAAGAAAGCGTACAGAAATCTATTTATGGGGAAGAGAATATTGGATTTTACTTTTGGTACAGGCATTAGCAACATCTGTGTGTCTGTTTGTATTAGTGGGTTCTCTTACCGGCGGTTATACGGAGGCGGTTGAGAAAATATGGAAAATTTCTGCATGGGCTGAATATATTTTGGCACTGATCAATGGAATGTATACACATCAAAAACTATTTATTTTCGATAATGGGGTAGTTACATATCATAAGTATCAGAAGGAAGGATTTGGGGAGAAAGAAGATTTAGAAATCGTCGAAGATGACAGTGACAGGATTTTGATCAGATTTAAGGGTGAAAATAAATTTGAATTGGAATGTGGTACACCACGGGCAAAAGAAGAGTTAATACATGTACAGAAAATGTTGGCTGAAAAAAAGGCGGAAAAGACGATAGAAGAGACACGCACCGATGAAGAAGTATCTACGGAAAAAAGGAATACGGCAGTTGATAGTGCAGGAAAAGTAGAACAAAAAATAGAATTACACAGTCTGGAAAATGACAGTAAAGTACAATTGGCAAAAGAATGGTTTATGGTATGCAAAACAAAAAATAATATGCAAATGCTATATTTATGGAAAGGAACCGAGAACCGGCATATAACGACTGCAAAATGGAGTATAGAGCATAAGGACGGAGAATTGAATATTAAGGGAAAAATTACATTTGCCCAGATATTTTTAATACTATTTATAATAGTTGAAATTATATTTGCAGCAGGGTTTACGTTTTTTGGAATAGCTGCGATATTAGATAATGACATGGTATTCGGGGAAAAAGTATTGTTTGTATGCTTTATGTTAGTATTGGATCCAATGTGTATCTTCTTATGTTATGTGATAAATAAGATTTTCAATGTAGAGCCTGTTAAATACCTGTATATATATTTGAACAATATTCAGAAAAAATAATTGTAATCACACATTTTTTGAAAATAGAAAATTTCAGGGTATAGTAATGGCATATAACTATAATATTAATGGAAATGGACGAACAAAAAATAGTGTGATTAATAAACATAAAGGAGAAGGAATGGAAGAAAAAGTTGTAGTTGAATTTATCAATGATATGAAACAGACGCATATAGATCTGGAAATACCATTGGAAATAACAGCAAATGATCTTGTGCTTGCACTGAATGAGGCATATGGATTAGGGATGGATACGGATAATATTTTCAGTTGCTATCTGGTTGCTGAGAATCCAATCGCTTTTTTAAGAGGAAATAAAACATTAAAAGAATTTGGCATCAGAAATGGTTCCTATATTATCTACCGGAGGGCATAAGCATGGATTATCAGTATAAAGTAATTGTCAGTAACAGAACGGTGTATAAAGAGTTTGAAATTGCAGCAGGTGTGGAGAATGTGAAACTTGGAACAACATCATCCTGTGAATTTCGACTTAACCCGGAGACTTTCTTTTCAGAGATTGAGATAGAGTTTATAGCATGCAGCGATGAATGGAATATTGACTGTGCAGATCAGCTATATTTCAGCAAAGGCGATATGCGAAAATTATATTCCATGGAGATCAGTCATGGGGATATCATAGCAGTTTGTTATTCCAATACAGGAAATGAAGCGTTTGAACTGCGTTTTATGATTGATTTTGAGGCAAAGGTGCCAAATTATAACTGGTACATTGATCTTCCGGGGCAGATAGAGATTTCTTCGGAGCCGGGAGCGGCGATTCTTTTAAAAAGTCAGTTTGAGAAAAATATACGGCTGGTTATACAAAAAAAAGGAAAGTGCTATTATCTTGATGCAATTAAGTCTGCGTTTGGAGTACTCAGAAATGGACAGAGAATAGAGGAAAGTGTGGAACTTCATGACTGTGATTTCTTTTCGGTAGATGAGTATCAGTTCTATTTTAAAGAAGGAAAAATCTATTTTGATCAGGCAGGACTACAGGTGAAAAATATACCGGTGCATGAGATCAGGCATCGTGTGAATGGGTTGAAATATCCATTGTTTAATCGAAATACCAGAATCAAAAAACAACTTCCAGATGATAAAATAGAAATTTTGGATGCACCGGAGATTCCGAAAAAACCGGAAAACAATATCGTTATGAATCTGATGCCTTCCATTACAATGCTGGGGCTTGTTGTTGTGTTTCGTGGTATTATGAACACTTCCGGTTCATCTGGTTCGTATGTGATTTTGAGCGTATGTTCTATGGCACTTGGAATTGTAACTACCATATTAGGTTTTATATCGGGAAATAAAAAATATAAACAGGACTGTGAGGAACGTATTACAAAATACAACAGTTATATTGATAAGAAAAAAGAAGAAATTGAAATAAAGCGCCGGGAAGAGGCGGAAAGCTTAAGGGATACCTACTGTGATATTGGAGTGGATGTTGATACAGCGATGAATTTTGACCGCAGATTGTTTGAAAAAACGAGGGAAGACGAAGATTTCCTTCGGGTTTATCTTGGTCAGGGAAGTGTTGATTCTGCACGGCAGGTCGATTATAAAAAGCAGGAACGTATGGAGGTTGGAGATGAACTTACGGATATGCCTGAAAAAATCTGTGAGATGTATTCGAAAATTGATCATGTACCTGTTTATACAGACTTCAAAAATGCAAATGCAGTTGGGGTTGTAGGGGCTAAAAAGGCGTTATATGCAATGTTTAAAAACATTGTGATCGATGTATCTGTCAGACATTATTATGGAGATGTCAGACTTTTCATGCTTGTGGATGATGAAAAACAATATGAATGGGTCCGCATGCTGCCACATCTTGGAAACGATAAGGGAACACGTAATATTGTTTGTAATAATGAGAGCAAAAATATTCTTTTTGAAAACTTATTTCGTGAATTAAATTACAGAGAACAGACAAAAAATATTCCATATTACTGTGTGGTTCTCGTGGAAAATGAATTTGGAATCAAAAACCATCCGATTTCAAGATATATTGAGAATGCGGCAGAATTGGGAATGACATTTGTATTTTTTGAGACGAGTGCTGAAAAATTGCCATTGCACTGCGACGAGATTATCACATTATTATCGGAACAGCAGGGGAATATCTGTCATTCAGAAAACGGAAACAGAGTGCAGGATTTTGAGTATCAGGCAATATCGGATATGCAGGCAGGGGCTGTTGTGCAAATGCTGGCACCGGTTTATTGTGAAGAGATTGGCCTTGAAAATTCACTCAGAAAAAATATTACATTATTTGAACTGCTTCATATATTTGCGGCGGAAGATTTAGACCTTGGAAAAAGATGGAGTGAATCACAGATCTACAAGACAATGGCAGCACCTCTGGGAGTGAATGCGAAAGATGAAATTGTGACGTTGGATCTGCATGAAAAATTTCACGGACCACATGGACTGGTAGCAGGAACCACAGGATCGGGTAAGAGCGAGATACTGCAAAGTTATATATTGTCGGCTGCAACGATATTTCATCCTTATGAGATAGGATTTGTCATTATCGATTTCAAGGGTGGTGGAATGGTGAATCAGTTTCGGAATCTGCCGCATTTGATCGGTGCAATCACTAACATTGATGGAAATGAAGTGCAGAGATCATTAAAGTCAATAAAGGCAGAATTAATGAAGCGTCAGAACCTTTTTGCACAGGCTGGTGTGAATCATATTGATAAATATATTGAACTGTATAAAGAGAAAAAAGTACAGACAGCATTACCACATCTGGTAATTATTGTGGATGAATTTGCAGAGCTGAAAGCAGAGCAGCCTGATTTTATGAAAGAACTGATATCAGCAGCGCGTATTGGACGAAGCCTTGGAGTACATCTGATTCTTGCCACTCAGAAGCCGAGTGGTGTGGTAGATGGACAAATATGGTCAAACTCAAAATTTAAACTCTGTCTGAAAGTACAGTCTAAAGAGGACAGTAACGAAGTTTTAAAAACACCACTTGCTGCGGAGATTAAAGAACCGGGACGGGCATACCTTCAAGTTGGAAACAACGAAATATTTGAACTGTTTCAATCGGCGTTCAGTGGAGCACCTGCAACGCTTGATGAGAGTGAAGGAAATAAAGAATTTAGTGTTTCCGAACTGAATTTTGCTGGAATGAAAAAAGTGGTTTACCAGAAAAAGAAAATAAAAAAGAAGGATTCCCATACGAAGAACCAGCTGGAGGCAATTGTAGATTATATAGCAGGATACTGCGAGGAGAAAGGAATCAGGAGACTTCCGAATATTTGTATGCCGCCATTGCCGGAACTCTTGACTTATGTGAATGGAGCACGGATGGATTCAGAAGAAATTTATGCTTACATAGGTCTTCTGGATGATCCGGACAGACAAAGTCAGGAAAACCTGAAAATTAACATTACGGCACAGAACTATATACTGATCGGTTCTGCACAGTGCGGAAAGACAAATGTATTACAGACGATTATCCGAAGTCTTGCAGAAAACTATACACCGGAGGAGGTAAATCTTTACATTATCGATTTTGGCTCCATGATTTTGCGCAATTTTGCAGAACTTCATCATTGTGGAGGTGTTGTGTGTGTATCAGATGATGAAAAATTAAAAAATCTGTTCAAACTGCTTCAGACGGAGACTGCAAAACGAAAAGAGATATTGGCACGATCCGGTGTGAGTTCGTTTGTGGCATATAAAGAAGCGGGATATCACGATCTGCCACAGATTGTGGTAATAATTGATAATCTGACAGCACTGAAGGAAATGTATCTGCAGGATCAGGATTATCTGCTTCCGTTATGCAGAGATGGTATTGCAGTTGGCATTTCATTTATAGTAGCGAATGTTCAGACATCAGGTATTGGTTATCGTTATCTGAACAATTTTGAAGGACGGATCGCATTATTCTGCAATGAGACATCAGAGTATGGAATGATGTTCGAGGGATGCAGGATGAAACTTCCGAACATTCCGGGAAGATGTTTGATCCAGTTGAACAAACATACCTATGAAAGCCAGATGTATTTGTCATTTGAAGGCGAAAAAGAATTTGAGCGTGTACAGAAAATACAGGAGTTTGTTCAGAAACAGAATGAAAAGTATGCGGGAATGAAGGCCATGATAATACCGGAAATTCCAAAAGAACTTACACTTTCTTATATGGAAAGGACATATCCGGATTATTTGCAGGAAGGAAAAGTATTACTTGGACTGGATTATAATACTGTGTTACCAGCAACGCTTGATGCCCGGCAGGGCGGAATGCTTTCTATTTCCGGTAAGAAGGAAAAGGGAAAAGATATTTTTGCAAAATACCTGCTTGAAGCAATGCTGCTTCCGACATTTGGCAATACAGAACTGTATATTTTGGATGATATGACGCGGAGATGGTCTGATTATGAATATCATCCAGACACAGCAGTATATGACAATACGACTGCATCTGTTCAGACCATTTTTGATGAAGTTGACCAGCGTGTTCAGAGCAGATATGAAGATTTTGCCCAGAGACAGGAAGAGGCATTGAAATCCGAGCCATGGATTGTAATTGTCATTGAAAGTTCCGATGCAGTTGCAGAAATCAGTGCAGACAAAAAAATAATTGGAACTATAAAAGGAATGCTCGGCAAATACCGCATGATGAAAGTGCTCATACTTATGACCAATGTGGAAAATGCGGCAATTCCATTCAGTGCACCAGATTTAATGAAAATTGTAAAAGATAACCGGAGATATATTATTTTTGATGATATATCCAATATTAAACTGTGTGATCTGTCAGTGAGCATTGCAAAAAAATATGCAAAACCAATAGAATTTTGCGATGCATTCTATGTGAATGAGAATGAGCTGACAAAAATTAAAACAGTAAAATTATCATGATGGAATTCTGTATATGCAGATTTACCATATAATAAAAATTTTAAGGAGGAACAAAAAGATGGCAGTAAACAAAGTGGATTATGAGGTGCTTACAAGTGGAGTGAGCGTGTACTCAAATCAGGCAGGAGCACTTGACGATGTGATCAATTCTTTAGTGCAGATGAATGGTCAGTTGCAGGATGGCTGGACAAACCAGACTGCAGACGCATTCATTGAACGTTTTGAGAATGAATACAAACCGGCACTTGAGAATGCAAGGGATGCAATCCAGAGTATTTCTGATTTCATTCAGAATTACATGCAGAACAGACAGGATGATGATGCACAGGGTGCTGCGGCTGTAAGAGGCTAATCTTTTATCCATGCGGATTCTTGAAAAACAGGAACCCGCATGGATAATCCTGAAAAATGAGAAAAATAATTGAACATAAACATGAAAGTGTTTAAGATAAAAAGTGATATACAGTGGAGGAGAAGGCATGACGAAGTCGCAGTGTTATGCAGAGATTGCGCAAAAACAGAGTGAGATTGCGAATTATAATACAAAAATTGAAAAGCTTAACAGTGAAATTTTGGAATTGAATCAAGTGAAAAGCAGTATCAGTTCGCTTCAGGGATCTTTTTCGGAGTGTAAAAATTCCGGTACATCTAAATTGGAGAATACAGGTGCAGTTCAGAAAATTAACAGTAAATTTACTTCTAAATTTTATGAAGGAATGCATGATTTATATAATGGTGCAGCTTTTTGGAATGCTTCCAGCGGACTGGATAAAGCGATTGAGCGTGTTGCATTGGAGATTACAAGAAAACAGGATGAAATAGCAGGGTGTAATCAGGCGATACAGGATTGTAACAACAGAATCGCTCAGCTCAATGCAGAAATAGCCAGAATTGAGAGAGCAGAACAGGAAGCGAGAGAGGCAGCGGCGAGAGAAGCAGCAGCCCGTGAGGCGGCAGCAAGAGCAGCGTCGGCAAATACATCAAACAAGAAATAACCAGATCAATTCAAAGGAAGGAAGTACAACATGGCAGGAACGGCACTTAAAATAGATGATGATTATGTTTTAGATATGGGAACAACTCTTTCAGATAATGAGACGGAGTTACAGTCAGGTGTAGACAAGTATTTGGAAATTATGAAAAAAATCAGGGAAGATGCTATTAAGGAAGGGGAAACCGCACAGGCATTGGATACCTTTATTACTTATGCTGGGGAATTAAAAAATGTGATCACAGAACATGGTGTGAATGTAAATAAAACGTGTCAAAAATTTAAAGCTGAAATAGATGAAAATGATCAGTATTTATTCTAGGAGGGGCAGATGATGACAAATGTTATAGATACAGAGAAATTAGGCAGTTATATTGTGGAGTTAAAAAATCTGCATACAGAGTGGGCAGCAAAGAACATTGTTATGCCGGATGTCGGAGAATGTGGAGGCAGTACGATTATTCAGATTGAGGAAATGGGAAAACAGTATCAGAAAATGCAGGAGGCATTTGTTTTATTGTTGGAAAATACGATTTCCTACATGGAACAGAGAAAAAGCTCGGTTGAGACGAAAGAAAAGACACATTCAGAAACATTTTCTTCATAGGAAGAAAAAGAAAGCATGGGGATAAGAAAATGTTCAGGGATTTTTCACAGGAAGCAAAAGAAAAGCTGATAAGTTATGTGAATGATACATCTTCCGATGGTATCTGGCAGATTATAAAGAATAGTATTGATTACATGGATGTAAAAATTAAAAACTGGCTGCATACGTTAGACAGTTATGCTTATTTATCTCAAATGGATGGTTATTACCAGACTGTTCTAAATAAGCATGATACAACCATTGAACAGATCGAACAGATTTTTACAGCCGTAGAACATGTAGATACAGCCTATCTCAAGCACGGAGCAGAGATGAATACATGTGCAGAAAAAATCATTAAGTTAATGAATACTCTGGCACAGACGATAGATCCTGCCGGAGGTAACCTTGATATGGCTTCACAAAAAGGTGTTCTCGATGCCGCAGTTGCAGATTTGAAAGATGCTCAGGCAACGGTAGAAAAAGAAATTCAGGAAGAATTGCTGGGAACAGATGCTGCTGGCACAAATTATTGTGGTGATCCTGTGAATATGACAACCGGGAATTTTGTGTATGATAGGGAAGATCTGGTTGTAGGAGGAGAAATAAATCTTTCATTTCATAGGTATTACAATTCAAAAGATGATACAACAGGAACAATTGGAAAAAGTTTTAGACATAACTATGAAATTTCTTTAGAAAAGAAAACGGAAATAAGCGCTTGCATTCATATGTATGATGGACAATGCTTATATTTTGAAAAAGAAAATGATGGAAGTTATAAGGGAACAGGAACTGCTTTAGAAATACTGTTTGAGAATGAAGAAGGGTATAGATTGTGTCGTGCAGGACTAGATAGCATGCAGTTTGATAAAATGGGAAAATTGGTGCGTGCGGAAGATATAAACGGCAGAGGAATAACATTCTCATATAATGAAAGTGGTTTATTGGAAACAGCTTGTGCAGATAATGGAAATATCTTTTCTTATTATTATAATGAAAAAAATCTTTTGGTAAGAGTTGAAGATCAGTCAGGAAGAAAGATATTACTTACATATAAAGAAAATTTGTTGGAAACAGTCACACTTCCAGATGGTGGAGTCTATCAGTATCAATATGGTGTTGACGGAAGAATCTCACATGTTGAGAATGCCGGTGGAGTTACTACCATATGTAACGATTATGATAATAAACATCGTATTACGCGTCAGAAATTTCCAGATGGTGGAGTGATGGAATTTTTGTATGATGATGTAAAAAAGAGAGTTATTTGTACGGAGCGTAATGGCCAAAAAATAATATATGTGCATGATAATTTATATCGTCATACGGAAACTCTCTATGAGGATGGAACAAGGGAAGAATATATTTATAATGATAAAAATCAATGTGTCTGCGTAATGGATCGTAATAAAAATAGAAGACGTATGGCATATGATAACAGAGGAAATCTGACGCAGGTAACAGATGAAGCAAAACGCAGAATCAATATGACATATGATGCAAATAACCATTTATTAAATGTGAGTATAAATGGTAAAGCAAGATTAAAGCATTATTATGATGCACATGGAAATTTGATCTGTACAGAAAATGCGGATGGAGCTATTGTCAAAATTGAGAATGATAAGGCAGGAAGACCAACTACAGTAGTGCAGCCGGATGGCAGTGAAGTTGCTTTTACATATGATGATCGGGGAAACATTATTTGTATAAAAAAAGCAACCGGCGGTGTAGAAAAATATCAGTATGATAATTTGAACCGTGTCATTAAGACAGTGGATGGAAATGGAAATGAGACTTCATATCAGTATGATGTGGCAGATAGAATTGTAAGTGTAAAAAATGCTAATGGAGATACACGTACATACCAGTATAATAAAAATGGAAATTTAACAGAAATTTGTGATTATGATGGATATACTTTAAAAGCAAAATATAATGGCATAGGACAGCTGGAATATTTAATAGATAAAGAAGGCGCAGCAACTAAATATTTATATGATAAAATGTGGAATATTTCCGGTATTATAATGCCGGATAAGGCTGTATACAATTATATTTATAATAAGGAAAACCAGCTGAAGGAAGAAGTTTTACCTTATGGGAGCACGATAAAGTATAACTATGACGCTCTCGGAAACTGTATTGCAGTTACGGATGCGGAAGGAAACGTTACATCGTATACCTATGATTGTGCAAATCGGATAATAGAAGTTTTAGATTCAGATGGAGAAAGGACATCCTTTACTTACGATAAGGATGGAAATTTGATTACAATTGTAAATGCATTAGGTGACATTACATCTTATACATATGATGAAATGGGCAGACGGAACAGTGTAACAGATGTAGAAGGAAATACAACGAGTGTCTATTACAATAAAATGGATCAGGTACAGAGGATTTGTTATCCGAATGGCAGCAGTACAGAATATTTGTATGAAAAAGGTGGACGGTTACATAAGATTCAATATCCAGATGGGGCAGTCGAAATTTATACATATGACAATGAAGATAATCTGATCCAGCGGACAAATGCATTAGGTGAATGTGTTCAGATGAAGTATGACAGACTTAATCGCTTGACAGATTTAATAAATCCAGCAGGTGGAGTACGGCATTATTCATATGATGCAGTTGGCAATGTGGTAGAGATGATTGATGAAAATGGAAATCGAACATCTTACGAATACTCTCCAAATGGCGATTTGACGTGTGTGACAGATGCTTTAAACAACAAGACATATTACACATATGATAAGGTTGGAAATCTTTTACAGATAAAACGTACCGGGGAACAAGGGGAGAGCGACTCTGTTACTGATTATAAATGGGATCTGCAAGGAAATGTAATCCAGATCAAAGATCCATTGGGTGCAGTCGAATATTTTTCTTACGATAAAAATGGAAGAATGGCAGCCAAAACAGATCGTGATGGTTGTGTCACAAACTACAAATATAATCCAACTGGACAGATAAGTGAGATAGTGTATGCAGATGGTCAGAAAGTAAAACTTTCTTATAATGCACTTCGACAATTAGAAGAAATGAAAGATTGGATAGGAAGTACCAGAATCCGTCTGGACAAAATGGGAAGACCGCTTTCTGTTACAGATGCAGATGGTCAAAAAGTTTCTTATGAGTGGAACAATATGGGAGAGAAAACGAAAATAGTTTACCCGGATGGAAACGAGGTGCATTATACCTACAATATAGCCAATCAGCTTATGCAACTAGAAAATGAAACTGGTGTGATTACATATGACTATGATGAAATGGGGCGTTTTAAAACAAAACATCTTCCTAATGATGTAGTCACATCGTATTCGTATAATAATATTGGAAGAATAGCAAAAATTACGCATCATGATCAGAAAAAAATAATCGATTCTTATGACTATACCTATGATAATGCGGGAAATAAAATAACAGTTGATCAAAAGCGGAGTGGAACAGGAATACAGAATGTAAGCTATACCTATGGTTATGATGCAGTAAATCGGCTGATACATGTCAGCAGAGACAAAGAGAGGCTTAGAGAATATACATATGACGCCTTTGGAAATCGCATGGAGAAAAAGGATTTTGAAAATGAATCAATAACACAGTATTCTTACAATGCGAATAATCAGCTTGTCAGTGAGACGGGCAATTTATTTGAAAAGACTTATCAATATGATCGGAGAGGCAATATTCGAAAAATCTGTGAAGATGGTAAAGTATTAAAAGAATTTACATTTGACTGTACAAATAGGTTAAAAAAGGTTCAAAAATTTGAAAATGGAATTATTGATATAGCAGAATATGCATATAACGGTCTCGGACAGCGAGTCAGACAACAAATATCTGGAAAAAAAGATATACACTACACGCTGGATCTGACAAGAAAATATCATAATCTTTTACAAAGCAATGAACAACATTCTGGAAGAAGACAGCAGTTTTTCTGGGATGGAAAAGCAGCTGGAATGCTTGAAAATGGAAAAAGCACATATTATTTGCAGGATGATCATGGAAGCACGATGTGTATGGTAGATATGCAAAGAGAGATAGATGCTTTGTATGCATATGATGAATTTGGTATGCCTGTGTATAAGAATGAGAAGTATACGCAGCCATTTGGTTACACCGGATATCAGATGGATGAAATCAGTGAGTTGTATTTTGCACAGGCAAGACGTTATGATTCCAGAACAGGGCGGTTTGTAAGTGAGGATCTGATCAAAGGATTCCCGGAAATGCCGTTTACATTAAATCCATATATTTATTGTTGGGATAGACCGGAAGATTTTGAAGATAATGATGGGGAATGGCCAACAGTTGTAATTGGGGCACTTGTAGGCGGTATTGTAAGTGGCGTTATTGAAACAGGAAGTCAAATGGTAGGTGCTATACAGAATGGAGAAAAAATTGATATTGATTGGGGAAAAGTGGGATTAGAGGCTGCAAAAGGAGTAGTCAAAGGGGCAATTGCAGGAACAGGAGCTGGACTTTTGGTTACTGCGGCTAGTAATGGATTGATTGATAGCACCGCTAATGCAATTGAACAGAAATTTATAGAAGGAAAACAGAATATTGATGTTGGAGAAGTGGTAGAAACAGGCGTGTGGAGTGCAGGTACAACATTGGTGTTTGGCGGTCTGGATAAAGCGGTTGATAAGGTTAAGAGTGGTATTGGCTGGGATAAAGCGGTAAAGCAGTTGAGAGATGAGAAGGGAATTTCTGCGTGGATGGAGAAACGACGTATAAGCACTGAGAAGATAAAACTGCGGGAAAAGCGATCGTTAAGCGATATTATTCATGGAAGAAACCAGCCACATAAAAAAGAGTATACAAAAATATTGAATGATTTAAATGTGCGGGTTGGAGTTCTGAAATCAAAAACCAAGTGGGATCGTATAAGTGGAAATGTCTGTAGAAGTGCCAGAAAGAGAGCCACTGAACATCTTGGAAGAAAGGAAGCATTAAAATACATGATTATCAATTATTCCGGACAAAAATTGGTAGGTGGTGTGAAGGACAAGATAAAGAATTCTATAAGGAATAACCTGTATCTTAGTAATCTTAAGGATGCCGTGGATATTGATGGACATGTAAATCAATTTATATGTGCATTTACATAAGAATCTGGAGGAGAAAAACATGTTAGCATTTCTTGTAACGTTAATAAAAGTAATAGCTCCGTGGGTGGCAGCAGCGGTAGTGATTCATTATCTGAATGTGTATAATGAGAAAAAATATCCGGAGTTTTATAATTTGGATGACAAAAAGACTCCACAAAGTTTATTTGAGAATTTGGAAATAGGGTATCCGTTTGAACTGGCTTTCATAATGTATGTAGGTTTGTTATTTTTTTTGATATGTCTTATTGGAGCTTATGTAGATGATCAGTTGAACTGGTTTACAGGAGGTATTTTTGGATGTTTAGAATTATTAGCTATATGTTCGGTGTTAGGCACGCACGTCTGGAAAATCTGGGTAAAAAGCGAAAAAATCATCTATCGCAGTTACATAGGCATAAAGCATTATTACACATTTGCAGATATTACAAGAATAACGGAAAGATTAGATGGTGGGTATGAATTTTATTCCGGGAAGAAAAAGCTGTTCAGGATTGATAATAATCTGTCAGATGGCGCAATATTAGCAGGAATGCTGCAAGCTAAGAAAATTCCATGCGACAAAGCGGGAATGACTATTGATAAATTTACATTAAAAACAAGGGGCGTTTATAAAGCTGTTTCCGCAATGTCGGTAGGCTTTTTCTGCTGGATGGTATGGGTAATGATCGAGCAGAATGAGACGAACATAATATTTTTCCGTCCGATGCTTGTATTGGGGGTAATTTCCTTGATTATTTTCATAGACCTTATAACTGACAGATTTTCAGTAAATGGAACAAGAGTGACACGCAGACGCGGACTGATCGTGAAAAAATTTGACATCAGTGAAATTGAGAGTACGAGACTGAAAAAAGGATTGTTCGGTGAAAAAATTGAGTTCTATGTGAAAGGAAAGTGTATCGCAAAAGTTTCGACGAACAACCAGCCGTATGATTTACTGGACAAGCGCATTAGAAAGGAACATATTTTGCGTAAAAGATAAAACATATAATCAGAATTGTCGATTAATTATTCCAAAACATACAAATGGTGGCAATAAAACATACAAATAGCTTGAAAAAAACAGCACAAATAGATGTAAAATAAACAAAAGAGTAAAGACAAAGTCAGGAGAAAAGGATGAGGGAGAATATAATTCAGAAAAGAAAAATTTCTGCTGCAATCTGTGAGGAATGGCTTGAACGGGACAAGGTATTGAGTGGTCGGCAGAAGGATGCCATTCGTCAGTACGTTAGGATGCATACGGACAAGCCGGAGGAACTATATCAAATTTACCATGCGATGATTCGTGGAGAAAATTATAAGGCAGAGACATTGGAAGTATTAATGGAGGAAGGACAGCCGGTTATAAAAATTGCCGGGAATGAAATCAGGGCGGCATTCGAGCAATTGAAGGATTTTGTTCAAAAGCTGATATTGCTTACAGAAAGAACATTGCCGCTGGGAAGTGTTGTGGAGGTTGATATACGGGAATTAAAACTGGAAACAGAAAAGCCGGTATCAAGTATTAAAGCAGTGATTGTGGATAGGTTTATGAAAAAGGAAACGGAAAAGCAATATGTGCCGTATTGTGGGATCATTTATCCGTTTGGGGATTCAAAAAAGCAGCTGTTTTTCACGGAACAGGCAATCCACACAGTAATACACTATGGTTATACAGACAGGCAGGAAGATGCGTATGTTGCATTGATAAAGCGGGAGATTATAAAAAAAGGATATAGTTCCTACAGTTTTGCGGAGGCAGAAGATGACAAAATCAGAATGTTACAGTCAGATATCAATCTGTAATGCAGGGATTGAGGAAGATCAGAAAAAGATCAGGGAATGGGAAGAAAAAATTAATCTTTATGAGAATACGAACAGACGCCTGGAACGGGGACAGGAAAATATGGCTGATTTTTGTTCTTGTCATAGCAGGAAAATCCGTCAGACAAGAGATTATTTTCCGCAGGTAAAGTATGTAGAAGGTTATGTTCAGGACATGACGGAATATCTTCAGGGTGCAGAGTATAACAGTGTGAATGGAAAATTTGATGGCGCAATAGCAACAATCAACAGAAAAAAACAGGAAGCCATATCGGAAATAGAGAAGTTGAATGAAGATATCAGGAACAAACAGAACCGCATAGTGCAGATGCAGGATGAGATACGGGAGATTGAGCGGAGGGAAGCAGAAGAAAGGCGGAGAGAAGAAGAACGGCGCAGGGAAGAACAAAGAGCCAGAAACAGCAGGATGGCATCAGGATTATAGAGAGGCAGGGAACAGGAACATGCAGAGTTTAGGATATGATCTTATTGTAGATGATGACGGAATTATACAGGAAGCCGGGAAAATCGTAGAAAAAACAGAAGATTTCGAGCAGAAACTGGGGGAGCTGTCAGATATTTTATCAAATGTGCTGGATGATGCAATTATGCAGGGAAACACAGCGGAAAATCTCATGCTGTTTGCAGATGAAGTGCAGGGGTTACGGTCAGAAGCACAGGAGATAGCGGAGCAGGTCAGGAGAGCAGTGGAAAATTATGTTACATCTATGGATGAAGCAGACAGTTATGTTTACTAAAAGAGGAGGGAGCAATGGCGGGAATAAAGATTGATCCGGAAATGCTGGATATCTATATGGAATCGTTGAACAAGCTTATGGCAGGCAGCGAAACGGACGGAGGCAATGCCAGACTGGAAGTATCAGGCGCAGGAAAGACGGAGGATGGACTGGTACGATATAATGAGGAAGTCAACAAGCTGGGAGATGATCTGAGGGAATTGTATGGAAATGTGGGGGAAATACTTGGCAGGATCAGGGATGGAGCACTGGAGGCAGATATTTACGGAGCAGAGAGCATAAAAGCAGAAGCTGTGACGGAGAAATGGAGTGATCTGGGATGGTGAGGGATTTTTCGCAGAAAACAGTACAGGAACTGTATGAGACCATCCGTGTGAACGTGGATGAAGAAGAGCAGTGGAAAGTATTTGACTTTGTAGAAGATTTTTTTATGGAAGAACTGGAAATCGGAGATTATATCAATGATATTAACAGTTACCATTTACATATGTTTGACAAACATGATGTGACAACAAAGAAGTTTGATGCTATAGTAGAAAAAGCAGGGAAAGTGGATGCAAACTATGCGGCACAGATAGAAGGATACTGCAGCCTGCTTGGAGAATACGGGAAAAAATTTGAGGCTGTATGTGCCATGCTGCAGCCGGAGAAACTGAGATTATCCCCGGATAAATACCGCGAAAAACTGGAGGGGATCAATACCGGCTATCAGAATGCCAAGGATACCCACGAGCAGGAACAGTCGGCTTATGAGGCAGAACTGTATGAGATAGAGACTGTCTGGTATAAAAAAATGCTGGACAAAGCGGAAGATTATCTGATACGGAGTGCTGAATGTGTTGTCCTTGGTAATTTTACAGATGAAGTGACAGTACTTGGAGTGGGTGTGCAGATTGTCCTTGGAATTTTTGATCTGGATTTGCCCTGTGACATCCGGGATATCATTGCAGATATAAAGAACCTTGCAGAAACAGACAGGGTAAGATGGGATCTGATCGGAATGCTTGCACTTGACCTTATCGGTCTGATCCCGGTAATAGGAGCACTAAAGTATTCGGACGAAATAGGAACACTGTTTAAAAATGCAGATAAAGTCAGTGTGGTGGCGAGAAGTACAGATGGTGCCGGTGTGCTGGCAAAGCATGCAGATGAGGCAGGAGCATGGCTGCATGGGGTAAAAGTGTTCAGGTATTCGGATGAGACAGCCGAAGCAGTGGCATCTGGAGAAAAGCTGTTAAAGGAAAGCGGGACAATATACGAATCATTTGCCGATATGATGTCACCGGAGGATGCAAAAAGATATTTGGATTTTCTGGAGAATGGAAGCAGAGAAGGATTGACAAGTGCCGAGCTGGCAGGAGTGGAAAAGGCAGATGCATTGCTGGTATCCCGGAAAGTTGAATATGACGATGTATGGGATTTAAGGAATGCAGGTGATGTGCTGGAGAGTGGTAGTAAGGGTGGCACATTAGCTAAAGGATTAATTGGACATGACTTTGAGGATTATTTATCCAAGATTATTGGAGGAGAAGGTTCATTTAGCGTTGGAGGCAGAGATTTTGATGGCGGTATTGACAGCCGTTGGTGGGAGGCAAAATCCGGTAATTATTGGAGTATGTTGGAGGAGAATCCTAACAAACTGACCAAGTTTAAGTCTGATATGGGTGACAGATTGAGAATAGCCACTGAAAATGGTGCAACATATGAAATATTTTCAAATACACCAATACCAGAATCAATAAAACAATGGCTTACCAAAAAAGGAATAACATTTACAGAATTATTAGATTAAAGGAGCATGTGAATGGAAGCATTAATGACATTAGATTGTAGCAATTATTCAGAAAACATAGTAGAGGTTTTAAAGATATTCCAACAAATAGGATGGTATATTTATAATCCACAAGGGAAGGTCGAATATCTGCCAATTGATGATGACGATGAGTATGATTGGCAATGTGACGAGAAAACTGAAAGTGAATTATATGATATTATTTCTAAAAAGACTGCTGGCAAAGAACAGATAGGTGTAAATTTATTTTATTGCAATGGTGCTGAAGGGATTTCTTTAATGGCATGTGATACCAGTCAAATTATATTGAGCATAACAATAAATCGTAAGACTGTTAAGGGAAAGTATACAGATATGGCTTGGTATTTGCAGAACATTATATACAAGTTCTTGGATATTGATGTGAGGCTATTATCCTATAAAATCGAAGAGTATGAAGATTAATCTGGGAAATTCTCACAACATAATAAAAAGATTCCTTTTATAACTGAATAAAACACAGTATCAGCGGTATTCCAAGACCTTAAAAACGTCATGAAACACCGCTGATTTTTTTGTTATTATAAATCTGTCAACTGCATCAGTAAGGAAAACAGTATTGCATACTCATCCGAAAAACGACAACTGTATAAGCAGCTTCATGACAACAAAGAAGTTTGATGCTATAGTAGAAAAAGCAGGGAAAGTGGATGCAAACTATGCGGCACAGATAGAAGGA
>ENA-OWOE01000253-OWOE01000253.1-gut-metagenome-genome-assembly--contig:-NODE-253-length-47563-cov-11.820558_pt1 | contig 47563 bp, 60 predicted proteins | sample MGYA00248254_ERZ651788 | MGnify/ENA primary metagenome ERZ651788 (study PRJEB26908, sample SAMEA4031709) | gut metagenome | biome: gut; feature: normal infant; material: stool | place: China | collected... | reverse complement strand
GTGTTACGATATCCAGAGACTTAGAAACTGGGGAACCGGGATGAGCAAGGTAAAAATCGGTGAGTTGATCAACACGCTTGTGAATGAGGTAGAGGCAATTGATGCCTCAGACCGCCCACAAGGCGACAAAACGAAGAGAATTAAAGCCGCAGCCGCACGGTATAAGAACGCGTTATTTAATGATAAAAGAAAGTTCCGTGGGAAAGGATTGCAGAAAAGAATAACCGCGAATACTTTTAACGCCTATATGAGCAGGGCAAGAAAGCGGTTTGATGATAAATTACATCATAGCTTTGATAAAAATATTCATAAATTATCGGAAAAGTATCCTCTTTACAGCGAAGAATTATCTTCATGGCTTTCTATGCCTACAGCTAATATTCGCCAGCACATGTCATCGTTACAATCTAAATTGAAAGAAATAATGCCGCTTGCCGAAGAATTATCAAATGTAAGAATAGGCTCTAAAGGCAGTGATGCAAAAATAGCAAGACTAATAAAAAAATATCCAGATTGGAGTTTTGCTCTTAGTGATTTAAACAGTGATGATTGGAAGGAGCGCCGTGACTATCTTTATAAGTTATTCCAACAAGGCTCTGCGTTGTTAGAAGAACTACACCAGCTCAAGGTCAACCATGAGGTTCTGTACCATCTGCAGCTAAGCCCTGCGGAGCGTACATCTATACAGCAACGATGGGCCGATGTTCTGCGCGAGAAGAAGCGTAATGTTGTGGTTATTGACTACCCAACATACATGCAGTCTATCTATGATATTTTGAATAATCCTGCGACTTTATTTAGTTTAAACACTCGTTCTGGAATGGCACCTTTGGCCTTTGCTCTGGCTGCGGTATCAGGGCGAAGAATGATTGAGATAATGTTTCAGGGTGAATTTACCGTTTCAGGAAAGTATACGGTTAATTTCTCAGGACAAGCTAAAAAACGCTCTGAAGATAAAAGCGTAACCAGAACGATTTATACTTTATGCGAAGCAAAATTATTCGTTGAATTATTAACAGAATTGCGTTCTTGCTCTGCTGCATCTGATTTCGATGAGGTTGTTAAAGGATATGGCAAGGATGATACAAGGTCTGAGAACGGCAGGATAAATGCTATTTTAGCAAAAGCATTTAACCCTTGGGTTAAATCATTTTTCGGCGATGACCGTCGTGTTTATAAAGATAGCCGCGCTATTTACGCTCGCATCGCTTATGAGATGTTCTTCCGCGTCGATCCACGGTGGAAAAACGTCGACGAGGATGTGTTCTTCATGGAGATTCTCGGACACGACGATGAGAACACCCAGCTGCACTATAAGCAGTTCAAGCTGGCCAACTTCTCCAGAACCTGGCGACCTGAAGTTGGGGATGAAAACACCAGACTGGTGGCTCTGCAGAAACTGGACGATGAAATGCCAGGCTTTGCCAGAGGTGACGCTGGCGTCCGTCTCCATGAAACCGTTAAGCAGCTGGTGGAGCAGGACCCATCAGCAAAAATAACCAACAGCACTCTCCGGGCCTTTAAATTTAGCCCGACGATGATTAGCCGGTACCTGGAGTTTGCCGCTGATGCATTGGGGCAGTTCGTTGGCGAGAACGGGCAGTGGCAGCTGAAGATAGAGACACCTGCAATCGTCCTGCCTGATGAAGAATCCGTTGAGACCATCGACGAACCGGATGATGAGTCCCAAGACGACGAGCTGGATGAAGATGAAATTGAGCTCGACGAGGGTGGCGGCGATGAACAAACCGAAGAGGAAGGGCCAGAAGAACATCAGCCAACTGCTCTAAAACCCGTCTTCAAGCCTGCAAAAAATAACGGGGACGGAACGTACAAGATAGAGTTTGAATACGATGGAAAGCATTATGCCTGGTCCGGCCCCGCCGATAGCCCTATGGCCGCAATGCGATCCGCATGGGAAACGTACTACAGCTAAAAGAAAAGCCACCGGTGTTAATCGGTGGCTTTTTTATTGAGGCCTGTCCCTACCCATCCCCTGCAAGGGACGGAAGGATTAGGCGGAAACTGCAGCTGCAACTACGGACATCGCCGTCCCGACTGCAGGGACTTCCCCGCGTAAAGCGGGGCTTAAATTCGGGCTGGCCAACCCTATTTATCGGCGACAGCTGGGGAGACTAATTTTTGCGGACAAAGCTTCCAGCTTCTCAATTGCCAGCTCAAAGTGCGCAGGCAAAACTTTTTCCTGATCCATATCCAAATCAACTGGCAACAGATCCCCTCCTGAAGAATTCCTGCGGCCACGTCGAACTACATCACGCAAAAAATCTCTCTCGTAAGCGCGCATATTTCCCTGTGCTGTTTCGACGGCGGCTAAAATTCGACGCAGCTCGGCAACAATAGCTGGGAGATCATCAACAGTTAGGGGGAGAGGTGCTGGGGTGCGGCATGCATTGCGTAAGGCGTGCCTTATCCCATTCATCCATTTTTGTTTGTACCAAAAGCACTGAGCAATATCGTTAACAATTGCACGGAGTTCATGCTCAACCCGCCAATCCAACGGCTCTGCAGCGCATTTTGGTGTTGGTTCAACGTAGTCATAGCCACCCGTTTTCCGGATAGCTGGCAGAACCTCGTTCGTCACCCATTTGCGGAACCGCCAGGCGGTGGTCCCCTGTTTCACCGCGTCGCGGCAGCGGAGGATGAGAGTGTAAAGGCCGGACTCATTCAAAATAAGTACTGCCTGCGCTCCCTTACCTGCCGACCCTAACTTTAAGTTAGAGTCACCACCAAACAGCCGCTTTTCGTCTTCATCAAGCGAAGATACAGCCTTGGTCGGGTTTTTTAGCCCTAATGCATTACATACATCAACAGCCACAAACCACGGATCACCACCGACAAGAACCACCCGAACCGGGTGGCTTTCCTGAAATGAAAAGACGGAGAGCGCTTTCATTTTGCCTCCCCGGATTTCAAGTGCTCAGAAAGGGACAGGGAGCAGCCGCGAGCTTCCTGCGTGAGTTCGCGCGCGACCTGCAGTAATTCCGTAGCTTCCTGCAAATACAGCGTGGCCTCATAACTGGAGATCGTGCGGTGAGCAGAGGACACAAGCGCTTCTACCTGCAGAAGGCGCTCCTCAATCGTCTCCAGCAGGCCTTGGGCGTTTAACTGAATCTGGTTCATGCGATCACCTCGCTGACCGGGATGCGGGCTGACAGAACGAGGACAAAACGGCTGGCGAACTGGCGACGAGCTTCTCGCTCGGACGAAGCAACAGTGGAAAGGCGGTGGATATGGGATTTTTTATCAGTACGGCAGATCGCCGCGAACCTGTATTTGAACATGGTACGCACTCCAGTTTGGTTAGGGGTACTACCACCAGAGGTTCCAATCTCTATAGGGTGGCAGCCCAGGCAGGGTTGGAACTACCGGTACCAAACGAAACCGGCCAGCTATAAAGCTGCCCCACCTGAACCGCCATAATTAGGCATGCGCAGGTTTACACACAAAAAAACACGCTGGCGCGTGTTGTGCGTCGTTTGGTTGTTCGGGGTTCCAATCCCGGCTGCAGATTTTGCTGCAGCTGGGTAACTTTACCGCCAAAACGAAACGCACGTCAATAATTTAGGTGGATATTTTACCCCGTGACCAGTCACGGGGATAGCCGTTTTTATAGTTTGCTTTACTAAGTGATCAGACGATGATCAATTATTCTAAGAGCGGAGAAATTACTTAAATGCATTACGCGTACGGAATACCCATTCAAGCTTAACAGGGTAAACCTTGCCTGTTTTTGCATTAATCAAGCGTGCGGCAAGCAAGTCGCCTGTAACAATTTGAGTTCTATGAGCGGTATCAGATGGGTTGCTCAGCGTAGGGGTGTTTCTATCTATAACCGTGCGCTGTAACCCTGTAATGCGTGCCAAATACTCGATTTTAAGATCATTAAGATTCACATCTTCAGGTACTGCACCGATAACATCGATATCAGCCCAAACTGCTTCTGGACTGCCATCGTTGATTTGTGTGCTACCAAACACTATCTCCGCACCACTTGTATTCAGCTGTTCTACCTTAGCAGAAACTCCGAAAGCGTTAACTCCAGTATAATGGCCATGTTTAGTGGTCTCAGCCATGTTTACATGGAAGCCATACCACCCGGCCATATCTCGGCTGCTAACACCACCATCATTCCCATTACCCTCAAAAAAATTATCGCGCTTATACGTTCCTGCATAGACAATGTTGCTTGGCACAGTTAAGCCTCTAACAGACCAAGTATTATTCCATGGGCCAGCTGTTAACGAATGGACTACATAACCTTTCCAACTACCATCCTCAATTTTCTTCGAAAGGATGCGGTTAAACTGCGCTCCGGTAAGTGGTTTACCACTGAAATCACCTTCAGCATTAATTGGGACACGCCTTTCATTTATCACTATCGGATATGTAACATTGTCAAACTTTTTATATTGATACTGAGGGACACATCCAGACAATAAAGTAACCGTCACTCCTGCCAAAAAGAGTTTCTTACGCATAATCACCTACATATAATCCTATGAAATGAACGGCTATTTTATACGCAAGAAACGTAATGTTACTACTTCAACCCGGTTAACCTGCTAATTACTTCGCCCACCTTCGACGTTGATTCAAACCCCATACGGCCACGAATGAGCCACTGGAACGGAATCGTCAGCAGGTACAGCGGAACGAACCACAAACGGTTCAGGCGCTGCCAGAACGTTGCATCACGCCGTCCCATCCATTTAGTATTATCGACTACCACGTAATCGTACTGCTCAGGTACTTTTGACGACTCAGCGTAATAATCCCCTTCACCGCAAAGAAAATTACAGATCTCTTTCCAGTTATCGAACCCCTGCTCTTTGAGCCGCTTCTCCAGCTCGTGCCGCCATAAGACGGGGACCCAACCTCTGCGATAAATCATGATTCACCCCCACTGACCATCAGCAAATAACGCCTCGTACTCGGAAACCGGCAGGCGCTCACCCTCAATTCTGAGATTCAGCTCGTACTTCGTCTCAGGGTTTTCTTTATCTGCTTCCGCCCAGCGTTCAGCTGCCTTAAGAGCCAATAAATCTACAGCTTTCGGATAATCTTCTGTGCGGAACCAGCCGAAGTTAACACCGCCATCGGTGACGACCCACGCGACTTTCTTCTCACCTTCCTGGATAGCGCGTATACGTTCGTTACATAGCTCGCGGCAGAACTTCAGCTGCTCATAATTAAGCCTGTCCAAAAATTCAGTTGTCGAAAGCTTTTCCAAATATTCAGGTGTCGATGTCATAGCGGTTTTATCTTAAAAGCCTTGAGAAGCGTCCTAGCTTCGTCTGTGTGGTCTTCCATGCTCTTATCGCTGGCAATGCAGCAATAAACGCCCTCACTATCTGAGAACCCGTTCATCCGAATTATCGTGAATGGAAGTTCCCGGCCAGTTTTGTAATCGCTATAGCTTGTCGCGTCGTGGCCGACCTTGACCACATAAGGGTCGTATCCCTCCACGAGGACAAGGCATTCCCGTTGTTTTCCCATTACCCCTCCGGTTATATCGCCACGGCTTGCCGCTGGCTCAGAAACGCTTTCAGCAGCCTTATCTCGCGTACTGATAGCAGGTCCATAAATTCAGTCATGTACAGCGAGGCGAACGTTCTCGCGATGCTGGCCACTGGCCACAGGCGTACCGCCTCCATTTCGGTTGCTGGCAACGCGCTCTCCGCCCACGCCTCCGGTACCGCCACCGGGATAGCCTCCAGTGCCTGGCTAATTACTGATTGTGGGGCGTCCGGAACGTGCTCTGTTTTGGATCGAGGGTTACCATGTATATCTATATTTAGATCCAAATCGCGATCCACTTCGATGGTGGTTTTTTCCACCTTACGTGCGTGAATTGATAAACCGGCCTCGCGACGCTTCTCCACGATATTCATGAGGAACTCGACCGAGTCCGGGTCAATAGAACGCATCGTGGGGCGTGCATCGCCGTCTCTGGCGCGTCTGGTCTTACTGGATAGCCCCATCGACTCCAGGATGCCTATGCAGAGGTCTGCAGGCGCTTTCTTCTTGCCTTTCTCTGTGTTGAAGCCGCCGATGCGTAAAACGTTGTTTAGCAGATCGCGCCGTTCCGGGGTGAGCAGGTTATCTCTGGCGCGTTTGAGGGCGTCCATGTCTGCTTCACCTTCCAGGGTTTTTGGATCGATACCGCAGTCGCGGAAGTACTGCTGCAGCGTCGCTGATTTGAGGGTGTAGAAACCACGCATGCCTATCTCAACAGCAGGGGTCGATTTCACTCGGTAATCGGTTATGGCCTGGAATTTAGCCTGGAACTCTGCGTCGGCCTGTTCCCGCGTCATGGCCGTAGTGACGAACTGCTGCCATCTTCCGGCAACGCGATAAGCGTAGGTAAAGTGAATCAACGCTTCTTCACGGTCAAGGCGACGGGCGGTTATCTCATCCAGCTGCATGGTTTCAAACAGGCGCACTTTTTTCAGGCCGCCGTCGAAATAGAATTTTAAAGCCACCTCGTCGACATCCAGCTGCAGCTCCTTTTCGATGTCCCAGCGGACCAGCTGGGCCTGCTCATCCAGAGACAGGGTGCGTTTTTTTATCAACTCATCGTGTTCGCCCTGGTCAGGGGTATCGACACTCAGGTGGCGCTCCATAAGCTGCTCAAAGACCAGTTCACGGGCTTCTTTACGTAAATCCTTACCGATGCTGTTTGCAAGCGCGTCGGTGGCCATAGGCGCGACCTGATAGCCATCATCATGCATGATGCAAATCATGTTGCTGGCATAATCATTTCTGGCCGACGCCTCGAGCGCGGCGGCTTTTATTTTGAGCTGCATGAATGAAGAGTTAGCCACGCCGAGTGAAATTCGGTCACCGTCAAAGACAACGTCTGTCAGCAGCCCGGAGTGGCCAGCCGTTTCGAGCAAGGCCTGCGCGTAGGCGCGTTTGATTTTTTCCGGATCGGTTTCACGTTTACCGCGTAGCTTATCGAAACCGATGATGTATTCCTGAGCTGTACGGTCGCGGCGCAGCATCTGGATGGCGTCGCTGGGGACCACTTCCCCGCAGAACATGCCGAAATGGCGGTGGAAGTGTTTCTCCTCAATTGATACACCTGAAGATATCGACGGGCTGTAGATGAGGCCGTCATATTTTTTCACCATCACTTTAGGCTGGTTGGTGAAATCGTCGACTTCCTTCTCCTGTTTGTTTTTCTGGTTAACACAGAGAAACTTTTTGTCAGGGAACTGGAGTCTCAGCTGCATGGTAACGTCTTCGGCGAACGTCGAACTGTCGGTGGCCAGCATGATTCGTTCGCCGCGTTGCACTGCAGCGATAACCTCGGTCATGATCCGATTTTTCTCGGTATAAAATACGCGGATAGGCTTGTTGGTTTCGCGGTTGCGAACGTCGACCGGGAGTTCAATCACGTGAATTTGCAGCCAGGCTGGCAGGCCCAGCTCCTCGCGACGCTTCATCGCCAGTTCAGCAAGGTCGACAAGCAGATCGTTGGCGTCGGCATCCACCATAATGGCATGCTCTTCAGTACGCGCCAGCGCGTCGATAAGTGTGTTGAATACGCCAACTGGGTTTTCCATCGCACGCCCGGCCAGAATGGCACGCAGGCCCTGTGTTGCTTCATCGAAGCCGAAGAAGTCATGCTGGCGCATCAGAGGTTGCCAGCAGCCTTTAAGTATGGAGTTGATGCAAATAGTCAGCTTGTTGGCATATGGCGCCATTTCCTGATAGCCGGGATCCTGATAATGCAGAATGTCGGCTTTCGCGCCTTTCCCTTCGGTCATCATTTCATGCAGGCCGCCTATCAGGGAGACGCGGTGCGCGACGGAAACGCCACGCGTGGACTGCAGCATCAGTGGACGCAGGAGGCCTGTCGATTTACCAGACCCCATCCCGGCGCGGACAATAACGATGCCCTGCAGCTGTGCGGCGTATGTCATCACCTCATCGGTCATCCTGGAGGTTTCAAACCGTTTGTAAGTGATGTGTGACGGGCGAAGGTTCGGGTTGGTGATGCGTTCACTGAACGAACGTGATGTTTGCGCGGCACGGCATTTGCGATTCAATCGGCGCGTAATGTGATCTTTAACGGTACCGTTATAAATTTCTGCGATACCCATATCCCGCAGCGTGCTACTGAAAAGGCGCATAAGTTCTTTCGGGCTGTTTGGTACCGGGCATGTCAGCATGCCAATATCAACGGCGCGAAGCAGTTCTTTGGCAAAAGTGCGTCTGTTCAGACGCGGGAGAGTACGCAGCTTATTCAGCGTGATCGACAACAGGTCGGTTGCACGGCTCAGATGATTTTTCGTTAACTGGCGAGCGACTTCCTTCAGCCCTCTCAGGCTGTGCAGGTCGTTAAAATCGCTGTATTCCAGCTCAGGATCATCCTCAAAAGTTGGGTAAACACATTTGACGCCGGAAAACTTCTCCATGATGTCGTATCCGGTGCGGAGGCCTGTGTTGCCTTTTCCTTCAGCTGAGGATTTGCGGTCGTTATCGAGAGCGCAAGTGATTTGCGCAGCCGGGTACATGTTCACCAGCTGCTCGACAACGTGAATCATGTTGTTAGCGGAAACCGCAATGACTACCGCGTCAAAGCGTTTTTTCGGGTCGTTTCTGGTCGCCAGCCAGATGGATGCCCCGGTGGCGAAACCCTCTGCAGTCGCAATTTTTTGCGCCCCCTGCAGGTCGCCAATAACAAAGCATGCACCGACGAAATCACCGTTAGTGATGGCGCTGGTCTGGAACTTGCCACCATTCAGATCGATACGTTGCCAGCCAACAATCCGCCCGTCTTTTCTTCCGTCCAGGTGGGACAGAGGTATCGCCATGTAAGTTGTTGGTCCACGGCTCCATTTCGCACTGTCGTGACTGGTCACGCGACGTATATCACAAGCGCTAAATACGTCACGAATCCCTTTTTTTACAGCATACGGCCATGAACCGTCCTCAGCTGGCGAATGTTCCCAGGCGCGATGGAAAGCCAGCCATCCAAGCAGGCGCTCCTGCTCCATCTGATTGTTTTTTAAATCATTAACGCGTTGTTGTTCAGCTCGGAGGCGGCGTGCTTCAGCCTGGCGCTCCATGCGTGCACGTTCTTCTTCCGGCTGAGCGACCACGGTCGCACCATTTCGTTGCTGTTCACGACGATACTCCGAAAACAGGAACGAAAAGCCACTCCAGGAACCAGCGTCATGCGCTTTTTCAACGAAGTTAACGAAAGGATAACTGATGCCATCCTTGCTCTGCTCAAGGCGTGAATAGATTTCCACACGGCCTTTAAGGCTCTTCTGCAGAGCTTCCGGGGAGGAATTATTGTAGGTGGTATAGCGCTCTACACCACCGCGCGGATTGAGCTGAATCTTATCAGCACACGCAGGCCAGTTGATACCGGCCATCTTCGCCAGCTCAGTCAGCTCATCACGTGCCGCGTCAAGCAGTGAAAACGGATCGCTGCCAAAGCGCTCCGCGTAGAATTCTTGTAAGGTCATTTTTTAGCCTTTCCATGCGAATTAGCATTTTTTCGGGTTGAAAAAATCCGCAGGAGCAGCCACAATAAACGCACAATCTTTCTGAAGGACGTATCTGCGTTTTCGTGGCTACTTCCTGAAAAAGGCCCGAGTTTGCCGACTCGGGTTTTTTTTCGTCTTTTTTTCGGCTGCTACGGTCTGGTTCAACCCCGACAAAGTATAGATCGGATTAAACCAGATTTATAGTCAGCAATAAACCCTGTTATTGTTTCATCTACCCTCAACCATGAACGATTTGATCGTACCGACTACTTGGTGCACAAATTGAAGATCACTTTTATCATGGATAACCCGTTGAGAGTTAGCACTATCAAGGTAGTAATGCTGCTCGTCATAACGGGCTAATCGTTGAATTGTGATCTCGCCGTTATTATCACAAACCAGCACATCCTCCCCAGGCACAAGCGTAAGCGAGGAATCGACCAGGATAACGTCTCCTGGCTGGTAGTGATGCTGAATCTGGTTCCCGACCGTCAGTGCGTAAACGGTGTTCCGTTGACTCACGAACGGCAGGAATCGCTCTGTGTTGGCAGGTTCTCCAGGCTGCCAGTCTCTATCCGGTCCGGTCTCTGTCGTACCAATAACAGGAACGCGGTCTGGATCAGATTCAGTGCCATACAGTATCCATTGCACGGGCTTACGCAGGCATTTTGCCAGCGACAGCCCGATCTCCAGCGACGGCATTACGTCGCCACGTTCTAAGTTTTGGACGCCCGGAAGAGAGATTCCTACAGCTTCTGCCACTTGCTTCAGCGTCAGTTTCAGCTCTAAACGGCGTGCTTTCAGTCGTTCGCCTCGTGTTTTCATACCCTTAATCATAAATGATCTCTTTATAGCTGGCTATAATTTTTATAAATTATACCTAGCTTTAATTTTCACTTATTGATTATAATAATCCCCATGAAACCCGAAGAACTTGTGCGCCATTTCGGCGATGTGGAAAAAGCAGCGGTTGGCGTGGGCGTGACACCCGGCGCAGTCTATCAATGGCTGCAAGCTGGGGAGATTCCACCTCTACGACAAAGCGATATAGAGGTCCGTACCGCGTACAAATTAAAGAGTGATTTCACCTCTCAGCGCATGGGTAAGGAAGGGCGTAACAGTGGAACTAAATAGCATTCGGGCCTGTGTATCCACGGCTCTGTCAGATATTCATTATCTCCAGCGTGGCATCCTTGAGGTCCAGCTGGAGCAGCTGCGTCTCGCAAGCTCTGACCGTTTCACTGACAAACCAACCAGAACGATCTGCATCGGCGATACGGAGTCTTATGAAGTATCTGTCCCTGCAGAGCCCGTTCGTTATCACGTTGGTAAATCCTTCAAACGGTCTTCAATGCTACTGACAGAATTAGATTTCATGACCGCCAGCTGGCGACGTGCCATTGAGCAGTTAAACAGCGAAGAAACTGCATGGTTACATTATTGCTATGGATGCAAACCAAATTATAAGAATGATGTGACCATTTGCCAGTGGCTGTGGCTTGATTTTTTAATTGCTCATTCCAGAGCAGGCTTTAAGAAGATGAAAGCCTCAACAAAAAAAATCATGCAGAGATTAACTTACTACGGAATACAGCAAGTTAAATCTGAAATATTTCGCGAATTGCATGATTCAGATTTTGATGGGACAGAGCGAGACGAACACATAAGTTCTTTAGTGGGTGTATCCGTCGAAAGCTGGCGTAAGGATTATAAAAAACGCTGGTTATTACTGAAATCACGATGCATGCATCTTAACGATACCGCGTTATTAAATGCGGCGGAGAAGCGCTGTGAAATCATCGAAAGCCATCGTGCAAGAAGTGCCGACCTGTCTGTGTCAGCAGGTTATGTTCAGGAAACCAGATAAGCCTGTACTCCGGTACTCTGGCCTCCGTAACGAGTACATCATCTGGTGCCCGACATGCGGCTATCGGACTCTTCCTGACAGTAACAGGCAATCCGTAATTACTGAATGGTATTTATCAAATCAACCAGGCAACAAGCATATAGAAAATATATGGCTTAAGCGTTATCTGGAAATCAAAGAGGGTGCGACCACGGTCGCACGAGATAATGAAGAATACTCCATTTAAGCAAGGCCCCATGTCGCGCACTGATGCGGAAAATATTTCTAACCTTTATAAGAAAAAAGGTCATGAAGTAGTTATCGCAGAATCCATGAATTTCGATGGAACTTATTATGTTTACGTCACGCTACCTGAATTAAAGCAAGAGCCTAAACCATCCAGAACCTTTCAACAAAGAATATGGGAGTAACAATGGTAAATACCCAAAAAACGATTTTAGCGATGATTATGCATAAATGGCTGAAGAGCGATTTAGTAGTCATCGATACGGAAACGACAGGGCTTGACGAATTTGCTGAGATTATCGAAATTGCGATCATCAATATGCGCGGCGAAGTGTTGCTGGACACTCTGGTTAAGCCGACCAAACCAATCCCTCCGGAAGTAACAGAAATCAATCACATCACAAACGAAATGGTCGCTAATGCACCATCGTGGCGTGATGTATTCCCGAAAGTTCTGGCTATCATCAATCAACACAAATGGCTGGCATGGAACTCTGGTTTTGATGCCAGGATGTTGGAGCAGACCGGCTTATGCACAGGGGTCTACCTCCATGAAAACCCTCGTTTCGAGGCTCGTGTAGTATCACGCATTCACACGAGCCATATTGACGCTAAAGCCGTTTATGACCAGTGGTACGGGGAGTTTGACGAGAAACGTCAGGCATTCAAGCGTCAAAGTCTGACTACCGCAGCTGCGCGACACGGCGTGTCGGTAGAGGGAGCACACCGCGCTCTGGCCGACTGCAAAATGGTTCTGGCCGTACTGCAAAAAGTCTGCGCTCCCGTTCCTCAGATTGAAAGCTCTGTCGAGAAAAACCTGCCGCCCTGCCCGTTCTGCTATGGCCCTCCCTCGCTGTTCACCTATTACCTTGACGGAGTTAAGCGCAAGCCGCTTTACGTACCGGTGCATTTTGGCGATGACGGGCTGTACGTTGGCTCTTATGTCTTTTGCCATGAGTGCGGCGCACAGGGTGAGGAAATCGAAGGCCATGTCTGCGACGATTCGCACGTTGAGCAGCTCGAATCTGCAGCCAGGAATGTCTGGTCTGATCGCAACGAGCGCCATCGAGACCTATATGTCTCCAGCCTGGGGGATGAGTGATATGGCAGAAGTGAGCAACGGTCCTGTATCGACACTGCCTGGCCATGCTTCCAGCGTTCCTGCAGGTGCTAAATGCGATGAACATCCAGAGCGCGATGCCGTTCGTCGCGTCCAGGGCGAAACAGATTCGTTCGGCTGCGAGTATCACGACATGTGTCAGGAATGCCACGATGAGTATCTGACCGAAAGCAAGAACGCCGACCATTCAGGGAACTGTAACTGGTGTGGCAACCATGTGGACCATCTTTACCCGCATCGAGATATCGAAGAAGGGAGCCACGGCCGCGTCTATGAGGTGTGTAAACCATGTATTGATGCGGAGCGCCAGCGCTGGGAGGAAGAAGATGAAGAAAGGTGGTGAGAAGTGAAGCTGAAAATGTACACGACAAACGGCCCGGAGATTATCGACTCTTCTGAAGTCACACAGTTTTATCCGGATACGGCCAGTGGCAATGTGCTGACCAAAATCGAGACGCTCTCCGCCACGGGAGGCAGAAAAACGGTGCTGGTAAAGCACTCTTTCCACCAGGTTGTGTGTGCGCTGGCCACGGCATGGGGAATCGATGAGCAAAAGGCCGAGCAACAGCTTGAAGGAGCCATACGATGAGCAAATCCCCTAAAGAAAGTTATGCCGTTCCGGAGTGGATGCGTCAGTTCCTGCCGTTGTTTCAAAACACAGGGGGTAATGACGTCGAGGAGCTGCTGCACGATGAAGACACCAACATGTTTGCCAATAGCGTTCGCTACATGTTTATCGTGTCAGCGCGTTCTCAGTTTGCCTTACTTATGGGGATGCATAGCTAGGGCCTCATCTCGCAGCCGGTGGACAGAAAGCTAAAAGTTCATATGCCGGAGTCGTTCCATCCGGACGGCGATATCGACGCGCCTTTAGTTCTCGACGAGCTGGAAGTCATTGAAGCAATCGTTGAGGCGGGAGGAATGCCGGTGACATATTGCCGTCGATGCAAGTGCGAGTTGGATTTATCGCACAGGCCAGATGGCACGCATTATTGCCATCCCGCCGATGGCAACGGGAGTGGAGACTGAGTATGGGTACAAAAACCATTTGGGATGGTAAAGACCTTCCACCTGTCGGGTGTCAGGTTTTAATCCACCTTTCTTCTGTCGGGATGCGTCCATACGAGGTCGCAGGATATGAAGTACGCCGTTCTGTTGATGAGGCTCAATATCCGCACTGGTTATACGTTGTGAAAATTAAGGTTAAATCACTTGATGGAAAATGCACAAACGAACGGTTTTTAAGTGAGGTTTTCCCATTGGACTGGAGAGACGAATAGCGATGGCACTGACACCTGCAGAACGGCAAAGAATCCGCCGTCAGAAGCTGAAAGAGCAAGGAACGACCAGGCGTGACTGGGTTCTGGAACCGGAGGAGCTGCGTATGCTCAGTGAAATTTGCACGCAGCGTCGGCCAGGGCGAGAGCCGTATTCCGAAAATGAGGTTATAGGCCTCCTGATCCGCAAGAACTACAAAGAGCTTCAAAAGACGCTGTCTGGTACATGCAAACGGTGTGGCCAGCAACTTCCGGTATCTGATTGCCTGTTCGATGGCGAGAGTACATGCCAGCTGACGACTCTTAGACTGAAGCTGGCCATTAAAGCGTGACTGGTCACGGAGGGTTAAAAGTGGATAAAAAAGCATTGTTATTCGAACGCCTTCGCCAGAGGAGTGAAAGCAGTCTGGCCAGCGGCGGTGATGGTTTTATTTTTGCCTCAATGCTGGCGTTCGACATCGGTCTCAACACGAGAACGATCCGGGGGATGCTGGACTCAGCCGTGAAAAATGGGACCCTGGAAAAAATGGAACGTGGAGCTGGCCGTGCACATAAGTACCGGACAATTCAGTAGTTTAATCAAAAAAATTGGCAAAAAATGGTTGTATCGTTTGCGGATTTCCCTGTGTTTATATACAGTATTAAATAACCTTGGTAGACAAAATGGTATACGATTCAATGACAGATGCAGCCGTGTCATGTTGTGAAAAACTTGATTCCCAGCTAAGCGATCTCGATGCTGTCCTGGATATGGTGAGCACCGTTATGGCCTCACCAGAGGCCAGCCTTCATATGAATGAGGCGGCACGTCTTCTGCGCATGTCTCGTAATATGGTCCACAGATGCAAGGATGTTGTCGCGGATGAGCTCATCAGGCAGGCTGGCGAATAAAAAAGGGAAAGGCGAGATACCCTCGCCTTTCCCTTGGTACTTCACCTGCAGAAACTCGTCTAAATCAATACACAGCGTGAATATCAATGCTTGCGCCGCAAGCCTTAGCGTATCGAGTTAACGTCTTCATACTTGCACCGAGAGGGTTACTTTCCAGACGGCTAATAGCTGACGGTTGTAACCCCATTCGTTCTGCAAGCGCTGATTTCGTCAGGCCAGCTTTTTCCCTCATTTCGTATAGCATTTCAACCATCGCCAACTCTTTGTCGGCGTCCTCATAACCCCGGATAGCCTCCGGGGTGTTGAGCAGTTCTTCTTTCACCTGGTTAAACGGGATGCCTTTTACTTTCATTAGCTCATCTCCTTCAGACGCGTTCTGGCGATATCAATTGCGTGAGCAGGCGTCTTTTGCGTTTTCTTAACAAATGCGTGCAGTAGATAAATCTCGTTGCCTACCGCGTAAGCGTACAGCGTTCTCGCTATGTTTTTATCCCCTACCCTCAGTTCGAAAAGGCCACCGCCGATAACGCGGCTATGAGGCATTTTCAGCTTGTTCCCTTCACTTTCCAGTCTCTCGATAAGCCGGGTCATGCGACCGCGTAGCTCATCAGGTAATTCTTTAAGCTCATCCAGCGCTGCCGGGTGGGTTATCACGTTAAACATAGTATAGCCTCCTGATGTGGAAAATATACAAAAAAAGGAAAATTCACACAATATGCAAATTTCACTAAAAAGAGAAAAATAATGCTGGCTGTGTTCCCTGGGCAGAGTTACAGTTCGTGTCGTTGAGAGGGGAAAACCCCATAACCGCCTGAATCAGGAGTAAATTATGAATTATCAAGGCAACGAACAAATGCGCAAAGACGCGGCAGAAATTTCTAACGAGCTGTATGAGTTATGGCAAAAAGTGAAGCGTTTTGAGCGTGAATACAGCTTTAACAGCAAGGACCTGACAGAGCGCCTTGCAGGCCGTCTTGTTGGCACGATGGAACCTAAACTGGCGGAACTGAATAAATTTATGGCTGATGTCGATTATCAGTTCGAAGACTAAGGGGACGCTATGAACGCGAAAGAATTACGCCGTAATATGACCGAAGAAGCGTTAAGCGTTGAGTTCGTAATGCGTGGGCATCCACGCATTAGCCTGGCTGAGCTGAGTGAGGCTTGCCGCTTAAGCCAGGCATCAACAGAGTTTATTATTGAGCAGATGGTTTGTTTTGGTGTGGCGCGGCGAGGCGCTTTCGGAAGATACTCACTAACAAAAGAGTATGAAAACGGAATTATCTGATATCGTGCGACCATGGTCGCACGGAATAGAAAACGAAAAAGGTTGGCAAAACAGCTATTTTTAGGTATCTTTTTTCTAAGTTGGGCTTTTTACGCCTGACTTCCGAATAACCGCCTACGGGCGGTTTTTTTGTGCCTGAAAAAGTGGGCGCGGGACGAGTTGCAGCTCATCCCGCGGTCAACCCATGCCAGAGGTATAGGCTGAACCCAAAGCCCACCCGCGATGCGCATCGCCGGGTTAGCTTACCCAGGCAGAAACATAATAGCTATGTTAAAAACTACACAAATCAATGGAGCGCAGCTCGTTTGCGCAGATTCTCTGCAATTTATCAAAACCATTCCCGATAATTCCGTAAACCTGATCGCGACAGACCCACCATATTTTGGCGTTAAGTCGAACGACTGGGACAACCAATGGGAAAGTGACGCGGACTTTTTGGGCTGGCTTGATGAGTTTCTGGCGGAGTTCTGGAGGATACTGGCCCCCAATGGAAGCCTGTATATGTTTTCCGGTTCGCGGCTTGCGGCAAAAATTGAACTGCTAACCCGCGACCGTTTCAATGTCCTGAACCATATCACCTGGGCTAAACCTAGCGGTGTATGGCGGCGGCAAAATAAAGAGAGCCTGCGTACATTTTTCCCGGCAACCGAGCGCATCATATTCGCTGAACATTACGGCGCGTCTGGCTATGCGAAAGGTCAGTCGGGGTATGCCAGCAAGTGTGCTGAGTTGCGGAAAGACGTATTTTCTCCGTTGATAGGGACATTCGTGTCAGCCCGACAGCAGCTGGGGATTTCGGCAGCGGACATCAACGCTGCGACAGGGAAAAAGATGTGTTCACACTGGTTTTCCGCGTCGCAGTGGCAGTTGCCGTCGCTGGAAGACTTCAACAAGCTGCATGAGCTGTTCATGCAGCGGGCGCATGTTCTCGGCGTAGCATGCCCCCCGCCGTTCGATGTCGGGTATAGCGAGCATGAAAAGCAGTATGCTGATCTCAAAACGCAATACGATGCGGTTAAAGCTCAATACGATGGCCTCAAAGCTCAGTATGAAAGCTTGCGCCGCCCGTTCTCTGTGACTGCAGATGTTCCTTATACGGATGTTTGGGAGTTCCCACCGGTGCAGTATTACCCTGGGAAACACCCGTGCGAGAAGCCAGCGGCGATGATGGAACACATCATCAGGAGCAGCTCGCGCCCCGGCGATGTGGTCGCTGACTTCTTCATGGGTTCCGGCAGTACGATTAAGGAAGCTCTGAAGCTTGGGCGTAAGGCCATAGGCGTAGAAATAGAAGAAGAGCGTTACCTGCAGACGGTAGAAGAAGTAAAAGAAGTAGTAAAAAAAGAAGATAGTTGAAGTCACTTATATAACCCGCCTTTGGCGGGTTTTTTATTGGTGTCGTCCTGGCGACAGCTTTGCATTATTTCGCAATGAACTGGACGGCGTTTCATTTGCACACAGCCTCCGCAAATAGAGCGAGGTAAGAGACCATGAGAATGAACGATCACTCAGGGAACATCTTCACGCAATTATTTGCGTGGATTGGAACCATAGCTGGAGTGCTGGGGTTCACTACCCAGGACCTTATTTACATGTTCTTCGGGGCTGTGGGGCTTCTTATCTCCCTTGCATCTTTCATCAACGGCAGGATTGATGCACGCCGCCGTCGAAAAGAAGATGAGAAACGGACAGCAATGATAAAGGCTTACCTGGAAGAAGTGAGTGATAAGCCTATCGAAGATCGCCCGGCAGCGGTGAGCGTAGTAGCTGATGTACTCGCTAAGGCAGGCGAATGATGTCTAACAGGGCAAAATTAAGCGCTGCCGTTCTGAGTTTGATTCTTGCTGGCGCTTCGGCTCCAAAGATTCTCGACCAGTTTTTGGATGAGAAAGAGGGGAATAGTCTTACCGCGTACAAAGATGGCAGTGGCATCTGGACGATTTGCCGTGGTGCCACAATGGTTGACGGTAAGCCAGTTGTGCAGGGCATGAAGTTAACGCAAGCCAAATGCGACAAGGTTAATGCCATCGAACGGGATAAGGCTCTGGCGTGGGTTGACCGCAATATCAAAGTTCCTCTGACCGAACCGCAGAAAGCCGGAATCGCATCTTTCTGCCCGTACAACATAGGCCCAGGCAAATGCTTCCCATCGACGTTCTATAAGCGTCTTAATGCAGGCGACCGCAAAGGGGCCTGCGAGGCTATCCGATGGTGGATAAAAGATGGTGGCCATGACTGCCGACTGACAAAGGGTCAGAAGAATGGGTGCTACGGGCAGGTGGAACGCCGTGACCAGGAAAGTGCACTTGCCTGCTGGGAGATAGAAAAGTGAATCCGTCTCCGTTAATTGCAGCAATAAAAGCTTGGTGGAAGCCGTTTTTAGTATTGATTGTTGTGGTCGCCGCGTTTATCGCTGGCAATGTCTGGAGTAACCGGGCATGGGAAAAAAAGTGGGCAGACCGTGATAGTGCCGAGTCCTCGCAACAAGTCAACGCGCAGACTGCCGCCAGAATGATAGAGCAAGGGCGAATTATTGCCCGTGATGAGGCCGTTAAAGATGCTCAAGAGAAAGCAGCTGCCGCGCGTGATGTTTCTGCCCGTTTGTCTGGCACTGTTAGCCAGCTGCAGCAACAGGCAAGAAAACTCGCTACCCGCCTGGAAGCCGCAAAGCACACCGCAGATCTTGCCGCTTCCGTCAGAGGCAAAACAGCCGGAGCCAACGCCACAATGCTCGCCGACATGCTCGGAAGTCTTGCAGCAGAAGCTAAATATTATGCTGAACGATCTGACGAAAGCTATCGAGCAGGAATGACCTGCCAGCGCATTTATGACTCGGTGAGAGAGTCAAACAACCAATCTGGAGCCTCGCAATAGCGGGGCTTTTTTATAGCTGAAATCAGCGGAGAGAAAATGGCGAAAATCAAACTGACACTCGAACAGATTAAGGCTCTGGCCAAATTTGCGGAAGAAGAAGGCCAGCCTGAGTATACGATTTGTCATGGACAAATTCCGGGTTTCGATAACTTTCCTGATTACGATGGATTGATTGTGTATTCGGGGTCAGAAGAACACAGCATTCTGGCTTTGGAAGATAAAGGGCAGGGCGATATCTGATGAAAGTTTATATCTCTGGGCCAATGACAGGCCGTGAAAACTTTAATCGTGAAGCTTTCAATAAAGAGGCGGAGCGTCTGAAACGCCATGGCCACACCGTTCTCAATCCAGCTAGCCTGCCTAATGGTCTGGAGCAACGTGAATACATGGACATCTGCTTTGCGATGCTCCGTTGTGCTGACGCGATCCTAATGCTCCTTGGCTGGCAGACATCATCCGGAGCTACAGCGGAATATCATTACGCGTACAAGATGGAACTGCCGGTTTACTCAACGCTCCATTATCCGCCAGTGGCCGAAGTAGCAGGCTAAGAAAAACCAATATCAATAAAAGTAGTGTTCCGCTTTCGTGCGACCACGGTCGCACGCTTTTCCATTCTCATAGACATGAGCGTTGCTGCGTAACGGGTTCATTGCCCAATCTGCGCCGCGTATAGCGCTCATGTTTATGAGAATGAACAATAATCAGGTGCGCGAGATGTCGGGTAATACCGATCCGGACGAAGCGTGACGCTGCTATAAGCTGGAAGATGGTGCAGACGGCCTATATCTTCTGGCTCAATGGTTCGAATCCATTCCTGATTAACCCATTCCAGCAACTGGTATCAGTGGCGTTTTAAATGCGCATCGCACGCGCACATCGAAGAAAGTCTTTCAGCTGTGAGCCTGGGCAAACCGTTAACTTTCGGCGGCTTTGCCGTGCGACAGGCGCACGCCTAAAAGGAAATAAATCATGGGTCAGAAAATTATTACGTTGTCCGGTGCGGCGACTGATGTTCTGTATGCGCTGTTTTTCCGTGGTGCGCTGCAAAGTGGCGAGCTGCCATCTAAATCTGGTGCAGCACAGCTTCGCGAGCTGGGGTTGGCTGAAACCCGACTCACAGCAACAGCCTATGGGAAGGTAAATCATTTTACGTTCCTGACTGCTGAAGGGCAGGAGTTTGCTATTAAGCACCTGGTCAATACGCGCTTTGGTGAGACGGTGAAGCAGGAATACTACTCCCCGCTCGGGGTTGAGCTTGAATGCGCTCAAAAGGCGCTCGATGAAATTTGTGAAGAGATTCGCAGCAGCAAAGCATTTGAAAAGTTGATAAACGGAACGCCGATTCACTGTCAGGTGCATATTACCGATAAGATGATTGGTGATGCCGCAGTGTCTGCCAACTATAGCGTAAAGATGAACGTGAACCACGGCGGCAAACTGCACGTTGCTGGCATGGCCGTCTGCATTGAAGGTGACCAGCGCAAGGTCATGTTTGAGGCTGACCGCTTTAAGGTGAATGAAGCCGCTCAATCAGCCAGCAATAATGAAGAGACGGCCTTCAATGGTGGTCTGGCTTTTGGTGGTTTCCCTGGGGCAATTAGTCATGATGGAGCTAATCCCGCTGATGGCAATAATGCCACCGCTGAACCAATCAGTTCAATTGCTTCAGCGACAGGCACAGCCACCAAGACGCGACTAACCGACGAGATGCAAGAACTGGTTCTCAAGGCTGTACGCGAAAGCGATTTGTTCGCAGCCCTCCAGGCAAAGATTGATGCGCAAACAGCTTCAGTAGTTGGGTTGCAACAGGCGATGCACGAAGCGGTGAAAGATGCTCTTCGCAATGCGCTGAAGCCAGGCGGTCTGCTGTACAAACGATAACACCCCCATCACGCACTCGAAAATTCAACCCGCTACTGGCCGCCATTGAAAAAGCAAATAACCAGCTGGCTGGAATACGTGAAATAGAGAAAACCAGAGCCATGAAATAGCGTGGCCTATGCCGGTTTTATTTGAAATATTTATCATCGCTTGTGGTGCAATTATGAAAGGCTTATTTATCCCTGGTGTGACTGAGCTTGGCGCATCATAAGATAGTTTTCCATCCGGCATAGTTATTCCCAGTGCTAATGTTATGACGCTGCCGCCTGGCGAGTGGGTTGACCTTAGCGATATCGATCTTACCTCCTCTGCACTGGATTATCGGGTTTCGTTCAGTTGTGCAAGCAACCATGCATACTACTCAGCTGATGGAACTATTCAGTTCGCTGCACCTGACGTATGGCCGCTTGAGTACCGAAATGGAGTGGCAATTGGAAGGCATGAGCCTGAGCCTCAGAGAACCAACTTAATTTCCTACTCAGAAAATCTTAATGCCAATAGCCCATACTGGGAATTAAATATAGGTGTAACTGGCATAACAAAGACAGGGCCAAACAATCCATACGGCGAAAAATCCTATGCAGTAGCTGTTAGCGCCACAGCCAAAGCGGGTGTTTACACCAGGGCGCAGGTATCTGCAGGGCAGAGATATACTATTTCGATGGCTGGTATTTCTGGCGACTCGCGGATGATGTCAATAGGAAATAGTTATCTTGGCACGCAGAACGTAAATGTAAACTTCAGGCAAAAAAACATCGACTCTCTCTTCTCCATTCACCTGGCGATTTAATGATGTAAATACAGAGTGGGTGCGATACGCCTTTACCGGTGATTCAACTGGAAGCGGAACGCCTGGAACAGTCATTTACTCAGCTGTTGCTCTTGCCGGAAGTTATTCTTGTGCAATGGTTCAGCATGAGTCCGGAGCCTTCGCTACATCCCCAATAATTACCAATGGGATTTCAGCAACGCGAGCGGCTGCTTTCGCTACAGTGCAAAATCCCGGAGGGCTGGCGAGTGCAATCATGGTCCACTATTCAGACAATACCAGTGAGCAACTGGAAATCCCGACTAACAGTCCGTCTATTCAGCTGCCACAGTCTGCTAATGACTGGGGTAAGCGCTACATCCAACGAATCGAGTACATAAGATAATGAGCAGGCTGACATATTTACGATTCCCTGATGAGGCTACTGCGAGAGCGGCCACGGGTTGGTGGTCTGAGGGGGCTGGATGGGCAGTACCGACTAAGTCTATTCAGTTTTCTGTGCGGGGTGTTCTGTATAACAGTGACGGTGAATATGACGAGGCCGGAAATGTGATAAAGGAGCCGACCCTAAAGGACGGTTATCACATTGATGTTATCTATGGCCTCATACCTGAAGCTGCGCAGAAATTTATCATCAATCCATCAACACCTGAATACGTACTGGCGTAGGGGGGCACATGGCAACAGAAAGAATGATCATAGGCGCTGAACCAGTTCAAATAACGGATGGTACGAATAGCGCACTGATATCTGTTTTAGACCCCGGCATCAATCAGTTTTGCTGAGTCTGAAAACATTCCAGATACAGCAACAGGCGATTTTTTACGGGATAAAATGACCGTCCATCCTCGACTGAAAATTTGGGTTTGGAACTCTACCAGGAAACCAATTCCGATTGCAGTAACAAGGTGGTAGTTCTGCAAAACAAAAAGCAATACATCTGAGCTTAAAAAGCAGCCGATGAATGGATTACAGACACGGGCCAATGCCATTGCCGTCCAGGTGGCATTATCTTGAAGGGAATAACTTGCAATTGATAATCATTATCTTTTCGGGTCCTTTCCGGCGATCCGCCCTGTTACGAGGCGGCGTCCGCGCAGATTCTCGCTATATATGAAAATTTTGGACATGAGGTTGTTGTTTAATCATTGCTGAAAACGGGTGAGGAAATATGGCCGTGCTATTGAATAAATCTGATATGGCTTCCTCGCTGGGAATATCTGTCCAGGCCTTTGATAAATGGGGCGTCCAGCCTGTAGAGAAGAGAGGGAGAGAAGTCTTCTTTGACGTTCGCTCAGTCGTTGATAACCGCATCGAACACCAGAGCCGAAAACTACAACCATCGCCAGGCGAGGACGATGATAGCGTCAATATTGATTATGAACGTTGGCGTTTAACTCGTGCGAATGCGGATGCGGCGGAACTGGCAAATGAGAAAAAGCGTCGCGAGGTCGTAGAGACTGCGTTTTGTACCTTCGTGTTATCCAGAATAGCCGCTGAAATATCCAGTATTCTGGATGGCATCCCACTCTCGATGCAGCGCCGTTTCCCTGAACTGGAAAATCGGCATATCGAGTTCCTGAAAGGGGACGTAATAAAGGCGATGAATAAGGCTGCGGCGCTGGATGAACGGATTCCGGGGTTGTTGAATGATTATATCGACCAGTCAGGTAGCTAATCTGCGAACAGCGGTAAAAGCTGGTCTGAAATCACTATACCGCCCGGAACCCATGACAGCTGTCGAATGGGCCGATGCGCATTATTACCTTCCGAAGGAATCTGCTTATCAGGAAGGGCGCTGGGAAACACTGCCATTTCAGCGCGCGATCATGAATGCGATGGGCAGCGACTATATTCGCATTGTTAACGTAATTAAGTCGGCGCGAGTAGGCTATTCGAAAATGCTCCTCGGCGTCATTGCTTATTTCATCGAACATAAACAGCGTAACGAGTTGCTGTGGCTACCGACTGACGGCGACGCAGATAATTTCATGAAGTCTCACGTTGAGCCGACGATTCGTGATGTTCCCTCATTGCTGTCTCTCGCCCCCTGGTACGGGAAAAAACACAGGGACAACACCCTGTCCATGAAGCGTTTTACGAACGGACGCGGTTTTTGGTGCCTGGGTGGTAAATCTGCAAAGAACTATCGCGAAAAATCTGTCGATGTTGTTGGTTACGATGAGCTGGCTGCGTTTGACGCAGACATTGAGAAAGAAGGGTCTCCGACTTTCCTGGGGGATAAGCGTATTGAGGGTTCTGTTTGGCCCAAATCCATACGCGGCTCAACACCAAAATTGCGTGGAACGTGCCAGATAGAGCGTGCAGCAAAAGAGTCCGGGCATTTTATGCGTTTTCATGTTGCATGCCCGCATTGTGGTGAGGAGCAGTACCTCAAATTTGGCGATCGGGATACGCCTTTCGGCTTCAAATGGGAGCCGGAGCAGGCTGAGACGGTCTACTACCTTTGTGAACATAATGCCTGTGTCATTAAGCAGCATGAACTGGACTTTTCCAACGCTCGTTACATTTGCGAACTGACAGGAATATGGACTCGCGACGGACTTCGTTGGTTCTCATCTTCCAATACAGAAATAGACCCACCTGAAAGCGTAACCTTCCACATCTGGACAGCTTATAGCCCGTTTACCACCTGGGTACAGATTGTGAAAGACTGGTTCAAAACGCAAGGTGATACGGGTAAACGTAAGACATTCGTTAACACCACCTTGGGTGAGACGTGGGAAGCGAAAATTGGCGATCGCCCTGATGCGGATGTTTTAGCTGAGCGCATAGAGCACTTTGATGCAGCCGTACCTGAGCGAGTGGCATATCTGACGGCGGGTATAGATTCCCAGCTCGACCGCTACGAAATGCGTGTATGGGGGTGGGGACCGGGTGAGGAAAGTTGGCTTATCGACAGGCAAATCATCATGGGACGTCACGATGATGAGTCAACGCTTGCGCGTGTGGATGAGGCGATTAACAAGACATATACACGCCTAAACGGTGTAGAAATGTCTATTTCCCGTATTTGCTGGGATATCGGTGGTATTGATCCCACCATCGTCTACAACCGCTCAAAAAAACACGGTTTGTTTCGTGTGATCCCGATAAAGGGTGCTTCGGTTTATGGAAAACCAGTGGCGAACATGCCACGTAAGCGCAACAAAAACGGTGTTTATCTGACTGAAGTGGGTACTGATACCGCGAAAGAGCAGATTTATAACCGCTTCACGCTGATTGTTGAAGGTGACGAGCCTCTGGCCGGTGCCGTTCACTTCCCTAATAACCCCGATATTTACGATCTTTCAGAGGCGCAGCAGTTAACCGCTGAAGAACTGGTCGAGAAGTGGGTCGATGGTAAAAGAAAAATCATATGGGACAGCAAAAAAAGGCGAAATGAGGCTCTGGATTGCTTCGTTTACGCACTGGCGGCGCTTCGTATCAGCATATCACGCTGGCAGCTTAACCTTGATTCGCTTCTTGCCAGCCTGCTGGAAGAAGAAGGCTCCCGTAACAATAACAAGACCCTGGCGGATTACGCGCGGGCTTTATCTGGAGAGGAATAATGGCAACACAGACTGAACTGGATGCCGCGCGCGCAGCATTACATGACCTGATGATGGGTAAACGGGTGGCAACGGTACAGAAAGATGGCCGAAGGGTGGAATTTACAGCTACTTCAGTCAGCGATCTGAAAAAGTACATTGCCGACCTTGAATCTCAGGTAGGAAACACATCACGACGCCGGGGGCCAGCAAGGTTTTACGTATGACAATACCTTCTTTAGTTGGTCCGGACGGAAAAACGTCTCTGCGAGAATATGCTGGGTACCATGCCGGAGGCGGCGGTTTCGGTGGGCAATTGAACGCCTGGAATCCTCAGAGTGAAAGTGCTGATGCTGCACTTCTGCCTAATTTCTCCCGTGGAAATGCCCGTGCTGACGATCTGGTTAGAAATAATGGCTATGCGGCTAACGCTGTGCAGCTTCACCAGGATCACATCGTCGGTTCATTTTTCAGACTGAGTTACTGCCCTAGCTGGCGTTATCTCGGCATTAAAGAAGAGGAAAGCCGCGCGTTTGCCAGAGAGGTGGAGGCCGCCTGGTATGAATATGCGGAGGATGATTTTTGCGGAGTCGATGCCGAGCGCAAGCGGACGTTTACGATGATGATCCGCGAAGGAGTTGCAACGCATGCATTTAACGGTGAGCTGTGCGTGCAGCCTACTTGGGATAGTGATTCAACGCGTCTTTTCCGCACGCAGTTTAAAATGGTCAGTCCGAAACGTATCAGTAATCCCAATAATACTGGTGATTCCAGGAACTGTCGGGCAGGTGTAAAAATTAATGATAGCGGCGCAGCGCTGGGATATTACGTCAGTGATGACGGTTATCCCGGCTGGATGGCGCAAAACTGGACCTATATCCCACGTGAATTGCCGGGAGGAAGGCCTTCATTTATCCATGTGTTCGAACCCCTGGAAGATGGGCAAACTCGCGGGGCTAATGCGTTTTACAGCGTGATGGAGCAGATGAAAATGCTCGACACCCTACAAAATACGCAGCTCCAGAGCGCGATAGTAAAGGCGATGTATGCAGCCACCATCGAAAGTGAGTTGGATACCGATACGGCAATGGACTTTATCCTCGGTGCCGATAGTAAGCAGCAAAATAAGCTGACTGGCTGGCTTGGCGAAGTGGCATCTTATTACTCTGCTGCGCCGGTTCGCCTCGGTGGATCGAGAGTTCCTCATCTCTTGCCGGGTGATTCCCTGAACCTTCAGTCAGCACAGGATACCGATAACGGCTATTCAACGTTCGAACAATCCCTGCTGCGTTATATTGCAGCAGGGCTGGGTGTGTCATATGAGCAGCTTTCTCGAAACTACTCCCAGATGAGCTACTCGACCGCACGCGCCAGCGCGAACGAGTCCTGGGCCTTCTTTATGGGGCGTCGTAAGTTCGTAGCGGCTCGTATGGCCTGTCAGATGTTCGTGTGCTGGCTGGAAGAGGCAATTGCCCGCAGGGTTGTCACGCTACCTTCTAATGCGAGATTTAGCTTCCAGGAAGCGAGAACAGCCTGGGGTAACGCCAACTGGATTGGTTCGGGGCGCATGGCTATTGATGGGCTGAAGGAGGTACAGGAGGCCGTCATGCTGATTGAAGCTGGTCTCAGCACTTATGAGAAGGAGTGTGCCAAACGCGGAGACGACTATCAGGAAATATTCTCTCAGCAGGTACGTGAGACTATGGAGCGCCGTCAAGCGGGGCTCAAACCTCCTGCATGGGCGGCAGCTGCATTTGATGCAGGGCTGAAAAAAACAAATGAGGAGGAGAAAGATGACGCCCGAGCTGCGTAATCTTCCACATATCGCCAGCATGGCCTTTAATGAGCCGTTGCTACTTGAACCCGCCTACGCGCGGGTTTTCTTTTGCGCGCTGGCAGGGCAGTTGGGAATTACCCGTCTGACCGATTCCGTTACTGGTGTCACGCTGGGTGCTGAACAGATAGCAGAGCCCCTGGCGCTGTTTGGCGATGATGATGATATGGGACCCCGGCCATCACGTAGCTATCAGGTGGCAAATGGAATCGCGGTGTTGCCGGTTTCTGGCACGCTGGTCAGTAAAACCAGATCTCTTCAGCCCTATTCTGGCATGACGGGCTACAACGGAATTATTGCTCGCCTGCAACAGGCTATCAGTGACCCCGGCGTTGACGGCATTCTGCTGGATATGGACACGCCTGGCGGAATGGTGTCGGGGGCTTTCGACTGTGCCGATATCATTGCCCGGATGCGCGATATTAAACCCATCTGGGCTCTGGCGAATGATATGAACTGTAGTGCTGGCCAGCTCATTGCCAGTGCTGCATCGCGCAGGATGGTCACACAGACAGCCAGAACGGGCTCCATCGGCGTAATGATGGCTCATAGCAACTATGGCGCAGCGCTCAAAACTAACGGCGTTGAGGTCACGTTGATTTACAGCGGTGATCACAAGGTCGACGGCAACCCTTACGGAAAATTACCTGAAGACGTTCGCGCTGATTTTCAGACGCGTATCGATGCCACTCGTCAGATGTTTGCCGAAAAAGTTTCCGCTTATACCGGTATGTCCGTGCAGGCCGTACTGGACACTGAAGCGGCAGTATTCTCCGGCCAGGAATCCGTAGATAACGGACTGGCCGATGAGCTTGTTAACAATACCGATGCGCTCGGCGTGATGCGTGAAGCACTCGACAGACGCAAAAAAATAACCACTGGAGGAATTATGCCATCACCTTCTGCATCCGCAGCCACCAATAAGACAGCTGAACAGGCAACAACTCAGACTACTGCACCGGCTGAACAGGTCACCACCATTGACACGACAACCGCTGCCGCAGCTACCCATGAAGATGTCAGTGCTCAGATTTCGGCAGCCGTGTCCGCAGAGAACGGTCGCATCATGGGAATCCTTAATTGCGAAGAGGCGAAAGGGCGAGAGTCGCAGGCTCGCGCACTGGCCGAAACGCCGGGTATGACGGTTGAAAGTGCGCAGCGCATTCTGGCCGCCGCACCACAAAGCGCCCAGGCGCGCACCGACACGGCACTGGATCGTCTCATGGAAACAGCACCAGGCGCACTCTCAGCAGGCAGCGCATCCTCTGATGCTGCGGACGATTTGTTAAACACCCCCGTTTAAGAGGCTATTATGGCAACTACCGAAGTTTTCACTCATTACCAGCCGCTCGGTAACAGTGACCCGGCGCATACCGCGTATGGTCCTGGTGAATTGACGGCATCCACGCCAGCAATGACACCCCTCATGCTGGATGCTACTTCTGGCAAGCTGACCGTCTGGGACGGCGCTCACGCTGGCGCGGCAACGGGCATTCTGGCTGTAACAGCAGATCAGAACAGCACAGAGCTGACATATCACAAGTCCGGTTCTTTCCGTCTTGAAGATGTCCTCTGGCCATCCGCTGTCACCGACGACAATATTAAGCGTAACGCGTTCGCCGGAACCGCCATCAGCATCATTTAATCCACGTTTTTACAATCATCATCATTCATAAAAGCCGCTTAAGCGGCTTTTTTTACGGGAAAAATCTATGTCCATTTACACTACTGCCCAGCTGCTGGCGGTCAACGAGAAGAAATTCAAATTTGATCCGCTCTTCCTGCGCATCTTTTTCCGCGAAACTTATCCCTTCAGTACAGAGAAGGTCTACCTGTCGCAAATTCCTGGGCTGGTCAATATGGCGCTGTACGTCTCGCCGATTGTCTCCGGCAAAGTGATCCGCTCCCGTGGTGGCAGCACATCTGAATTTACGCCGGGTTATGTGAAGCCAAAACATGAAGTTAACCCACTGATGACTCTTCGCCGCCTGCCGGATGAAGACCCGCAAAATCTCGCTGACCCTGTCTATCGCCGTCGCCGCATCATTCTCCAGAACATGAAGGATGAAGAGCTTGCGATTGCCCAGGTTGAAGAGAAACAGGCAGTAGCGGCGGTGCTCAGCGGAAAATACACCATGACCGGGGAAGCGTTTGATCCTGTTGAAGTGGATATGGGACGCAGCGCTGGTAACAACATTGTCCAGGCCGGTGCGGCTGCGTGGTCCTCCCGCGACAAAGAAACGTATGACCCGACCGATGACATTGAAACCTACGCGCTCAACGCCAGCGGTGTGGTCAACATCATTGTGTTCGATCCGAAGGGCTGGGCGCTGTTCCGTTCCTTCAAGGCAGTGAAGGAGAAGCTGGATACGCGTCGTGGCTCTAACTCTGAGCTGGAAACCGCCGTGAAAGACCTTGGTACGGCTGTTTCATACAAGGGTATGTATGGCGATGTGGCCATCGTGGTGTACTCCGGCCAGTACGTCGAAAACGATGTCAAAAAGAACTATATGCCGGACCTGACGATGGTGCTGGGGAATACCCAAGCCCGCGGCCTGCGTACCTATGGTTGCATTCTTGATGCTGATGCCCAGCGCGAAGGTATCAATGCCTCGGCACGCTACCCGAAGAACTGGGTGCAGTCGGGCGATCCGGCGCGTGAATTCACCATGATTCAGTCAGCCCCGCTGATGCTGCTGCCGGACCCTGACGCATTCGTGTCCGTCAAGCTGGCATAAATTCCCCCAGTGGCCCTGTTGGGCCACCTTTCTGGAGTATTTCCCATGACAGAGAAAGAAAAGCTGATCGCTCGGCTGAGTGAACTTGGTACTCAGCTTAACCGTGACGTAAGCACCAGCGGAACGATTCAGGAACTTACGATGCGTATTGCTGAACTCGAAGAGGAGCTGGATGGCGACACTGATTCGGTTGACGGTGAAAACGGAGAACAAAATTCTTCCGACAGCGCCGACAGTGATTTTGCTGATACGGAGAAAACAAAATCGGTAGTGACCATAACCGATGACCGGGTATCAGTTGAAACGTTGGCCACACTGCATGTTGACGCGCTGCATGCCACGCGGAACGAAACGATATCCATCGTTGAGCCCGGTGTGATTATCCGCGTATCTGAACAGGATGCCGACGAGCTGATCGAGAAGGGGCTGGCTCGCGAAGTCTGAAGGGGGGCGAATGTCTGATTTCGATAACCTCTTTGATGAGGCCATGTCGCGTGCGGACGGCGCTATTCTCGGGGTGATGGGTACAGAGGCAAAGGTAATATCAGGTGCTTTATCAGGAACTACCCTGGTCGGCGTTTTCGATGATCCAGAAAACATTGGTTATGCCGGTGCGGGAGTACGTGTCGAAGGTACCAGCCCGACGCTGTTTGTGAATACGGCTGCGGTTAGCCAGTTGGAGCGTATGGATGCCCTGACAATTAACGGACGGTCATTCTGGGTTGATCGTATTGGTCCGGATGATTGCGGCTCCTGTCACATCTGGCTGGGTAATGGTTCACCGCCTGCTTCCTCGCGTCGGCGCTAAGGAGTGTTCATGTCAATAAAAGGGCTTGAGCAGGCCATAGAAAACCTTAACAGCATCAGCAAAACGGCTGTCCCGCGTGCGTCGGCGCAGGCCGTTAACCGCGTTGCAAACCGGGCCGTCAGTCGCAGCGTGGCAGTCGTATCAAAAGACACCCGTGTACCGAGAAAACTGGTGAAGCAGCGCGCCAGGGTGAAGCGCGCGACGGTTAATAAACCACGCGCGCTTATCCGTGTAAACCGAGGAAATTTACCAGCCATAAAACTCGGTACCGCAAGTGTGCGCCTTTCACGCAGGAAACGGGACAAGAAAGGGGCAAACAGCGTTCTGCGTATCGGGCCTTTTCGTTTCCCTGGTGGTTTTATCCAGCAACTTAAAAACGGTCGCTGGCATGTCATGAGACGAACGTCAAAACCCCGTTATCCCATTGAAGTGGTCAGTATCCCGCTGGCAGCTCCGTTAACCACAGCGTTTAAAGAAGAACTGCCGAAGCTCATGGAATCAGATATGTCCAAAGAGCTCCGTGCCTCTCTCACCAACCAACTCAGGTTAATACTGACACGATGAAACACAGCGATATCCGCAAGGTAATAATTGACGCGCTTGAAGGCGCGATTGGTACTGGCGCTATTTATTTTGATGGTAGACCAGCAGTGCTTGAAGAGGGGGATTTTCCGGCTATAGCCGTTTACCTGACAGACGCGGAATACACAGCGGAAGAGCTGGATGCCGATTGCTGGCAGGCCATTCTGCATATCGAAGTCTTTCTTGAGGCACAGGTGCCTGACTCTGAGCTGGATGACTGGATGGAGACGCGAGTATATCCGGTACTCGCAGAGGTTCCGGGGCTTGAATCCCTTATTACCACAATGGTTCAGCAGGGTTATGACTATCAGCGTGATGATGATATGGCGCTGTGGAGTTCTGCCAACCTGAAATATTCCATTACTTACGAAATGTGAGGACCCTATGGCCACACCAAATCCGCTGGCACCAACAAAAGGTGCTGGTACTACTCTCTGGGTTTACACCGGCACCGGAGACCCCTACGCCAATCCGCTTTCAGACGTTGGCTGGTTGCGGCTGGCAAAAATTAAAGACCTTCAGCCCGGAGAACTGACCGCAGAGTCAGAAGATGACACTTACATCGATGATGAGAATGCCGACTGGACATCAACGATGCAGGGGCAGAAATCAGCAGGTGAAACCAACCTGACGCTCGCGTGGATGCCGGGAGATTCCGGCCAGCAGGACCTGGTGAACTGGTTCGATGAGGGCACCGTGAGGGGATATAAAATTAAATACCCAAATGGTGTTGTCGACGTTTTTAAGGGCTGGGTGAGCAGCCTCGGCAAAACCATTACTTCCAAAGAGGTCATGACCCGCACGGCCAAAATCACCAACAACGGCAAACCATCACTGGCAGAGGACAGTGGTACCGCGCCGATTGCTGTCACGGGGATCAGCCTGGATAAATCCACGGCGGCTGTAGCGGTCGCGGCCACGACGCAACTGGCGGTTTCTGTCCTTCCGGCCAGTGCGTCAGATAAATCCTTCCGTGTAGCCAGCTCAGATCCGTCAAAAGCAACGGTCACCGTCAGCGGCAATACCCTGACTGTCACCGGCGTGGCGGCAGGCACCGTTGAAATCATCGTCATGAGCAATGACGGTAACTTTGTGGCGATCTGCAAAGTCACTGTTTCCTGATAACCGGGGCGTGAGCCCCGTTTCCCCGGAGTTATTATGTTTCTAAAGAGCGAACTGCTGGAAAGTAACGGTAGCAGTGTCACATTGTTCCAGCTGTCGGCGTTGCAACGTATTGAACACCTCGAATACCTGAAACAACTGGAAGCGGTTGAAGAGGGCGATTTTCAGGCGGCCATTACCCTCACTGTGAAGAGTGGAGCGTATCTCGTCGCAATGTCACTCTGGCACGGTCACCCACTGAAAGGTTCACTGGGAGAAAACGCGGCGGCGGAAGTGGCCAAAATTCAGGATGAAGTCATGCAGTCATGGCCGACTGAACTCATCGCTGAAGCCGAATATAAAGTAAAAATCCTGTCCGGCATGATTGCGCCTGTAACTGATGAGCAGGCAGAGCCGGGAGAAGAGCGTAAAGAGCACGCAGAACCTGTTACTGCGGAAAAGCCCTCGCCAGTGAGCTGATATTTGCCATGAAACTGGCGCGTGAGTTCGGTCGCCCGGACTGGCGTGCCATGCTTGCTGGCATGTCCTCAACGGAGTACGGCGACTGGAAAATCTTCTACCAGGACAATTATTTTCATGATGCGCAGCTGGATGCCCATTTCTCCGGTTTGCTCTACACCATCTCGACTCTGTTTTTTGCCGATCCGGAATTATCCCCGGACAGTTTCAGCATCCTTTCCCCTGCATTGGAAGTCATCGACATTGATGATCCGGATGACGATACGCTGATGGCGAAGGCTGAAGGTATTTCAGGAGGCGTGCGCTATGGCCCAGACGTCAGTCGGTGATCTGGTCGTTAACCTTGACGTTAACTCGACGAAGTTCAGCGAACAGCTCAACTACGTCAAAAAAGAATTAAAACAGACAGGAAACACGGCGAACGACGAAGCGTTACGTATCCAGCAGTCCTTCAGCCGTCAGGAGATCGCCGCACGTAAAGCGGGTATCTCAGTCGGCCAGTATACCGCAGCGATGCGTATGCTTCCGGCGCAGTTTACCGATGTGGCCACGCAGCTGGCAGGTGGGCAGAATCCCTGGCTGATTCTGCTTCAGCAGGGTGGTCAGGTTAAGGACTCCTTTGGCGGGATCATACCGACATTCCGTGCGCTACTGGGGACTATTTCACCGGTGATGGTGGGTATCGGTGCTTTGTCTGTTGCAACAGGGGCTCTGTTCTATACCTGGTACCAGGGTTCTTCCACACTGTCTGATTTCAACAAAACGCTGGTGCTGTCCGGGAACACAGCCGGACTGACTGCCGACCGCATGCTCGTGCTGTCGCGAAACGGTCAGGCTGCGGGGCTGACGTTCAACCAGACAAGTGAAGCTCTGACGGAGCTTATTAATGCTGGCGTACGTATCGGCTCGCGCTTTGATGAAATGAGCCAGGCTGTGGCGCGTTTTACTGATGCCTCCGGCGTGCCGGTGGATAAGGTTGCTGCCGCCTACGGTAAGCTCGTAACAGACCCTACATCGGGCCTGATCTCGATGGCCCAGCAGTTTCACAACGTTACCGCAGAACAGATTGCGCATGTGGCGCAGTTACAGCGTGCCGGTGATGAGGCTGGCGCACTGCAAGCGGCTAACGAGGCCGCGACTGCCGGATTCAACGATCAGACCAAAGCCATCCGTGACAATATGGGGACGATTGAATCTTCAGCGGACTCCCTGAAGCGCGCCTTCAAGTCGATGTGGGATGCAGCTCTGGATATTGGTCGACCTGACACCGCGCAGGAGATGGTGGCAAAAGCCGAAGCAGCTTTCAAAAAGGCCGATGAAATCTGGAACCTGCGGAAGGGTGACCGTTATGTGAACGATGAGGCACGTGCCAGGTTCTGGAATGATCGCGAAACGGCAAGACTGGCGCTGGATATGGCGCAGCAGCAGGCGGGTATTGCTAAAGCCAACGAGGAGAATGCATCTCGTGAAGCAGCTGCGGAATCAGACCGTCAGAAATATGCTGCGCAGGCGCAGGCAAACTATGCCAAAACTCAGACAGCACTGGAAAAATACACGGCGCGTCAAAATGAGCTTAACAAGGCGCTGAAAGAGGGCAGGATTCTTCAGGCTGACTACAACATCAACATGGCTGTAGCGAAAAAAGAGTATGAAGATACTCTTAAAAAGCCGAAGAAAACCCCTGCTGTCAGAACCCCTTCCGGTACCCGCGCGACCGACAACGCCAGTGCCCAGACTATGGCGCTGGAAGCACAACTGCGCACCCTTCAGGAGCACAAGGGTATAAATGACACCATCAGTCAGCAGCGGCAGGAGCTCTGGCGTCAGCAGTCGCGTTTTGCAGTTCTGGAAGAGGCTGCCAAAACAAGGACTCTTTCAGCAGAAGAGAAATCCCTGCTGGCCAGCAAGAGTGAAGTGCTTTCCCGGGCGGAACTGAATGCGAAGCTCGGTGATCAGATTGTGGCGCAGGAGCGGCTTAACCGGCTACAGGACACATCACAGAAGTACGTGACCCAAATCGGGGAGAAAACTCGCGCCCTGGCGGAAAGTGCTGGCATGAGTAGTCGTGCAGCACAGCGACGCAATGAAGAGGCCCAGCTTCTTCAGGGATGGAAAAATGGTGGTGGATCTGAAAAAGATGCCGGTTATCAGAAAGAGCTACAGGCACTGCATGCGTATTACGCAGAGCAGGATAAGCAGCGAGACGACTGGCAGTCCGGGACAAAATCCGCATGGGCAGATTACGTTGATTCTGCTTCTGATGCTTATGGCCAGATGAAGTCGTTTGCCACCAGTACGTTTGATGGCATCGGGCAGAATATGGCTGACATGCTGACACGCGGAAAGGCTGACTGGGCAGACTTTACCCGCTCCACACTCTCTATGCTGACGCAGATTCTCATGAAGCAGGCGATGGTCGGCCTGGTGGATTCAGCCACGACGGCACTGGGATTTGCAGGTGGAGGTTATACCGGTTCAGGCGGGAAATATGAGCCAGCTGGCGTTGTTCACCGTGGGGAATTTGTTTTCACCAAAGAGGCAACCAGCCGGATCGGTGTCGGCAATCTCTACAAAATGATGAAGGGTTATGCCAGTGGCGGCTATGTAGGTGGAGGTTCATCTTCTGGCGTCGGTGCGCCGTTCGGTGTCAGTGTTTATGCTCCGGTGACGGTCGAGAATGCCTCCGGTGACGCACAGCAGCAAAACGACGGTAACAGACTGGGTAAGGCATACCAGCAGGTGATTAACAAATCTGTTAACGAGGGCATTGCTAAGGCTATCCAGCCCGGTGGGCTTATCTGGAATGCGAACAATCGCAGGTAAACGTTATGACGATAGAGACATTTTCCTGGAGCGTTAAGGTCTCCAGCCAGCCCACCGAGGGAAGTAAAGACACGATCAGAAAGGTCCAGTTCGGGGACGGGTACGCCCAGGTGAGCGGATCAGGACTGAATGATGAGATTCGCACCTATGAGTATTCCTTTTCGGGAGATCCAAATACCGCGAATGAAATTCATGCCTTTCTTCGTCGACACAAGGTGAAGTCGTTTATTTTCACTCCGCCTTTCGGCGATATGGCGCTGTGGAGAGTTGAAGCCAATAGCCTCAAAAAGGTGGTTAAAAACGTAAAAGTGATAACCGTAACCGCAACGTTTGAACAGGCATTCGCACCATGAGTCTTAATGCTGATTATCAGAAACTTGAGCCGGGCAATGAAGTCCGGCTTTTTTCTGTCGATGGAACGGCGTTTGGCATGCCAGATGTGCTCCGTTTCCACGCCCATACTCTCGCGCACACCCCGGAAGAAATTGAAGCCGCTGGCGGGGATGAGAATAAACTTCCGGCTAAGTCCATCTGGTGGCAGGGGGAGGAGTATAAAGCCTGGCCGTGTCAGGTTGAGGGTATTGAGGCGACCACGGACGGTACCAGCCCTCAGCCGAAACTGACGGTGGCGAATCTGGACAGCTCCATCTCAGCGCTCTGTCTGGCGTATGACGATTTGCTACAGGCGAAAGTCAGTATCCATGACACTATGGCGCAGTATCTGGATGCCCGAAACTTTCCGCAGGGCAATCCCACAGCTGACCCCTCACAGGAAAAGCTGAAGGTCTTTTATATCGATGCCAGAAGCACCGAGACGGATGAGGAAGTGGAATTTATCCTTTCCAGCCCGATGGCCTTGCAGGGCCAGATGATACCGACACGGCAGCTGCATTCTTTATGCACCTGGTGCATCCGGAACAAGTACCGAACCGGCGATGGCTGTGATTATGCCGGAACGCGCTATTTCGATAAGCACAATAATCCGGTTGACGATCCTTCGCTGGACGAATGCAACGGCACGCTGAAGGCCTGCGAGCTCCGGCACGGAGACGGCAACGAACTGCCGTTCGGTGGCTTCCCCGGTACATCCCTCATCAGGAGCTGATATGCGTCAGAAAACTATAAACGCCATCATGGCGCACGCCGCAGCGGAATATCCGCGCGAGTGCTGCGGTGTGGTGGCGCAGAAAAGCCGGGTAGAGCGCTATTTCCCCTGCCGAAACCTCTCAGCAGAGCCGACTGAGCATTTTCACCTCTCACCTGAAGATTACGCCGCCGCAGAAGACTGGGGAACGGTGGTGGCCATTGTGCACAGCCATCCTGATGCGACAACGCACGCCAGTGAGCTGGATAAGGCGCAGTGTGATGCAACGCTTCTGCCCTGGCATATCGTGAACTGGCCAGAGGGGGATTTACGCACTATTCAGCCGCGCGGGGAGTTGCCGTTGCTGGAGCGACCGTTTGTGCTGGGCCATTTCGATTGCTGGGGCCTGGTAATGAGCTACTTCCGGCAGACCCACGGTATCGAGCTCCACGATTACCGCGTCGACTATCCCTGGTGGGAGAACGGCTACCCTGAAAACTTCTACCAGGACTGCTGGTACGAATGCGGATTCAGAGAGTTTGAAGGACCACCTCAGGAAGGTGATCTGGTCATCATGCAGGTACAGGCCGACAAGTGGAATCACGCGGGGATTTTACTGGAGGGTAATATGCTTCTGCACCATCTGTACGGTCATCTGAGCCAGCGTGTGCCGTATGGCGGATACTGGCAGGAGCGCACAATGAAAATAGTCCGTTATAAAGATGTCGGAGGCGGTGAAAAATGCAGGAAGTAATGAGCCGTATCGAGCTTGGTGCAGAGCTGGGAAAAACGTTTGGTAAAGTTCACTACCGCCTGATTTCTCGTGTGAGTGAGGCGGGAGTTGCACTGGCAAAGACCATACCGGGGTTTGAGCAGTTTATGATTTCCAGCCAGCGCCGTGGGCTCACTTATTCAGTGTTTAAAGGTAAAAAAAATATCGGTGTGGATGACCTTGGCTTTCCGGTTACCGGCGATGTTATCCGCATTGTTCCGGTGATTATCGGGAGTAAAAAAGCCGGTGTATTACAGACCATTCTAGGTGCGGTTCTGGTTGCTGTAGGGGCAGTGCTTAATTTCACACCCTGGGCCGCTGCATCTCCATTCTTCTACAAATTTGGTGCTGCGGTCATGCTGGGCGGCGTTGTCCAGATGCTTTCCCCTCAACCAGGGGGCCTGGCCAGCAAACAAAGCTCAGATAACCGGGCCTCATACGCGTTCGGTGGCGTCACAAACACCGCAGCGCAGGGCTATCCGGTACCGCTTCTTTACGGTCGCCGACGAATTGGCGGCGCGATTATTTCTGCCGGAATTTACGTCGAAGATCAGCAGTAAATGAAACTTCTTTCAGGCCACCTCAGGGTGGCTTTTTTTATGGGCGCGATATGGCTATCTCAACTCCGATTAGAGGCCGCAAGGGCGGCAGTTCCAGTTCCCGGACCCCTACTGAACAGCCTGACGATCTCCAGTCCGTAGCAAAGGCCAAAATTCTTGTTGCGCTGGGCGAGGGCGAGTTTGCCGGGCAGCTAACAGCTAAAGATATCTACCTTGATGGCACGCCACTTGAGAACGCAGACGGATCGCAAAACTTCAGTGGCGTGGCCTGGGGGTTTCGTCCGGGGACTCAGGCGCAAAAATACATTCAGGGTATCCCCGGTACCGAAAATGAAATCAGCGTGGGTACCGAAGTTTCAAGTACTACCGCCTGGACACACACTTTTACCAACACTTTACTCTCAGCCGTTCGCCTGCGGCTCAAATGGCCGTCGCTTTTTAAACAGGAAGACGACGGCGATCTGGTCGGCAATTCAATCAACTACGCTGTTGATTTGCAGACGGATGGCGGCACCTGGCAGACGGTGCTGAATACCAGCGTAACCGGCAAGACTACCTCCGGCTATGAACGCAGCCATCGTATCGACTTACCGCAGGCCGGAAGCACCTGGACAGTGCGCCTGCGAAAGCTCACACCAGATGCCAATAGCGCGAAAATTGGCGATACGATGGCGCTGGAGAGCTATACAGAAGTTATTGACGCCAAGCTGCGTTATCCAAATACAGCACTGCTGTATATCGAATTTGACTCCAGTCAGTTTAATGGCTCTATCCCGCAGATAGCCTGCGAACCGCGAGGGCGTGTTATCCGTGTGCCGGATACGTATGATCCGGAAACCCGCACCTATAGCGGAACCTGGCAGGGAGCGTTTAAATGGGCGTGGACGGACAATCCAGCCTGGATTTTTTACGATCTGGTGGTCAGTGACCGCTTTGGGCTTGGTAACCGCCTGACTGCGGCAAACATTGATAAATGGACCCTTTACCAGGTTGCCCAGTATTGCGATCAGCCAGTACCGGACGGTAAAGGCGGTTCCGGAACCGAACCCCGTTATACGTGTAACGTTTATGTGCAGGAGAGAAATGACGCCTATACCGTTTTACGTGATTTTGCGGCCATATTCCGTGGCATGACGTACTGGGGTGGCGATCAGATCGTTGCCCTGGCCGATATGCCCCGTGATGTGGACTACAGCTACACGCGCGCAAACGTTGTTGACGGGCGCTTTACCTATTCTGGTAGCACAATGAATAACCGCTATACCACAGCACTGGTTTCCTGGTCCGATCCGGGAAATGCCTACGCAGACGCGATGGAGCCTGTATTTGAGCAGGAGCTTGTGGCTCGCTTTGGAACAAACCAGCTCGAAATTACAGCCATCGGCTGCACCCGCCAGTCAGAGGCAAACCGCAAGGGGCGCTGGGGTATTCTGACCAATAACAAGGATCGCATCGTATCGTTCAGCGTTGGCCTGGATGGCAGGATTCCACAGCCTGGCCATATCATAGCGGTTGCCGATGAGCTGTTATCCGGAAAGGTTATGGGAGGCCGCATCAGCGCCGTTAACGGTCGCGTTATCACTCTCGATCGTGATTCGGCAGCTGCTCCTGGTAGTCGCCTTATGGTTAACCTGCCGTCAGGTGCATCGCAGAGTAGAACGATACAGAGCGTTAACGGTCGGGCAGTCACCGTAACCACGGCATACAGCGAAACCCCGGCAGTGGAATCGGTGTGGATAGTCGAATCTGATGAGCTGTATGCGCAGCAATATCGTGTTATCAGCGTCATGGATAATAATGACGGAACGTTTTCTATTTCTGGTGCTATGCACGATCCGGATAAGTATGCACGTATTGATACCGGAGCCATTATCGACCAGCGGCCAATAAGTGTTATTCCGCCAGGTAACCAGTCCCCCCCATCTAACATCGTGATCAGCTCATTCTCTGTAGTTCAGCAGAATGTGAGCGTTCAGACCATGCGCGTCAGCTGGGACCAGGCCAAGAATGCCATCGCCTATGAAGCACAGTGGCGCCGGAACGACGGGAACTGGGTTAATGTGCCGCGCAGCTCCACCACATCATTCGACGTTCCGGGGATTTACGCGGGACGATACCTGGTGCGCGTGCGTGCCATCAATGCTGCTGAAATATCATCCGGGTGGGGATATTCGGAGGAAAAAACGCTGACGGGTAAAGTGGGCAATCCGCCGAAACCGGTCGGCTTCATCGCTTCCGATAATGTGGTATTAGGTATCGAGCTGAACTGGGGATTCCCGGCGAACACCGACGACACGCTGAAGACCGAAATTCAGTACAGCCTGACCGGGACGGAAGACGATGCGATGCTGCTGGCAGACGTACCCTATCCGCAGCGCAAGTATCAGCAGATGGGCCTTAAGGCAGGGCAAATTTTCTGGTACCGCGCGCAGCTGGTGGACCGCAGCGGAAACGAATCAGGGTACACAGACTTTGTGCGCGGGCAGGCCAGCATTGATGTATCCGATATCACCGATGCAATCCTGGAGGAGATTAAAGAGACTGATACGCTCAAAGACCTGATCGAGAGCGCGGTGCAGAGCAGTGAAAAGTTCGCAGAACTGGCTGATGCAATCAAAGAGAATGCAAACGGTCTTGCAGCGGCGGTTGGATCGAATAAGCAGACAGCAGAAGCAATCATCGGCAACGCGCTTGCTATTGCTGATGTTGTCGTGCGGCAGACAGCCCAGCAGGGCGCTAACTCTGCGACCTTCGAACAACTCCGAGAGGTGATCGCCACTGAGACGGAGGCTCGCGTAACGGATGTTACCCGTCTTGAGGCAAAAACAGCGCAGAACGTAGCGGGAATTACCGAGGTAAGGCAGGCTCTGTCAGATGAAGCTCAGGCAAGGGCTACTGCTGTTGATCAGCTCACTGCGAGCACTCAGGTCATTTCTGATAAAGCTGATTCGGCTTCGAGTAAAGCTGACGCTGCATCAGGTAAGGCAGATGCGGCCGAGCAAGCCAGCTCGCAAAATACCGCTGATATCACCACGTTGCGACAGGTTGTCACCGACACGACTTCATCAATGGCATCCCGTCTGGAGGAACTGGGAGCAAGGACAGATACTGCCAGCGGCGGCATCCAGAATAACGCTATCGCGCTAATAACGAGTACGCTGGCGCAGGTTGATCAGCAGGTGAGACTCAGCGCGCAGTACCGTGACAGTAAGGCCAGCATCGATCGTATTGATAATGTTATGGCAAGCGACAGGGAGGCAACGGCGCGTTCGCTGCTGAGTGTGCAGACTGACGTGAACGGCAACAAGGCAGCAATTAACAGCCTGAACCAGACGTTTTCCAATTATCAGCAGGCCACGGCCACGCAGATAAACGGCATTACGGCGACCATCAACGGGCACACTTCAGCGATCAGCACTAACGCTCAGGCGATAGCAAACGTTAGTGGTGACCTGAAGGCGATGTACAGCATCAAGGTTGCCGTGGACGCGAACGGAAAACAGTATGCTGCTGGTATGGGGATAGGTGTTGAGAATACTCCATCGGGCATGCAGTCGCAGGTGCTGTTCCTGGCGGATCGCTTCGCCGTCATGGCGCAGGCGGGGGGAGCGGTTACACTGCCGTTCGTTATCCAGAACGGGCAGGTGTTTATCCGGGAAACCTTCATTCAGGACGGCACCATCGGCAACGCCAAGATTGGCAGCTATATCCAATCTTCAACCTGGGACGGCACCGGGAACGTTGGCTGGCACATCAATAAATCTGGCTACGCGACGTTTAACAACGTGACCGTTCGCGGCTCGATTTACGCCACAAACGGTAATTTTTCTTTCAATGGCTCCGGCAACACAACGGTGATTAATGGTAATGGCGTAACCATTAATATTCCGGGTGGCGGCCGCATCGTACTGGGGACGTGGACATAAAATGCCGACAGGACTACTGATAGAACTAAATGACGGCGGAAAGCGCATGGAGATAACTGCGGGCCTGCGATGCCCGTCGTTTGGGGCCAACTTTGACAGTGGCTACCAGAAAGCCAAGTACGCTGATGTTGCCGGTTATGTTTCCGGGGCGCAGGTGCTGTTTATCCCGCACGCGACAGCTTACCTTGATTCAGGGCTGCTTCATAAAATGAACTCGGTCACCATATCCGGTGGCCGTGTGACGCAGAACTCCACGATGAAGGACGTAAGCATCAGTGAGCGTGAGAGTACGTACACGTTCCCCGGAAGCATCTGGCAGATATTTCCTCCTGGCCAGCGTAAAGGAGAAGGCCTGCTTATTGATGACAGTACTGACTTCCTGGCGATTACCAACGCCACGCAGTCAGGGCAGTGTATCTGGAAGGGTACCGTCAATGTTCCCACTGGCGGCTGGGCTGTTCCCACAATAGCGGGATACGACAAGTCCAAATATATCGTCTTTGGGCGCTGCAATAGCGGTAACACAGTCGATTTCGATGGCAACACGGTCAGGTTCTTCAGCCCTCCATCCACCAACGATGACGCTCCGACAACCGGCACGATAGATATTGTCATATTCGCCAGTGGTGTGGCGCCGCAGCCGGGCACGGGGCTAAACATCCTCAATGCAGCCGGGGCTTGCACGTTTTCGACGACAAAGCGGCCTTTCGTCTACCTCAACCAACTCTGGACGCCTTCGAAAAATGCCGTGAGCATCGGCAGCGGCTATGTTCCGCTGGGCAGATTCGGGCTGATGGCCCATGAAGTAAATGGCATGTATGTGTATCGAATGTTTGGAATAAAAATACAGAACGGCAGTGCTTCAGTTCAGGGTGGGAAATATCTAGGGCGCGAGCGGTATGCAATTTTTGGTAATGACACGGTAACGCCACTGAACCTTCCCGTTCTACCCGATATGTACGTCTGAGTAAACTGTCTTTTTAATCAACCTCGCTCCGGCGGGGTTTTTTATTGTCTGGAGAAAACATGATTTATACTACTGGCACTATCGCCATCAGCGGAAACACCCTTACAGGTACCGGCACAAACTTCACTGCTGCTGGTTCTCTTATTCGTAACGGCTGTACCGTTATTGCAATGACCAGCCCTGTGCAGGTATTTCAGATTACCACCATCGGCAGCGCAACAAGTCTCACCGTAACGCCAGCAGCTAACCCAACTGTTCCCGCTGGAACCCGGTTTGCCATTCTTCTGAGTGACAGTCTGAGCGTGGATGGGCTGGCGCAGGATATCGCTGAAACCTTCACGATGTACCAGCGCTACATGAGCGGGTTCGCTGACGTAATGCAGTCAGCCGGCACCGTGACGATCACCATCAACGGCAAGGTAGTAACCGTTCCGGGCATGCAGTCAGTGGTCCAGAAAGACTCGAACGGGCTGGTGCCGATGACCCTGGGCGGTACCGGCGCATCGACTGCTGCGGGAGCCCGAAAAAATCTGGAACTGGGTGATGCGGCTACAAGAAACTCGTTGTATGCACCTGATTACGCGAGTGAGGGGTTGATGGCTCGTGGTTATTTTGGATGGGGGACATACATAGCTCATCCGGGTGGTAATGACGGCAGGTATAACGAGTACAGCGGCATTTACAGAGGCCCTGGTGATGGTGGCGTTCAGTACTTCGATAATTTTGCACCAATGCTGGTTATGTCAAGGTACCAGGGCGTTTATGGAATGCTACAGATTGCGCCGACAACAGGAAGAGCTGCGGTACGGGGGCGAAGCGGTAATAACTTCTCGGCGTGGAATGAGCTCTACACCACTGGCAATACCACCAAAGCCAGTGACGGTACGCTTAAGGCAGCATCGCCTGTAGCCCGTATTGTGAAAAGCCAGAAGGAATGTCAGCGCACTGACATCGACGAACAGGAATTCGCCTGGTGCGGCTGTGGTACGGCGAACGCCGAGGCGGAGGGAATAACCCTTTCCCGCCTCGATGTTGGGGTTTACGTGCTCACCGGTTCGGCAGGCCTGGCGTCTGAGGGATGGCAGTTACTGCCACCAATGGACCCGGGCGGAATGGGAGAGCTGGGTGTAGTTGAGGCAGAGCAGACAGAAAGCGGTGGGCTGACGATTCGGCTTTTTAAGCGGAAATACATGCTGAGCGATGAAGGGGAGATCGTCAAAACAAAAGGGGCTCCTATGGATGTTCCGGCCAACAGCTGGATCGACGTTCGCCTCGATATGCCAGAGGATAGCATCTGGAAAACAAGAGCTTCCGAAGCTTCTCTTGAACTGACAGAGCAGCCTGAGGACATTCAGCCTTAAAAATTAATAGGCGAACCCAAATTGATCTGCATTCCATTTGAAACTACTGTATATAAACACAGCATTAAAGGGAGTGCAGATTATGCCCCGAATTTCAGATATTCAGGCCGCCTTTATTGCGGCCATAGAGCTTAACCCAAAGGGCTACCGCTACCTGAGAACAGACAGCTTTATAGAAAAGTTGCGTGGTTTAAACTGGCACTTCAACCGAGCCGACGCCAATGCATGGATAGAGCGCAATCAGCCAGGCTTTGCAGATAAGACAACTGATGGCAGTGATAATAGATACTGGATACTGCGTAACATGGGGAGGGTGCACTGATGGGATTTGCATCACCAGCTGCTGATTACGTTGAGCGCCAGCTCACTCCCGAAATTCTGTGCAACATGGGTGCTGAAAGCCGGGTACTTGAGACTGATGTTGGCTTTGCAGTCATTGAACCAGCCACGAAAAAAACGCCGGGCGATGTGTTGTTAATTCTGTGCGACGGCCACACACAGTTTGCAAAACTCATGGGTGGAGCGCTAATTACTAACGATGGCGAAGCGATAGAAGGTTCCGCATTGGAGGACGTAGAGGTACTGGGGCGGGTTACATTTTTCATCAACCGCGTGATAAGCGATGATTGTCCGTTCTGAAAAATCCATACCATCTGGATGGGAATGGTTTTAAATTTATCCCCCCAAGATATAGAAGGGGGGATAAATTTCATTATTTTTTATTTTTTATTTTTTATTTTTTATTTTTTATTTTTTATTTTTTATGAGGCTTTCTAATCTATCGAGATTCTGGTTAACCTTCTCGGCACCAAGTTCTGATTCAAGTAATGCTTCTATTTTTTTCATTAAATTAGAAGGTATCTTACGGTTATCTATTTTTAAAGTGACGAAATTACCCTTATATTTTGCGATAACGCCATCTCCATATGCTTTTTCGGATTTGGGTTCGCCTTTTTTTTCAACCAGAATCACGTCTTGTAGTATTTGTATAATTCTCGCGGGTTCAAAATCTTCACCCGCTTGCTTCATACGGAGCAGCTTTCGCGCAGCATCGAGCATGGCCTGCTCGTTTCCCTGATAAACTTTTGACAATGCATCCCCGGCGCGAGCTGATAGTTCTCCCGGATGTTTGAAGATAGCCAGGATCTCCTTCGGCAATCCGGCTGTATTCATGCAGCGGTTCACGATATTTCTGTCGATCCCCTCTGCTTCAGCCAGGGCTTTCACATTTCCATCAAAGTCTTTCAGGCGGCGTAAGTATCGTTTCCCCCGCTCGTAGGCACTGGTCGGTCGATAGTCGTTACCTACCTGCGACAACCACTGCATTTGTTCATCATCCAGCTCCCCCACGAGAACCCGATAATCGCTGCCCGTGATGATGGCTGTTTTGCGGCGGCGTGAGCCATCGGCAATCTCTATAATGCCTGACGTTCTTCTGGCGAACGCGGGGTTCTGCTGCCCGGAAGTGAGAAATGACGGGATAAGGTCGGCCAGCGCTGATTCGTTCAGCAACTCCTGATCTCGTTCATTGCCGAGCCAAACCATTGTGGCCATCTCAACCTTATCAGCAGGAATGGTTTCCAGTTTAAAGGCCACGTTACGTCCGCAAACAGGCAGCGTAATACTGTTCCCGGACAACGAACTCAATTTGCTCTGCAAGTCACCGACCATAGGCGAAACAGACTGTGTTTTTTGCGGCGCATGATGGGTGTTACTCATTAGCGTTTCGATGTTGGGTGCATTTTTTAACATAGAGCGCTGCTTCATAATTAGTCCTCCCACCGAGGTTTGATTAGGTCTTCGAAAATCTCTTTGCAGACTGGTTCCCAAATGGCCACCGCATTTCTCCAGGCATTGAGCGTCGATCTTTGGTTTGCGGCTTGCTCAAATACGGTGCGCATTTTTATCTGCCCTTTTCCAACCTCATCAGTTACCCGCACAACCTGCCGCAACACCATAGCGCCCCAAGTGTTCCGTATTTGCTCTTCCATCCATCGAGACTGATTGCCGGTTGTCAGACTGTATTTTGTCAGGAGCAAGCGAACCATAGGTTCAAATCCTCCCAAATCAACGGTTTCAAGCAGGTCGAGCAGCATTGTGAAAAACTGAAGAACTGATGCATAGTCGAACAGCTCTGCCGGGGTTGCTACAACGATGACGTCAGCAGCACAGACAACGTTAATAGTTCCCGTCCCTAAGTTTGGTGCGCTGTCTATGACGATAATGTCGTAGTTATCCCATACAGACTCGATAGCAGCACGAAGCATCAGGTGAGGGGGATGAGGCAACTTACCCTCTGAATGGTGCTGCATCAAATCCGTTTCAATGCGATGAAGAGCAAGGCAGCTAGGGATTATGTCCAGGCCTGGCCAGCATGTCGGCTTAATTGCATATTCAGCGTTGTCACGTTCACCGAGGTAAAACGGAAGCAGAGTATCGTCTCTGTGAATGTGCAAATCAGGAACATAGCCGTGGTACATCGATGCCGTTCCTTGAGGATCATTCCCTTCAACAAGAAGAACGCGGTGTCCTTGTAAGGCTAACCATTGCGCCTGGTGTACTGCTGAAGAGGTTTTGTAAACCCCGCCTTTATGCGACATCACGGCGAGAACAACCGGGTTTTTATCGTCTGGTCGCTGGTTTGGATTGCCAAACACGCTTCGCATATTGCTAATTTGGTCAATAGTGTAGCCAGCTCGACGCTCTACTCGGCCCCTCATCTCAAAATCAGGAGCAGGCAGACGGCCAGCTTTTTCCGCATCCCTGATAGCCTGAGGTGTTACGCCAATCAGGTCAGCAACTTCTGTGATACCCCAGCGGCGAGTTATACGGCGAGCCTCTGGGCTATCATCGCCGAACTGAGCAATGGCTATAGCGCGGGTCATTTCCTGGCCGCGATTGATGCAGTCATGTAGCAAATTGATTAACGACATCCTGTTTCCTCTCTAACATGCCCTTTATCTTTGTGTTATTCATCATACTTTACGTATTTTAAGCAAAGCAACATAAAAAAAGCAAAGTTGAGAAGAAAACGCAAAGTTAGGGATTCAACTAATCATGTGATGCGACAAAGAAGCGGTTTAGTTGCATCTAAGCACATCGCTATTACTACGTTGGCATGTTGAAAATCTAACTAACTGAATTTAAATGATAATTTATCAATTACAACCTTCACCCAAGTTAAGCGAACATGCCATATTTTTCACTGCTTATATACTTCTCCGTTTCCCCATCTACCCCCTACTAAAACGAAACAC
>ENA-OWOE01000248-OWOE01000248.1-gut-metagenome-genome-assembly--contig:-NODE-248-length-48427-cov-12.485419_pt1 | contig 48427 bp, 53 predicted proteins | sample MGYA00248254_ERZ651788 | MGnify/ENA primary metagenome ERZ651788 (study PRJEB26908, sample SAMEA4031709) | gut metagenome | biome: gut; feature: normal infant; material: stool | place: China | collected... | reverse complement strand
AATCGAACAAATTTACTATAGAAGAGATTGCAAAATTTTCAGGTTTATCCCAACAGGAAGTAGAAACTATTTCTTCTAACACATGAGAGAAAAACAAGCCGCCACATTTTTTCTATACTATCTGTCAATTTTCGCAATGCAGCCTGTATGTTTTCCCGGTAAATTAATTGCATTAATATAATTGATATGATATATACTAGAAACACCTATATTCACTGTGTTTGAAAAAGGAGCGGCACCATGGAAGCAGATTCATTAGGCAAGAAAATACGACGTTTACGCATTAACAATTGTTTATCTCAGGCTCGCTTAGCTGAAGCCGTTGATGTTTCAACAAATTATATCGGACAGATTGAGCGCGGTGACCGTACACCGAGTTTAGACACTGTTATTGCACTATGCAATGCACTGCACGCAAGTGTCGATTATGTTGTATCCGATGATATTTCCACCAGAGATGACGAAATCATGACAGATATCCGAGCACAACTTGTAAAACTAACCCCTGATGAAAAACAATATTTTTATCATATGATCGTCAGTTATATCCAATTAAAAGAAGAAAACGCCAGAGCACAGAAAAAGGAGCCTTAAGCTCCTTTTTCTATGTTTAATCCATTACTTTTTCCCCATCATAGAAAAATGTTCTCTCCTATTTTTCTCATTTACAAGCTGACTGCTTTATCTTTGTTTCCGTTTGTTTGCTTTTTCTAAATTTTTCTTATCTTCCTCTCAGCAAGCCGCTTTTCCTTTGCTAAGATAAAAATAAAAAGCGAGGAACTCTACTATGAAATTACAGGATACCCAGATCACAAACTACCTTACATTTTGCAAAACCCAAAAGTGCTTAGACGAAAAAACAATCCGCGCCTACAAAATCGACCTCACACAATTTTCTTCCTCTATGTCTGCTGAAACCTCTTTATACGATATCACTTCCAGACAATTGGAAGCCTATATTGCACACCTCCATTCCATTTACAAACCCAAAACCTCCAAAAGAAAAATCGCATCGCTCAAAGCATTTTTTCACTATTGTGAATTTTATGAATTTATTGAGAAGAATCCCTTTGACAAAATCCAGATTCGTTTCCGGGAACCCATTATTCTCCCGAAAACCATTCCTTTGCAGACGTTAGAACTTTTCCTCTCTACGATTTACACCCAACGGCAGCTTGCCACTACACCTTACCAACAAAAAAATGCACTGCGTGACGCCGCTGTCATTGAATTGCTTTTTGCCACCGGAATCCGCATTTCCGAACTGTGCAGTTTGAAACCCTGCGACGTAAACCTGAATGACAACTTTGTTCTAATTTATGGAAAAGGCTCAAAAGAACGAAAACTGCAAATTGGAAACGCTAATGTGCTAAAAACCTTAAATGAATACAAAAATACATTTTCCACAGAAATAGAAAGCTGTGATCATTTTTTTGCAAACCAGACCGGAAAGCCTTTATCCGATCAGAGCGTCCGAAGGATGATTCAAAAATATGCCGCTCTCGCCGGTATCGAACAACACATGACGCCTCATATGTTCCGTCATACTTTCGCCAGCTCCCTGCTTGATGCAGATGTCGATATCCGGTACATACAGGAAATGTTAGGACACAGTTCTATTACTACGACCCAAATTTATACACATGTCACGCTCGCCAAACAGAAAATGATACTGACGACGAAACATCCGAGAAATGGGTTTTGTATTTAAAAAAAATATGCTTGTGAAAGGAAGTGATTGATAATTATATATTATTTGATTTTTAACGGTCAAATAATATAAAAAGGAGAGTGTGAATGAGGTATAGCATTATAGTAGCGTTAGATAATAATTTTGCATTAACCAATAATTTTGTCGAAAATCTGCTTCTGACAGAGTCTCTTCAAAATGATAGTGAATTAGTAATTGTTTCTGATGGATGTGCAAACATACAAACTGTTAAGGAAACAATCGGAGTTGGTGTAAACGAAAAAGCAGCCTTGAGTTCTGATAAAAACTGCCCTTTCGTTTACATCAATTTCGATTTTACCTTGGTGAACAAAGTCGCGTCCCTTTAGCCGATAGCTATGGGGATTCAATCGTTGCTCTTTTCCTTAAGTTTATCATACCGGATGTTTTGGTAAAAGTTTTTTTATTCAAGAAATCAATTTCAGGCATGACAAACAAACCTCCTATGAGGAAGTCATTTATTCTATGCAATTGTAGATCTTAACATCTCATATGTGCACGAAAAGAAGAACTGTATTTATCTTTGCGGGGTGATACCATATTCCCTCCACAAGAAGAACATTTGCATACATCGATGTGATATAAAACCCTTATCATTTCTACTGCATTTAGATTTTTTAATGTAGAAATGTATTTCTTACATCCAAGCAGGTTTCTGCAGTGAGTTATCTTTTTTCTCTTGTTTCTACATGATAGCAGACCATAGTGCCGGATTCTGACAAATCGTTTGGGAGGAACATGCATCATGAATCGACGGATGAATTCTTCTCCTGAAATTGTTTTCTCTTTCCAGCAGCCTTCGTTTTTATAGTCTTTTACTACATATGTAACTGTCGTATCTGTCATGGATTTGATTCGATGATTACTGATTGCTATCCTGTGGGTATATTTTCCAAGATAATTGATAACCGACTGTGCACCATTGAAAGTTTCTTTACAGTAAGTGACCCAGTTCTTTTCATAACACTTATCAAGAAGTTCTTTAAAACGATAGCTGTTCTGATATTTCTCTGCTGTACCATGAAATTTAAGCTTAGAATCATTCCACAGGCTTTTTAACTCATCCAGATATTTTCCACGGAACACTTTCGAGATAACACCATATGGGAGAAAAAATTTTCCACCTGTTTCTTTCCATTTATTTTCATCATCAAGCCCACCTCCAAGAACAATGGTATGAATATGAGGATGATAATTCATTGCAGAACCCCAGGTATGAAGAATGCAGATATACCCTATATTAGCTCCCAGGTACTTTGCGTCTTTTGCCAATTCATTCAAGGTTGCTGAGGCAGCATGATACAGTGCATCATACAACAGCTTCTGGTTGCTGTAAATGATGGAATTCAATTCCTCAGGAACTGTGAATACTACATGATAATAGGGTGCATCAAGTACGTTCTCTTTTTGTGCATCAATCCATTTCTCTTTCGGAAACTCCTGGCACATGGGACAGCATCTGCTTCTGCAGGAGTTATTATGAATGCTGATACATCCGCAGTCCTCACAAACACTGATGTTTACACCAAAAGCGCCTGTTTTACAGTTCATGATATGATAAGCTGTTTTTCTATGATGAGCAGGAGGGCTATTCCTCTTTTCATAAGAAGGATAAAACCGTTCAAATACATCTTGTATCGTACATGATTTCTCCATAATCATTCACCGCCCATCTCATCAAATGGACTCCTGATTCCAAGCAGGGTTTTATTGCTTACATGCAGATAAACCTCTGTTGATTTTGGATCACGATGTCCCAGAAGCGCTTGAATATATTTTACATCACAGCCGGATTCAAACAGATGACTTGCAAAGCTGTGACGTAAACAATGCGTGGAGACGTGTTTCTGAATGCCTGCTCTTTTGGCACTTTCACGAAAAAACTGAATGACACTATCTTTTGTAAGATAATCCCCTGTCCATGAACTTGGGAACAAAATCCCTCTTGGTCTGCCACATTGAAACCAGTATTCTGTCAATATCTCGAGCGTCCGGTCTGCAAGCAAAGTATAACGATCAGAGCGACTTTTCCCATCACGGATGTGTATGGTTTTGTTCGTGCGTGAAATATCATCATAATGAAGATGTGTGACTTCTGAAACACGAAGTCCGCCTGAATACATAGTGGCAATCATAGCTTTGTGCTTCAGATTTGGCGTAGCATCAAGAATAGCTGATATTTCTGTTTTTGTAAGCACCGTTGGTAACTTTCTGTCCCTTTTCATACGAGGTATGTCATCATCATCCCAATTCTTCTTCAATATTTTTTTGTAAAAGAAGCGGATTCCTGAATGGTAGTGATTGTATGTTTCTGGTGAAATCCCGGAAAGTTTCTTTTCAGTTAGGAATATATCAACATCGTCAGTTGTTAATGCATCTATATCCTTGGCTGTGTGGTTCAAAAAATGAGCAACACTGGTACAGTATGCATGAATCGTGGAATCCTTGAGATTCCGTTTATTCGCAGCAGATTGAATCTGATTAAAAATTTCTTCGTACATAATAAAATCCTCCATGTAAAATCAGTAGTTAATGAAAAACCCTGCTTACATGGAGGTGCATTAGCATAATAAAACCGCTTGTCAGAAAAGCGGTCAAATGGTATTCTTTTCATAGGCAGTGGTGTCTTTCTTTATTGAATTGTTTTGTGTGGTAACTTTACAATATCAAATACTGGTAAGAATTGCCATTGCCTATTTTATTATTGAGAAAAAGAAAGCTGCGCCACAGCCTTGGCAGGCCATCGCGCAGCGATTTTGTTCAACTTGAAGTTATTTTTCTTCTATAGATTCTGTTACATTAGTTCTATATTTCTCTTCACATGCTTTTAAGTAATCAAAGCATAATCCACCATCACATCTATAGAAAAATGGATCTTTACAAATTATATTATCACTATTGAGAATAAATACAGGTATGATATTTTTATCGTTGCTGTTTATATAACTAATTTTAAAACTGTATCCTGATCTTCCAAGTGAAATGCCATCTCTTTTCATTGAAATACCTTGAATATTCGCCACTATATATTCGATATCTTCTGAATCGGTGATAGTAAAACCAGTTCCTGTATTTCCATCGAACACATTTATATGGTCTACCTCAGAAGGATTTACATTCTTACCGAATTTCTTTGGCATGAAATAGTAACCTACTGTACCTACCAATAACACAGCAATTAAAATAACCAGAATACGCAGTTTCTTTTTCATACACTCTTTACCTCCCCAAATACCGAGTTGTTAAACTCTTTCTCTGTTCCATCTTCTTGCCCTTCGGACAAGAAGTATCCCTCGCTCTAAAGAACTCGGTCAATTCAGATTTTTATAGTACAATCTTTTTCCATTTCCTAATCTTAGTTCTGAAAGTTCCGAACGGAGCAACCGTATTAACATGTATAAACTTGTATACTTCCCAGACCGCTGTTTTGGTTGCTTCATCGGCCCACTTTCTCATATGTGGCTCAAATAACTCTTCATCGCTTAATGAGTCAATGATTTCATAAATCGAATTAATATTCTCATTCAGCATGTCTTTCAGCTCCTGAAGCGAAAGATGAGCATATGTATCTGTAAACCATTGATATAATTCGCCAAGCTGATTCCACTTAAAATTATCTGAAGGAGTCTTGACATGAAGACCCTTTCTTTCATCAGATTCCCATTTAATAACAAGCGTTGTCCAGCCAACCTGATAAGCAAGATTTTCTGCCGGAGTTCTGTCAACTTCCTCAACTCTCTTATCTTTTAATGATTCTGGAATAATATCAAATTCTGAAATGTACTTTGCAAAACTTTTATTTATCTCGTTCTTAAGTTCATCTTTATTCTCGTATGTTCTCAAAATAGTCCTCCTCGGTTCTATGTCTCTTATTTCAGCAGTAAAACGCTATTCCGCTTTAGGTTCAAAGTCCATCCGACCGATGGATTTGGTGAGAAGCTCAAGATTCCGAAAGCTTATTTGTTATATTCCTGTTCTAATTCATCCGCTAAATATGCATCACTCATGCAGTGCATATCCGATACCTTCTATAAACATCTTTGCAAATATACCATATCTATTAGTTGTACACCGCCCTCATAAATTGGGTGATCATAATTGTCCGTAAAGAAATTCGGAATCTTGTGAGACCGAACAAATCCACATTTTTCATAAAATGGTATCGTCAATGGACTGTCACCTGTTCCAACCTGCAAAACAGAATATTCATCTGCATATTTACTGGCAAGAAAATCAATTAGTGCTTTTCCATAGCCCTTTCCCTGATTTTCCGGATCGACTGCAATATTTTTAATTTCAAGTATTCCATTATCTTCATCGGTGACAACACATTCAGCTTTTACATTATCGTCTTCAAGCACATACATAGTTCCTTTTTCAAGATAGCGATCAACCATATTTTCCTGCTCATCAGCTAATAACAATAATGCTATAAACTGCTTTTTATTCTCATCCACTTCTCTGATTTTCATGTCCATCACTCCGTCAAACGTGAATTTCTCAGTTTGGAAAACCAGAAGTTGTCATTCAACCCAAAATACCCGGTTATCTTTCCTTTTTGCAGCCTTAGGAAGCTCACCATCAACATATCCAACGGCACAATGACCTATTCCTTCCCACTCTCCGTCTACCCCAAGTTCTTTTAATAATTCCTGATATTCCGGAAGTTCAAATTCTTCCTTAGCTCTGTGAATCCAGATACTTCCAAGATTAAGAGAATGTGCTGCAAGCATCATATTTCCCATGACCAGACTTCCGTCATAAACTCTGTTTGCCCAGTTTTTGTCTGCTAATACAATTAAAATAGTGGGTGCTCCATAAAATGGATCAAATCCTTCTTTCCAACCGCCTATCTTTGCATTAATTGCTGATAATCTGTCTCGAAGTTTTTTGTTTGTTACCGCAATTGTGATGGTTGCCTGTTTTCCCATGCCATTTGCAGCATATAATCCGGCTTCGATAATCTGTTGCAGATCTTCTTTTGCTGGCATATCCGGCTTAAATTTGCGAATGCTTCTGCGTTCTTCCATTGCTTTAATGATTTCGTTCATTTGCTATTCTTTCTCCTCATAATCAATTCTTTCAATCTTAAAAATGACAGGTCTTGTTCCATCCGAACAGCAGGTAATCATTTCATTTTCCTTCTTCATCCAGCCCTTCATAATGGAACCGCCTTGTAATCCGGTATAAATATAGCGTGAAATTGCATCCCATGCCTCAGAACAAAATGGCATTTTCGGACCACCTGCAACGGTATCTGCATCACCACTGGTCTTTACCAGGGTATTCAATCCTATGTGCCAGAAATCATCTCTTTCCTCATCCCGGTAAAAAATAAATTCATCTCCCACATTGTAACAAGGACAGGCACCCGAAATTGGATTATCACAATACTGTTGCTGTAATTCTGGATAGAGTTTTTTATCTAATACTGTTACTTTAACTTTATGTTTCATCCCATTTATCTCCATTTCACTTGATTCGTTACTGCATATATCGTATCATGAGGATATACCAACAACAAGTACGATATTTTAGAACATATACTATATCTAAATATAGTGCGAGGAGAGTTATTATGTCAAATAATCAAATACATGAACAACGTCGTTTTGCGATAGATGGTATTAAAAATACTGGTTTTTACTATACAAAGTCTTTGGTTGACGGGAAATATAAACTTCCTATCCTTTATTGTCTGCAATTAGATGGTCCAACAAGGTATAATGAACTTCAGCGTAAGATGGAAACAGCAACTTTCCGATCATTGTCAAAAGCATTAAAAGAATTAGAATCCGATGGTCTTATTATCCGCAAAGATTATGGGGAAATTCCGCCACGAGTTGAGTATAGTCTTTCTGAACGTGGAAAATCCTTAGAACCTGTATTAGATGCTTTCTGTCTTTGGGGACAAGAACATCGAAATGATTAATATGATTATGAATTTTCCTTTTAGACAAACAACGATTGAGATTTCAGCTATTCTAAGGAATTTAATAACTGTTATATTTTGTTATCAAATTTCTCACAAACCATTGAAAATACTAAGCTTGTGGCAGGTAAGCTTTCCCTTATATATTCCCTTGTGTTATATCGTTCCATCAGTGTTTACGGACTCTGGTAAGGGAAAAAGCAAGGAAAACAAAATCATATTACACAGTATAACACAAATTGAAACTGACATGGTGAACTGATTGAAATGCTTCTGAATTTCTTATTTTGATTAATTGATTTGAAGGAGACACGATATGAATATTATTTACGCTGAATACAATATGTACCGGAATAGCATAGACATTTACACCTGTGCCGGATATATGCTCCGTATTGACTGCAACAAGGCAGAAGATGGTATTAAAACTACACCATGCTCTCAGTGTGCATTAAATGCTCTTGCTATTGATGAACCTCTTGAATATGCAAAACTATATCTGGATGGAACTATGCAGATATGTGTAGACGCAGAAAACTCTATTGAACTTTAAATACACTAAGGAACTGCTACTCTAACAATAAAAAAAGTGCAAGAGCAACAGCCCCTTTGTATTTTTACAAGTTTCGATCTAAAAAAACAATTATTTCACATTCGCATTATACAAGTCCATAAAATAAGAATCTGTATGTAGTAGTTCTTCAAAAGTACCTTGTCCAACAATCCTCCCTTCTTTAAAGAGAATAATTCTGTCAAAACCTGCAATGGAATTTAATCTATGCGCAATGGCAATGACAGTTTTATCTTTCATTTTTTGCATAACTGATTTCATTACATTTTCTTCTGTTAAATTATCCATTGCAGATGTTGCTTCATCCAAAATGACAAGTTCGGAGTCTTCAAACCACAAGCGAGCTAATGCAAGTCTTTGTTTTTCTCCACCCGATAAACAAGTACCTTTCTCACCAATTTCAGTATTTAAACCTTCCGCAAGATTTTCAACTAAATGAGATAGTTGCACTTCACTCAATGCCCCTAGCATTTGTTCTTCTGACACTTGTTTCTCAAATACCAGATTTTCTTTTATTGTTCCGTCAAAAACAGGGGCATCCTGTGATAGATAGCTAACTCTATCATACAGATTATTAAGACAAATTTCTTTTAACTCCATGTCTCCTAAGCGAACTTCTCCCTGATTATATTTTAGCAACCCTAATAAAATCTTAATCAAGGTCGATTTTCCGGAACCACTTTCTCCTACAAAAGCTATTTTTTCTCCCTTTTGTATTGACAGGCTCAAGCCATCAATAATTTTTCGTTCCTCATATTGGAATGATAAATTTCTTATTGCAATTTTTCCAACATTTGTATTTATTGCGTTACCGTTTCTTAATTGAACATCGTCTTTTAAGCCTAAAAATTTCTCAAATCTCTTATACGACGCCTTGTCCAATTTATATTGGACATAAAGTACATTAAAAATGGCAATTGGTGTATAAGCATTTTCAATCAGTGCAATTAGTGCAACCACAGAACCTACTGTAAGGTTTTTTGTTTTCCATGCATAAAAAAGAATACCAATATCTAACATTGCCACAAGTAGTGCAAATATTGTGAAGAATGCTTCATGAATCATATTCATTTTTACTTTTGATGAAACAATATCCTCTTTTGCATTACAAGTCTTCTTTATTTCACTCGGGAACTGTTTACTCATACGAAATACCAACATTTCCATATAGCCTCTGACCAAATAGTGATTTAATAGTTCTTCACTATTCAAAATCTTTTCTTTTATTTTGTAAAGAAACTTTAATAGAATGTTGGTTATTATAAAAATAAACGCATAGCCTACAAACAGTACATAAGTGACTTTTTCATCTATTTTCCAAATAAAGTATATACTAAAACCAATGGTAGGAAGTAAGTCACGAATCAAACACAACCAAAAATTGAATAATACATTTCTTCCTGCTGCTGAACCATTCTCAATCCTTTGAACAAGTTTGCCCGTACCTATTTTCTGATATTCAGTATAATCGATTGTACTTATTTTTCTAAGTGACAAAAGCTTAAAATCCAGATAAATACCATGTTCCAACTTCTTTTCAGGGTAATTATCCAGATAATTCATACAATAATTTACCAGCAAAATAAAGCCATATGTTGCAACTCCTGCAAATGCAAGTGTTCTATCAGCCAATCCATCAATAACCTTTTGGAAATAGTCAACCTTGTAATTAGCCACAAATGAATTAAATATACCTAGTCCAATGTAGACCAATACCCATATGCTGTTTTTCTTTAATATATCTTTTATATAACGCATAACTGTACTCCTTTACATATTGTATTTCAAGCATCAGGGCAGTACAGTCAACGACTACTGGCAAGTTTCTTTTAACCTCAGCACAATCTGCCAACAGTTTACATCAACTGTACTGAGTAGTTATCTCGGATAATTTTCATATCGTTCTCACCTCTTCCTAAAAATTTTCTATTATTATATCATGCTAAGTTCCAATATTCTATCGTAATTCTTTCAAAAGAATATAAAACAAAGGGCATATTATCTTGCCCCTCTGTTCTTTGTCTGCCTGCTGATACTGTTCTGGTTTTCTGCGGCTTCCCTTTGTAGTCTTGCAAGTTTATCCGACAGTTTTTCATCCTTATACGTAGGTGTATCCGATTTTCTGCAGGCATTCTTCCAGCTTTCGTATTGTCTCTGATAATCTGATGCGTTTCCGTATTCGGTCTGACTTCACTGATTCCCTCCATTTGAATCACAAATGCAATCAAGCATTTATATCCTTGTCCGCACGCAGCTGCAAGTTCCCGTAAATGCTTAACTCCTCTTTCCGTCGGGGCATCCGGAAAATATCCAATTCCGTCTATATCAAGGGTGCAGCCTTTGACTTCCATTAGATATTTTTGCTTTCCTTTTTCCATATAGAAATCCATCCAGCTGTTTCCAAAGGCATACTCTGGTTTAATACAATCATACCCCTGTTTCATCAGCCATTCTTTTACCACTTTATTCGGCGCCTGGCAATGGTCTGTGCTTTGCGGTATAATAATCGCAATCAATTCGAATCACATTAACAATTGAAACCAATTTCTCATTAAACTCAAAATCCTTACCGGTTTGTGTTTTCATTAATGCCCTCAATGCCCTGATTTTTTCTTTCGGTGTTTCCACAATCTTTGCCGTTCCAAATCCATCAAAAGAATAGTAGCTGCATCCATATTGGCAGGCTACTTTACCTGAAAATGACTGTACATCACACTCAATCTGAACGCAACAATCAGAATTATTTCTGATAATGTCAAGTTTACGCCCCTCTAACGCCCCATGCAAATAAAATACGAGCTTTTCTCCTTCAAAAACATAGCCATAGTTCATGGGAACTATGTATGGCTTTCCTTGATCCACTAAACCGAGATGCAAAACCTTGCCAGAATCAAGGATATGCATGATTTCACTATGTTCTGTTACCTCTCTGTCTCTTCTTCGCATACGTATCCTCCATAACCGGAAGTTGTTATTGTAAATCATTTTTTGATATTTCAATCGATGGATAGTGCTCTAAACTTGTTAAGTCAACATCTAATGGAGTAACGTATTCCATATAAAATTTTTCAGGATTTTTATCTTGCAATTTTTTAAGTTTATTCTTAATTTTTTCCTCCTCTGTAGAAACATAAACCACTGATACTACTCCTACTTTTTCACTTGGATTCATTCTGCTATCTTCAACATTTCCACATAAAATCATTCTAACTGTATTCATAATAATCCTCCTCCACATATAACTTCCGATTGTTCTATTTCTTCCTTTTCTGATTTGAAATACTTTTTAATTTCTTTCACCAGCAACACAATTAACCATTTAATTTCTGGAAGATTTTTCTGCATCAATTGCAAGTTTATGTCCAAATATAATCGTTCCTTATGCGTCTGATCTGGAGTATGCATTTTTCATCTGATTGCTCAGCTCATACAATACTTTATTCAATGTATCCTGCGTTTCTTTTTTTACCATGTCAGCAATTTTTTCATTTGCCTCCTGACGAAGCTGCATGCGTTTTTCTGCATCACTTTCTTTTGACAGAAGTTCATCATATTGGTTGATATATTCATGTCCTTTTGACATGACTCTTTCCTGATAACGTTCAATATGGAAAATGGATTTGCTATAAGAAGCATCTGCCATGGCTGCGATCATCCTGCTTGCCCAGTAAAAATTATCTGTTGACGCATCGCCTGTCGTATTGGAAAAATACTCCGGTACTTTCTCTACATCTGTGTAGAACGGTGCGGCTGTATTAAATACGTTTGAAGCAAATGCTACCCATTCGATTGCCCGGCTGTCTTCTTCTGCATCCGGTCTCATCTGGATGATTCCTAAGAAATCTGTCCGGTTTACACCGATCGCACGATACGCCCCCTTCATGGATTTATCTCCATAAGATGCATACGGATCGTATGGTGTTCCCTGGAAATGAGAAGAAAGCACATATTTTACATCTTCGATCGTCACCTTTTTCTCCGGAACCATGCACCAAGGGATATCATCAGAAAGCGGTGTGTAGTCTGCGTCCGGTCCATCCCAGTTCATCGTATTCGGATTCAGGCAGCGTGCCATGTACCATGCTCTCGGTGTATTGTATACATGATCAGAGTCATCATGGCTGCCAAAAATATCTCTTGGATTGAATGTTCCATCCTGTGAAAGGTTCAAATGATATTTTTCAACAAACTCCTTCAGATCGGCGGAACACATATATTCTTTCTGGTTTGAAAGGGCATCCTCAAGATCAAACTGATCCATTCCAAACTGATTTGGCATCATCACATAAACATCATCCGGTACTTTTCGTGCAATCCAGTGATGTCCGCCGATGGTCTCAAGCCACCAGATTTCATCTTTATCCTGAAATGCAATTCCATTCATTTCATAAGTACCATACTGTTCTAACAGGCTGCCAAGACGTTTGACACCTTCCCTTGCACTGTGTATGTATGGAAGTACAATGTATACAATATCCTCTTCCCCGATTCCTCCAGGAATTTCTTCTTTTCCGTCTTTTGCAGGCTGATATCTTACAAGCGGATCAGCTCCGAGAACTCTTGGATTGGATGTGATCGTTTCGGTTGCTGTCATTCCGACATGTGCTTCATTCACTCCGCAGGCTGCCCAGATACCTTCGCCCTCTTCTGCATTTGGCATTGCAGTATAGCGCATCGGATTTTCCGGAAGCTCGATCTCTACGTGAGACAGAACCGATCTGTATTTTCTCGGCTGGTCTTCTGGATGAATGACTGCAAATTTTTTGGATGTGTAATGTCCGGAACCAGAATCATCATTTCTTGCGATTATGGTTGATCCATCATAACTTGCTTTTTTTCCTACTAAAATTGTTGTACATGGCATATTTATGTTCTCCCTTCTTTGACTATATGATTGTGATAATCATAACTATCTGAATAAATGTGTAGTAATTTCACCATATTTAACTTTTATTGAATTATAATCATCGCACCTACCGCATTGTAGATTATATGGAGCACTACAGACCCCCATAAGCAGTTTGTTCTCTTATATACTGCATCGCAAAAGAAATGTAACACTATCAGACAGATTATATACGTAAATGACAGCACATGAATTGTTATCATTCCTGAAACTACCCATCTTACCGGATAATGTATTAACAGGAATAAAAGTGAATTGATTATACTGATTACCAATTGACTGTTTATCAACCCTGACATTCTTGTCTGTATATACCCTCTAAATAAAATCTCTTCCTCAAATCCGGCAACAATATATATCATCCAATTTAAAAATAGTTGATTTATTGTAAATGAAATTGATTTTCCCTGAATTATGTACAATAATATTTGTATAGCAAGGAGCAGAACTCCTCCTGCAATGCCTGATATAATACTTTTCTTTAGATTTTTTGCATGAATTCCTATGCTACTTATATTTTCTCTGCTGTTATGAAAAAAATATAAAAATAATATAGTGATAAGTAAAGGTATCCCTATTTGTGACAAATTTAACACATAAACATTTAAGTTTGTTGTATAGAGCCAGCCTTGAAAAAAGGCACTTCCAAGAATCAGACAATATACAATAATCGCCTTTCGTGCATCTCTTTTTTCATAGATTCTTAGATTATGCGAATAATCATCATTCACCCACTTCATGAAACTTCCTCCGGATTAATATATTTCGCAAAAAGAACTATCCTGCTGCAATGGAATTTTTTTCGCATCGATCCGCTCGATCCAGATATATGTCCGGTTCTGCAAAAAAATGATAAGCTGGTCGATTAATTCTTCCTGTCCTTCTACTTCCATTTCCACGCTGCCGTCATACAGGTTTTTCACCCAGCCGGTCAGTCCGAGCTGATTTGCTTTCTGCACTGCATAATAACGGAACCCCACTCCCTGAACTCTGCCATAAAAAATAATATGTTTTCTTATTTTTGTTTTCTTTTCCCAAAACATACTGATCCGCTCCTGCTGTCTTTCCTTATATCTACATGAATTCATCCTGCACTTTAAAACTTCAGTCTCATCTGATTCCACACGACATTTCCGTGCATGGATTCTGAAACGCCCTCGTTTTCAAAACCAAATTTTGCATAGTAATGCACCAGCCGGTCTTTGCACGTAAGGACAAGACCTTTTCTTCCCTGGTCTTTTGCATCTGCGATCGCTCTTTTTAAAAGTTCTCCGGCATAGCCGTGGTTTCTATATGCCGGGAGCGTATTGACACCAAATATCATCTGCCATGCTCCATTTTCCTGATGCATAGACGCATTTTCATACATTTCATCTGTCAGGTCTTCCTGATCTGTCACCATACCATCAACAAATGCGATTAATGTGTCATCCTCGAACAGCAGCCAAAAATGATCTGCATAATGTGAAAGCCTTTGCTCAAATTCCTCTTTTGTTGCCGCCTCTGCTGCCGGAAAGCACTCTTTTTCTACTGCCGCAATCTGGTCGATGTCTTGTAATGTTGCAGTTCTTATATTCATTTTCATCATCTCCTGTTTTTTTCCGGATTTATATCTAATGGTGTTTGTTCTGCAAATGTTATCTTTTTTCTAACGTTCCTTTTCATTGTTTCTGGCACGGTAATCCGGAATTTTATAATATACGGCTGCCTCTTCAAAATATTTTTCATCAATGTGCGGCCACTTTGCCTGAGCATTGTCCTCTAACGCAAGTTTTTCTGCCAACTCAACCATTTTGGCTGAACAGTCGATTCCGGTAAGAATTGTCAGAATGTTGCTGTTCACAAACCACGGTGCTATGGAAAGCAGTCCGCCGGTGATCATATCCTGTGCAACTTTCTGATTGTCATAAGGTACTTTCAGAAATTGGGGTTTCCAGATTGTCGTTCCATTTTCCACACCGGACTCTAGCAACATGCACTGTGCATATCCGGCATCATCAATGGATATTCCAACACTGCCTGAATTAAAGTAATGTTTGTTTTTGTATGTCATCTCTCCCGGATAATGCGTATGAGCACAGATCATGTAATCAGTGTCAATCTTTTCTAACCATTGTTTTACCGGATCCTCATTCAACTGCAAGAGTTCCCTGCTGCTCGCCGGTGATCCGTGACAACAGGTAATGGACGGATAACCTGCTTTCTCATAAATAAATGTGATTGGAAGATTCCGAAAAAAATCAAAATCTTTATCCACAAGCTGCCTGTAAGTGTAGAGTAAGTTTCCACTTGCAGAGTTACTTATCCACATCTGCTCTGTGCATTTCTTTTTTCTGGCTTCCTGCTGTGTGAGCATGTACTCCTCACGATTGCCCCTTAACAGATAACAGGTATGGTTTTCCATAAATTCATACAGATAATCCATGGTTTCTCTTGTGTAAGGTGTATCGGAAATATAATCTCCAAGAAAGAAGTACTCGTCACATTTGTGTTTTTCCATATACTCTGTGCATGCCTTAAAAGCGTAAATGTTGCTGTGTATGTCTGATATAATACCGATTTTCATAATAATACTCCTGTATTCCCGTTGTGAGATTATCTCTCTTCTGTCCGAAACGGAATCTCTGTCTTATCTGCCATGATCTCGTAATATCTATAGTCACTATAGATGACGCTGCTGCTTGAGTTTTTATTTCTTCCTGCAAAAATAAGATAACCGTAGTAATAACTCTCATACATTGTTTCCCAGGAATCATATTCATTCTGCAGATAGACTGCAAGCGGTGCGGCATGAATCAGATATTCGTCATACGAAATATAACCACATATATAGCCAAATGCAAATAACCGGATGCATCTGCAATAGTCCCATGCATCCACTCCTGCATCCCCAATGTTATTGTATGCGTAATAAGTTCCCAGATATTTGCACATTTCATCTGGGGCATACAATTTGTATGTATAATAGATACTGTCCTCCGGTAATGTCAGCGCCTCTTCCCCTAATTTTTCCAAAGTCTGTGCATAAGTATATTTATCGCCTTTTTGTAACAGGGAATCGGTTGTTTTCATAAGGCTTTTTCTGTCATGAATTCCCCAATAATCGGAGATATTTTCCCGGATAGCTTCCACCTTATCCTCTCCCATGACGTCCGCATAATTTTCCACATCAAATGCATCAAACTCTCCAAAGCTGGTACTGTTCACATAAAAATATGGATAGAAGGACTGTTTCAACCATTTTTCCAGTTCTTCCCGCTCCATTCCTGCAGCCTCCACCGCTGTATTTGTCTGTTCATCTGTGACAGCATCACGCGCTGTCCACTCTGTTTTTAAGTTTCTTCCGTCATGTGTGTAAATAAAAATCTGCGCTTTTCCAAACTTATATCCACGAAAACCAATCCATACAATGAAAGCGATACAACCCACGGTCAGGATAGGATGCCGTTTGATCCATTCACCCGGGGTAAGTCTTCGTCTATCCATGAACATTTTAAACTCTAACGGCTCCTGATCCAGTAAGTATGGAACAAACGGACTGTACCATAAGATTTTCTTTTCGCCAACACCCAATCCCCATGCAGTGTCCGAAGCGTTTACTTTGTCCGATGGCCGCTGATGTTTCACTCCATATTTATCCTGAAATTCATAAATCAGGTGACGATCCGAATCGGAAGATCTGAATGCAAAATCTTTTTCATTGACAGCAGTCCCTTCCACACGATAGAACGTCGGCTTTGTGATTTCAAATTCTTTTCTGCGGCAAAGATATTTACTCAGTAACATTCCAATAACTCCACCGAAAAAGAAAATGACCGCCAATTTGCCACTTGTTCCACCAGGAGTGTTAAAAGCCAGCATAAACATTCCTCTTAAAAAAATAATCAGGCTCACAATCTGTGCTATCTGGAATATTTTTCTGTTTTTTTCAATCTGCTTTTTTATATTCTGGTCAAACTGACTGTCCTGCTCCTGCTTTTTGTCCGATACAGAGGAGGTCTGTGGCACGTAGTATAACGATTTATAGCTATTGATTGTCTTGGAAACTTCTCCCGTTGCAAGATAATCGGTAAAAATTCTGTCACTACCTTTTACGACAACCTGTTTTCCGTTTCTGACGGAAAATGTAAATGTACCAGTTCCTGCTTTTTGCAACGTTTTTAAAATGATCTGCTCTTTATCCTGAGTACTTTTATATTTACAGATCAGATTTGATTTTTCATCGAATAATCGGATCTTTTTTCTTCGTCCAATGGTGCATACTTTTACATCCTGAACTGGGATATTTTTTGTTCTTCCTACAAATGGCGTTACATAGAAAGTATTGATATCTAATACGGTTTTCTCCCTGTTTACTTTAAAAATAAACGGTATTGAAACTATCATCGGAATGATACAGGACACTCCGATATATCCCACAATTCTATCTGCTGTTGATCCATATTCCAGAAAGTTCACACTGATTGCCGCCAAACCAAACATACACAAAAAACTGATTGCTGGCATGAGTGTGACAATCACTCTCTTTGCCACAGAATTACGTACTACCACTGTTCCCATAACCTCTACTCCCCCTGATTTCACTATTCCTTTATAAAAAATGTGTATTTTCCTTTTCCATGTCCGGTTACTTTTTGGATGATATTTCTCTCGAGTAGTTCTTTTAAGAACAATGATGCTCTTGTATTTTTTAACCCGGTTACCTCTTCAACCCTGCTTCTTCCAAATATTTCATTTTTATCAAAGGAATCACACAGTTGTTCCATATGCTGTATTGTTTTCTTTGAAATACCGGAAATTTTCTCTCCAAACATTCCAATATTCACTTTTTCCAGTTGAATGTTCACTTTTCTATTTTCAATGTTCGCTTCTGATGTTTTATATTCTATTTTTGGCTCTCTCACAAGCATTTCCTTATAATCAACATGCATAAGACGATTCTGTAATAAATTTTTTTCATCCAACAACAGATTTCGCAAAAACAGTTCCAGATACTCTGTTGTTTCATGAATCTCATGTTTCAGATCATTATAATTTGCCCGAACCAATGCATTTCTGAAATACCATGCATTTTCCGCAAATATATCATTCGTTGCATCAAATCCAAGTGTTCGAAGATACTTGATAAAAAATACGGCTGTCGTTCTTGTATTTCCTTCTCCAAATATATGGATCTGCCATAAATTTGCAACAAATACTGCCAGATGGTGAATGATTTCATCCATGGATAATCCTTTGTAACTATAATGTTTCTCCTTCATAAAATCATATTCTAACGTTTTCCTTAGTTCAGAAGCACTTCCGTAAATAACAGTTGCTCCATTCAGCACCCATTCTTTTTTTGTAATATTATAATCACGGATTTTTCCTGCGTGGTCATATATTCCGGTAAATAATTTTCTGTGAATTGAGATATACTCATTTGGTGTAAAAGAAAATGCATGTTCCGAAAGTATTTTCGCAATGCGTATGGAAACTTTATCAGCCTCTTCTGTCCTGTCATGATTTTTCTGTGGTTTTTCTTCATAGTAAGAATCTAATAAATTTTTTACTTCATCCAGCGTAATTTTACCTTCAATATTCTGAATTGCTGCATCAACGAGATATTCGGACGGCTTCAATCCATCGACTGCCTGCAATCCAATCGCAGTCTGCCATGCATAACCTTTATACTTTTTATCTGGCTCCTGCTGTTTTAGATATTCTTTAAATGGATCTGTCTGCATGAACACACCTCCAAAAATGATAAAAAATTACGCTTCAAATGTTATTTCTCGTACATAACCTCTACTGCACCGCAGAATTCCTTTGCTTTTTCCATCCACATATCCAGTGACTTGAAATGCTATATTTTCTTCCAATTTTTTTATTCTTTTGTTCTCATTTTACTCCAACGTGCAATATTTTTTGATTGCTGTCTCATACAGATTGTTTCCCTCACTGTCAATGACAACGATCACCGGAAAATCTTTCACTTGAAGCTTACGGATTGCCTCAGCTCCAAGATCTTCATAACATACGATCTCAGATTTTGTGATACATTTGGATAAAAGCGCCCCTGCTCCGCCGACTGCTGCAAAGTAAACTGCATGGTTTCTGACAATCGCGTCAATGACTTCTTTCGAACGTTTTCCTTTTCCGATCATCGCCTTTTCTCCGAGATCTAAAAGAGTTGGCGCATATTTATCCATTCTGGTTGCAGTTGTCGGTCCTGCAGAACCTATTGGACGTCCCTCTCTTGCCGGAGATGGTCCCATGTAATAGATTGTGGAATCTTTGATGTCGATCGGGAGTTCTTCGCCACGCTCCAATGCCTCGATCATTCTTTTGTGTGCAGCATCTCTTGCCACATAAATGGTTCCTGTTATGTAAACGTAATCACCGGACTTTAAATTTTTTGTCACTTCCGCGGTGATCGGTGTTGTAATATGTTTGTCCATATTCTGCGCTCCCATTTCTAAATTTATATTTTTCTTCATTTATGACTGTAAAATAAAAACTACATTTGTAGTTATATGTTTTTTCTTACACTTCTCTTATCACATGTCTATTCACATGACAGCAGATATTGACTGCCACCGGAAGTCCTGCAATATGTGTCGCGTAAGTATTCACATTCACTGCGAGAGCAGTGGTTGTACCGCCAAGTCCACCCGGTCCGATTCCAAGCCGATTGATTTTTTCTAACATTTCTTCCTCTAACTCTTTCACGTATGGGATAGCAGAATGTTCGCCCACCGGTCTGGTCAACGCTTTTTTTGCTAAAATCGCACATTTTTCAAAAGTACCACCAATACCAACTCCGACAACCATTGGCGGACAGGCATTCGGTCCTGCATCCTTCACTGCTGTAATAATTGCGTTTTTTACGCCTTCAATTCCATCAGCTGGTTTTAGCATGAACACACGGCTCATATTTTCACTTCCGAAACCTTTTGGAGCCATTGTAATTATCACTTTATCTCCCGGAACAATGCTGTAGTGGATCACCGCTGGGGTATTATCCTTTGTATTTTCGCGGATGATAGGATCACCAACGACTGATTTTCTTAAATACCCTTCCGTATATCCCTGACGGACACCTTCGTTTACCGCATCTTCGATTGCCATTCCCTCAAAATGAACATCCTGTCCGACTTCCAGAAAAATAACTGCCATTCCGGTATCCTGACAGATTGGGATCATCTCTTCATCTGCAATTTTCAAGTTCTCCTGAAGCTGATTTAATATTTTTTTACCAAGTTCTGATTTTTCAGAAGCGGTGGCATCTTTCAGGGCTTTATCCATATCTTTGGAAAGATAATGATTTGCCTCGATACACATTTCTTTTATATTTTTTACGATATCCTCTGTATTGACTGTTCTGATCATGTTAATTTCTCCCAATAATTGTATTACATTTGTAATTTAATATATATTTTCCTATTCATCTTTCTTATGATCCGGTTTGCGGATGTTAAAGTATTTCTTGTATTTCTCCAGAGATTCATTCTGTTCACGGGAAGTCATATCTGGGAACGCCTTCATCAAACGCTTGAAACCAAAATTCTTCTCTGCAAATAATTCTTTGTATCTGCGCTCAAGTTCCTCTTTCTCATGCTGTTTTTCCAGACGAGCCGCCTCGCGTGTTTCTTTGTAAGCAGCAATCTTTTCTTTTACATTGATATTTTCTGCAGACTCAGAAAGTTTTTCTCTGGCACTTGCTGCAGTAGAAGCAATCTTCTCTTTTGCAGTGGATGGCAGATCCATAAGATTTTCTTTCGTATCAGAAATTTTTGTGAGAAGTTCCTCATGTGTTTCCTGGAACTCCTCCGATTTTTCTACTGCAGTTGTCACATTTTCGTAGATATTTTCACCGATTTCATCGGATAATTTATGTATTTTCGCAGCCATTTCATCCATAACTTTTAATCGCTTGTTAAACTTCAAAATTGTAGTAACAGTAACACCGCAGTCAACAGCGAAAGCCGACATGATAATACAGAGCAGCACAACACCCAGAATATGTGGAATCATGGTGATTCCTTTGTAAATGATTGGATGAATCACATCCATAATAAATGTACATGCGAGTCCCCAGTAGATGGAAAATTTCAAACATATATATCCGTGAATATTAAACGGCTTATTGCTATAGTCCCACCATTTATTGTGAAATACTTTCTCCAGAATAAATCCTGTAATGTATTCCAAAATGGAAGTCAGTAAGAAAGAACCCGCAAATAATATCAGCAGGTTGTCCTTTAGCGGAGTCAAAGCAGCTACAACAATCACCACTCCACATCCGTAAATTGGACAATACGGTCCATTTAAAAATCCCCGGTTTACAAAAATTCCCCGGTCCAATGCTGCATAAGATACTTCTGTGCACCATCCGATAAATGCATAAATAATAAAAATCCATACTAACTCATAAAAATTTTGCGGCACTTTTCATTCCCCCTGTTGTTCTGCTTTCTATTGGAGTTTTACTACAATTTTAAAACTCATATATTCTATATTTACGCAAAAGTATAAACGAAAGTTTTTGCTATGACAATGAAATTTTTCCACGGAAGTTGGATTTTCGCAACACGTTATCCACATTTACACTATGGATTTCTTGATAACATATGTTGTTTTTCATTTTTGTGTTGACATCATTCATTTTTCAAATAATCAAAATTGAACATCCTTTTTTTCAAATCAGGCTTGTTATCATGAAAAATAATTTGTTTTTAGATAGACAAATCGGCTGCTACATAAAAATGTGGCAGCCTACTGTCCAGACCACAGTGAAGTCTTTGTATCACTGCGGTCAAAATATTTTTTTATTCCTCTTCCGAATCAGACTCAGCACGGCTTAATAATTCCTGCATTAATTCATCATCCGTTTCTGTCATCTGACCTGCCGCTTTTTTCGCAGCCTCTGCTGCAGCCGCAGCACTCTTGGCTTCCTCTTCCTCTGTGACAAGTTCAGATTCATCTGTATTTTCCATGAGGGATTTGTCCTCACGTACTTTTGCAATGCTTGCAACTGTGACATCATCCGCAAGATTCATCAGTTTTACACCGGAAGTAACTCTTCCGAGTAATGCCGTATCACTGACTTTGATACGGATAATGATTCCCTCCGTTGTGATCAGCATCATCTCATCATCCTGATTGACTGCTTTCACACCGACGATATTTCCGGTTTTCTCTGTGATCTTATAGCATTTCACACCTTTACCACCACGGTTCTGGGCTGTAAATTCAGATGCAAGTGTGCATTTTCCAAGACCTTTTTCAGATACGATCATCAGTGATTCGCCCTGGGATTCCATCTGCATTCCGACAACTTTATCGCCGTCCGTCAAATTCATACCGATCACACCCATAGAGGTTCTTCCGGTACTTCTGACATCTCTCTCATTGAAACGGATACACTGTCCGTATTTTGTCACAAGGAAAATATCCTGTTCGTTATCGGTCTTTTTCACTTCGATCAATTCATCATCTTCACGCAGTGTGATGGCTGCAAGTCCTGTTTTTCTGACATTCGCATAATCGGTGATCGGTGTTTTCTTCACAATACCGTTCTTAGTTGCCATAAACAGATAGTGTCCTTCGGTATATTCCTTGATTGGGATCACTGCGGTAATTTTCTCTCCCGGCTGAAGCTGCAACAGGTTAATGATCGCAGTACCTCTCGCGGTTCTGCCCGCTTCCGGAATTTCGTATGCTTTCATTCTGTATACACGACCGGTATTGGTAAAGAACATCATGTAATGATGGGAAGTTGTCATCAAAAGTTCCTCGATGTAATCTTCATCGATTGTCTCCATTCCCTTGATTCCCTTGCCGCCACGGTTCTGGGCACGGAAATTATCAAGGCTCATTCTCTTGATATAGCCAAGTTTTGTCATTGCGATCACAGTGTTGGTTACCGGAATGAGATCCTCCATGGAAATATCATACTCGTCAAATCCGATGGAAGTTCTTCGCTCATCACCGTATTTTTCTGCAATCAAGAGGATTTCCTCACGGATAACACCAAGGAGTTTTTTCTCATCTGCCAGAATTGCTTTTAACTCTGCAATACGATCCATCAACTCTGCATACTCAGCTTCGATCTTCTCGCGTTCAAGACCTGTCAGTGCGCGCAGACGCATATCGACGATCGCCTGTGCCTGGACATCTGTCAGGGAAAATCTCTCGATCAAACGATTTTTTGCTTCCGGTGTATTTGCACTGCTTCGGATAATATTGATCACTTCATCGATATTATCAAGCGCAATGAGTAATCCCTCCAGAATGTGGGCTCGTTCTTCTGCTTTATTTAAGTCATATTTTGTTCTTCTGGTCACAACATCTTTCTGGTGATCCAGATAATAGCCTAACATTTCCTGAAGATTTAATACTTTCGGCTGATTGTCCACAAGGGCTAACATGATAACACCAAACGTATCCTGCATCTGGGTATGTTTGTAAAGCAGATTCAAAACCACATTCGGATTTACATCACGGCGCAGCTCAATACATATACGCATACCCTGACGGTCAGACTCATCACGAAGATCCGTGATTCCGTCAATTTTTTTATCTCTTACAAGCTCTGCGATTTTCTCGATCAGTCTTGCTTTGTTGACCATGTATGGAAGTTCAGTCACAACAATACGGTTTTTACCGTTTTGCATTGGTTCGATATTGGTGATCGCACGAACTCTGATTTTTCCACGTCCGGTGCGATAAGCTTCGTTAATTCCGGTTGTTCCAAGAATCATCGCTCCGGTTGGAAAATCCGGACCTTTTACAATACTCAAAAGTTCTTCGATATCTGTCCCCCGGTCCTCTAGCACTTCGTTGTCGATAATTTTTACGACAGCATGAATCACCTCACGCAGATTGTGAGGCGGAATGTTTGTTGCCATACCGACAGCAATACCGGTTGTTCCGTTTACCAGAAGATTCGGATAGCGGGAAGGAAGCACCGTCGGCTCTTTCTCAGTCTCATCGAAGTTTGGTACAAAATCAACGGTATCTTTATTGATGTCCGCGAGCATCTCCATGGAAATTTTACTAAGTCTTGCCTCTGTATATCGCATTGCAGCGGCACCGTCACCGTCGACGGAACCAAAGTTTCCGTGACCATCAACAAGCGGATATCTTGTAGACCAGTCCTGTGCCATGTTGACCAATGCTCCATAGATGGAACTGTCTCCATGTGGATGGTATTTACCCATGGTATCACCGACAATACGCGCACATTTTCTGTGTGGCTTGTCCGGTCCATTATTTAATTCGATCATGGAGTAGAGTACACGACGCTGTACCGGTTTCAAACCATCTCTTACATCCGGTAATGCACGCTGGGCGATAACGCTCATCGCATAATCGATGTAGGATGTCTCCATTGTTTTTTTCAGATCGACATCATGGATTTGATCAAAAATTTTGTCATCCATTCTATTTACCTCATTCCTGCAAATTCTTTTTGGTTAAAAATCTGCATTTCTCTAATTAAACTACATTTGCAATTATATTATAAATAAACTTTCTATTTTTTATCAAACTACATTTGCAGTAATATATAATTTCTAACACATGCAATCTTAGATATCGAGATTCTGCACATACTTCGCATTTTCTTCAATAAACTCACGTCTCGGCTCTACTTTATCTCCCATCAGAGTTGTAAACGTAATATCAATTTCAGAAGTACTCTCATCATCGATCATGACTCGTTTTAAAATTCGTTTCTCCGGATCCATGGTCGTTTCCCAGAGCTGCTCCGCATCCATCTCACCAAGTCCTTTGTAACGCTGGATCTTATTATTTCCATCACGTCCGATTTCCGTTAAGATTGCATTTAACTCATCGTCACTGTAGGCATACCATACATTTTTATTTTTCTCGATCTTGTATAGTGGCGGCTGTGCCAGATATACATGGCCTTCTTTGATCAAATCCGGCATGAACCGATAAAGGAATGTCAACATTAATGTACTGATATGGGCACCATCGACATCGGCATCCGTCATAATGATAATCTTGTTGTAACGAAGTTTGCTGATATCAAAATCTTCATGAATACCTGTACCAAACGCAGTGATCATAGCTTTGATCTCAGCATTTCCATAAATCTTATCCAGTCTTGCCTTCTCGACATTTAAAATCTTACCACGAAGTGGGAGGATTGCCTGGGTTGCACGACTTCTCGCAGTCTTAGCGGAACCGCCGGCGGAATCTCCCTCGACGATGAAAATCTCACAGTTCTTTGGATCTTTGTCAGAACAGTCTGCCAGTTTTCCCGGAAGAGACATTCCCTCCAGTGCTGTTTTTCTTCTGGTTAAATCTCTCGCTTTTCTTGCTGCCTCTCTCGCGCGCTGTGCAAGAAGTGACTTTTCACAGATTGTCTTGGCAACCGTCGGATTCTGCTCTAAAAAGTAAGTAAGCTGTTCGCTCACAATGGAATCCACCGCACCGCGGGCTTCGCTGTTGCCCAGTTTTTGTTTGGTCTGGCCCTCAAACTGAGGTTCCTCGATCTTGACACTGATAATGGCAGTCAATCCTTCACGAATATCATCACCCGTCAATGCCGGTTCATTGTCTTTTAATAATTTATTCGCTCTTGCATAAGCATTAAATGTCTTCGTCAATGCATTACGGAATCCGGCAAGATGTGTACCACCTTCCGGTGTGATAATGTTATTGACAAAACTTAACGTCAACTCATTGTAGGAATCATTATGCTGCATGGCAACTTCCACATAGACACCATTTCCACTGCCCTCACAGTAAATGACTTCCGGGTATAAAGCTTCTTTGCTCTTGTTTAAGTAAGTAACAAATTCCTTGATACCACCGGCATAGTGAAAATCATGGGTTCTAACAGGATTTTCCCTTAAGTCTGTAAGCACGATCCTCAATCCTTTTGTCAAAAAGGCTGTCTCACGCAAACGCTGTTTTAACGTATCATAATCAAAAACAGTCTCTTCAAAAATCGATGCGTCCGGCCAGAAAGTAACCTTGGTTCCGTGCTTGTCGTCACCACACTCCCCGATTACTTTTACCGGTTCATCCGGTTTACCAATCTTATAACTCTGGAAATAAATCTTCCCTTCACGGTAAACTTCAACTTTCAACTTTGTGGAAAGTGCATTTACAACTGACGCACCTACGCCGTGAAGTCCACCAGATACTTTGTAGCCTCCACCGCCAAATTTTCCACCGGCATGAAGTACAGTGTATACGACTTCCAATGCGGATTTTCCAGCTTTGTGATTGATGTCGACCGGAATACCACGTCCATCATCTTCTACGGTAATAGAGTTATCTTCATTTATGGTCACTTCAATATTTTTGCAGTATCCGGCAAGTGCCTCATCTACTGAGTTGTCTACAATCTCATATACCAGATGATGTAAGCCCCTGGCTGATGTACTACCGATGTACATACCCGGTCTTTTACGAACAGCCTCAAGTCCTTCCAAAATCTGGATCTGGTCTCCACCATATTCGTTTTCTGTACCCATTTATTCCTCCATTCTGCACATAAAAAAATATGTACAATGCAATTATATTTCTTTTCTCTCTTCCACAGTCCCCTGCACAACTTTAAATATCTTATTGATATGAAATCTGTTTTTTACAAATTCATCCAACCCTGTGCAGGTGATCAGCGTCTGTGTGTCATGAATACTGTTGAGCAGATAATTCTGCCGGTTACTGTCAAGCTCCGACAACACATCATCGAGCAGCAAAACCGGTGTATCATGAATGGATCGTTTGACCAGTTCTATCTCTGACAATTTCAAGGACAGAGCTGAAGTTCTCTGCTGTCCCTGGGAACCGAACTTCCGGATATCCACCTCACCGATGGAAAAAAGAAGATCATCCCGGTGCGGTCCCACCGATGTCATACACTGCCGCATATCCCTCTCTTTGACTCTGGAAAGTTCATCCTCGAAAAAAATATCTTCAATACTTGGTTCATACTGCAAAAGCAGATCTTCTTTTTCACCGGAAATCCGATAGTGAATATCATGCACGATCTCATTTAGCTCATCAACAAACTGTTTTCTTCGCCGAATGATTTTCCTGCCAGTTTCTACCAGTTGCATATCCCATACCGGAAGTGTATCCTTTAAATCCGGTCTGTAAACCATATCTTTTAATAATTTGTTACGCTGATTCAAAATTTTATTGTAAGTTGTAAGATCTGACAAATATATTTTATCCAACTGGCATAATTCAGAATCCAGAAATCTGCGGCGCTCCGCCGGACCATTTTTGATAATATTCAGATCCTCCGGCGAAAAAAATACCATATTGAGAATTCCAAAAAGCTCACTGGCTTTTTTGATTGGAACTTTATTGATTGCGATTCCCTTGGAACGATTGTGTTTTAAATGCATATCAATCTGATATTCTTTTTCTTTTTTTACAACAACCGTTCTGATATGGGACTCCTGCTCCCCGAAACGGATCATTTCCTTGTCCTTACTACATTTGTGGGACTTAGTTGTTCCACTTAAGTATGCAGCTTCAAGGATATTCGTTTTTCCCTGCGCATTGTCCCCGTAAAAAATATTGGTTCCCTCATCAAATGAAATATTTAAATCTTCATAATTTCGAAAATTCTGCAATTCAATTGACTTTATGATCATTTTACAATCTGAATTGTCTCGCCGTTAAAGGAAACAACATCTCCATTGTATAATTTTTTTCCACGCTGAAGCTCTGTCTCGCCGTTTAATTTTACCTGTCCATCCTGAATAAAAAACTTTGCATCTACTCCGGATTCTACAAGACCTGCTTTTTTCAAAGCCTGTCCCAGTTTAATAAATTCGTCCGTCTCTCTGATATTTACTGTGATCATCTTTCTGCCTTTCTTAGTTAGTGGCTGCGTTAAAGTTTACCGGAAGAATCAGATAAATGAACTTTCCTTCATCATCCTTGATAAAACATGGAGCCTTCGGGTTTACCATATAAAGAGAAACCTCTTCCTCATCGATGACTCTCAATGCATCGATAAAGAATTTCGGATTAAATCCAATGAGGATATCTTTTCCCTCTTTTGTGATATCAATATCTTCATTCATGGAACCAATAAAAGAATTGATCTTTAATTCCATATTTCCATCTGTGATATTCATGATAATTGGTTTCTTGTCACCCTCTTTTACGAGAAGTGTTGCACGGTCGATACAGTCTAATAATTCACGCTTATTAATCTTAACTTTTGTATCATAATCAGAGGAAAGCATCTGCTCAATCTTGAAATACTCCCCTTCAATCAATCTGGATACAACTGTAGTATCATCAAATTCAAATACAATATGATTCTCTGAAAGGAAAATATTGACTTCTTCCTCTGCACTTCCAGGTAAAATCTTACTTACTTCCTGAAGTGTTTTACCAGGAACAACTACTTTCTTATGATCGTAATTATTCTTTAATTCAATATTACGGATGGAAATTCTATGTCCATCCAGAGAAACTACTTTTAACTGATTCTCTTCAATCTCGAAAAGTTCACCCGTCATCAGTTTATTGTTGTCATTGTCAGCAATTGAGAAGATTGTCTGACGAATCACTTCTTTTAAAGTAAACTGGGAGATTGAAATACATTCATTTCTTTCAATAAATGGAATATAGGAAAAATCATCACCTGATTTTCCAACAATGTTAAACTTTGCTTTCTCACAGGTAATGGTAGTTTTAAAATTGGAATCTGTTTCGATCACAACATCACTGTCCGGTAATTTACGGACAATCTCAGAAAAAATCTTAGCATCTAATGCAATGATTCCCCTCTCTGCAATTTCTCCTTTGATCTTAGTTTCAATTCCAAGTTCCATATCGTTTGCTGTTAATTTGATTTCATTAGCAGAAGCATCAATTAAAATGCATTCAAGGATTGCCATTGTAGTTCTGGTTGGAACAGCCTTGGACACAATGTTAACTCCATGAAGCAGATTTGATTTAGAACAGATTAATTTCATAATGTGAATAACTCCTTCCTGCTTGGCGAAAGCCAAAATAAATATAATTAATAAAAGATATTAAAAGTAGTCGTATTAGTGTGTGTGAATAAGTGAATAACCCTGCAACCCTTGAAAACATAAGGGCTTGTCCGAAAAATCCGACTGTATAACTATGTGAAAAGCATGAGGATTAACCTTGGATAAAATGTGAATTAAAATTTTAAGCCTCCTCAGAAAAAATTTGAAATTCATCTTGAAAAGTAGGTTATCCAAAACTTTAAACATTAATTAAACACAATTTGAACAGGTTATCCACAAAATTTTGTTAATAACTCAAAAAAAAGTTGATAACTTTAGTTTGGATTGATTTTTTTCTTGATAGTTTCAATTAAATTGCGTGTCTGTTCGTTGGAATCGTACTCATCCGCAATTTTTTTGATGCCGTGGATAATGGTCGAGTGATCTCTTCCGCCCAGTAAGGAACCGATGGAATCCAATGGAATATCCGTCATGGTTTTACAGAGGTACATGGCAATCTGCCTTGGTCTTGCAATCTCATTACTTCTGTTTTTTGAGATCATCTGATCCAGTGAAATCTGGAAATGTTCCGAAACAACTTCAATGATAAGCTGAGGAGTGATTTCTCTTGGCTTGTCCGGTGTGATAATATTCTGAAGTTCTTTCTTGGCAATCTCCATGGTGATCTCTGTTTTTTCCAGATTCGAGTAAGCGAGGAGTTTGTTCAAAGCTCCCTCTAATTCACGGATGTTGGATTTAATATTATTTGCGATGTAATTTAAAATGTCATCGCTTAAGGACATATCATCAGATTCCACTTTCCGGCGAAGGATTGCCATTCGCGTCTCGTAATCAGGAGCTCCGATGTCTGCCATAAGTCCCCATTCGAAACGGGAACGGATTCGTTCTTCTAACGTTTCCATATCCTTTGGCGGTTTATCCGATGTTAAAATGATCTGTTTGCCTGCGGAGTGGAGAGCGTTGAACGTGTGGAAAAATTCTTCCTGTGTACTTTCTTTTCCTATAATAAACTGAACGTCGTCGATCATGAGAACGTCGATGGTTCTGTATTTTTCACGGAATTTATTCATCGCAGAGGCGTTACCACTACGGATAGATTCGATAACTTCATTGGTAAATTCCTCGGAAGTAACATACAAAACTTTTGCTTCCGGATTTCTTTCCAGGATGAAATGTCCAATGGAATGCATCAAGTGGGTTTTTCCAAGTCCAGGTCCACCATAAATATAAAGAGGGTTGTAAGCTTCTCCCGGAGATTCCGCTACTGCCAGGGAGGCAGACTGTGCAAAACGGTTATTGCTGCCGACAACGAAAGTATCAAATGTGTAATTTGGATTTAAGTTGGAACGTTTGGAAGCTTCAGGTTCCGGTGTTTTCTTTCCTTTATTATTGGAAGGTCTGATATTCCTGGTCTGTTCCGGTAAAATAAACTGAATCTCATATTCGGTTCCGATAATTTCAGCAATTGCTACTTTTAAAGGAAGATAATATTTTTTTGAGATATAACTTAAAGTCATCTGTTCAGATGGAACAAGGATATAGAGGGTATTTCCCTCAACACCAAAAACTTCCAGAGGTTTGATCCAGGTATCAAAAGAAATGTCGCTGACATCATGCTCTGTTTTTACTGTCTGTAAAATTTCATCCCATTTTTCCAAAATCTTGTCCATTTTCTAACTCCGTTTTCTGATAGCACTAAAATATAGCAGTTAAGATTAACTGCTTAAAAAACTCTAAAAAATTCTATATAATGCTATCCTACACTATTTTTGCGGAATTATCAACGTTTAATTGTGGAAGGACTGGGGATAGGGCGTTGATAAAAAAAGTGGCTATATGGGCGTTTTAACGCTTAATGTGAATATACTAGAAGTTATTGTTAATAATGGAAAAATAGTTATAGACCGGGAGAAATAAGGCTTGTACATATTTATACACAAGTTATGATGACATTATCAAGAAATTGTCCACAAGTTATCCACAAATTGAGGATAACTTATGTAAACGGCATAAATACTGGGTTTTCTGTGGAAAAATTTTTGATTTTATATGTGTATAACATTATACCATATATAGATAAAATGCATTTCTTCCTTATATATATAGTGGTAAAAAAACGAAAATCACAGAAAGTGGAAAACTAAATATTGGCAAAAGCCTTATTTTATGAGATTTTGCTTGACTTTGTCCAATTATTTTGATATAAATAAAAATGATGTTTTGTCGCTATTGAAGTAGACTTATCATAACATTGAGTAAAATAAATGTTTGAATTGTAGAGGAGGTGTATGTGACATGAAGATGACATTCCAACCTAAGAAGAGACAGAGAGCGAAAGTTCATGGATTCAGAAGCAGAATGAGTACTGCAGGCGGAAGAAAAGTATTGGCTGCAAGAAGATTAAAAGGTAGAAAAAAATTATCAGCATAGGCCACATATTTGTGGTCTTTTCTTCTTTTATGATCAATTTTTGGCAAAGGATATTAGATGAAATATTCAGAATCATTAAAGAAAAACAGAGATTTTCAGAACGTATATAAAAAAGGAAAATCTTATGCAAACCGTTATCTGGTGATGTACGTTCTGAAAAACGATACAGAAAGAAACCGGTTAGGCATATCGGTAAGTAAAAAAGTAGGAAATAGTGTTATAAGACATCATGTAACCCGATTGATCAGAGAAAGTTACCGGCTACAGGAAGACATGTTTAATAGTGGTTTAGACATTGTAGTCATCGCAAGAAATACAGCAAAAGATATTTCATATCATGAAGTGGAAAGTGCTTTGTTACATCTTGGAGGTCTTCATAAAATTTTGAAGTAAAGATTTTAGAAAAGAAGATGGAATCATTTTGAAAAAAATATTGATTGCTTTGATTAAATTTTATAGAAAGTATATTTCTCCGATGAAAACAACAAAATGTCCATACTACCCGACCTGTTCCACCTATGGGTTAGAGGCTGTCGAAAAGTATGGAGCTGTCAAAGGTGGGGCGTTAGCGCTTTGGAGAATTATAAGATGTAATCCTTTTTCAAAAGGCGGATATGATCCCGTTCCATAATTGGAGGTATTTTCAGTGTCAGAGATGTTATTAACAGCATACAATGGTGCCATTCTTGGACCAATTGCAAAATTACTTGGCTGGATAATGAATGGCATGTATATTTTAATGGAAAAAGTTGGAATTACCAACGTTGGACTTTCTATTATTTTATTTACCATTGTTATTTATGCTTTAATGTTCCCATTGACTTATAAACAGCAGAAGTTTTCGAAGTTATCCCAGAAGATGAACCCGGAACTTCAGGCGGTCCAGAAAAAGTATAAGGATAAAAAAGATACCGTATCCATGCAGAATATGCAGACTGAGACACAGCAGATCTATGAGAAGTATGGTGTTTCACCGACAGGCAGCTGTGTGCAGATGTTAATCCAGATGCCTTTACTGTTAGCTTTGTACCGTGTGTTTATGAATGTTCCTGCCTATATCAGCAGTGTGAAGGATGTTTATCTTGATCTGGTTGATAAGATCATGGCAACAAGCGGCTATCAGGATATTATGACAAACCTGATGAGCACATTAAAATTGAACACAGTACAGGTTGATTTTACGGCAACAGATACAACAACATTACAGAATTATGTAGTAGATGTTTTATCAAAAATGAGTTCTACCGGATGGGATTCCTTAAGAGAGTCATTCCCGGCGCTCACAGATTCCATTGATTCTACATATGGTGTAGTTTCTCATGTAAACAACTTTATAGGATTAAATATTTCAGATACTCCATTTCAGATCATCAAAGCTGCATTTGCAGGTGGAAGTATTCTGATGGCAGTTCTTGCATTATTGATCCCTGTGATTTCTTATTTGACACAGGTTTTAAATATCAAGTTAATGCCAACGGCTGCAACAGCAGGCGGAGATAATGACCAGATGGCTCAGCAGATGAAGATGATGAACCGTACTATGCCATTATTCTCACTGGTAATGTGTTTTACTGTTCCGGTCGGTCTCGGTATTTACTGGATTGCAAGTGCGGTTGTAAGAAGTATCCAGCAGTTCTTCTTAAATAAACATTTTGATAAGATTGATCTGGATGATATTATTGCAAAGAATCAGGAAAAAGCAAAGAAAAAACGTGAGAAAATGGGAATTTCCGAAAACCAGATTTCCAATGCTGCACGTATGAACACAAGACAGGTTACAGCAAGTTCCAAGAGTTCCGTTAAGACAACGGCAGAGAAGGAACTTGAACTTGAGAAGGCAAATGCATTGAAAGCGAATGCAAAACCTGGAAGTATGGCTGCAAAAGCAAACCTGGTCCGTGAATTTAACGAGAGAAATAATAAGAAAAACTAACAGATTATTTTTCAAAAACGTGTTGGTAAGATAACGTATATGTGGAGGTTATTGTTATGGAGTATATTGAAGTATCAGCAAGAACAGTCGATGATGCTATCACAGAAGCTCTTATAAAACTTGGAGCTACCAGTGATCAGATTGAATATGAAGTAATCGAAAAAGGAAGCACAGGATTTTTAGGAATCGCAAGAAAAGATGCTGTGATCAAAGTTCGTAAGAAATATTCTGTAGAAGGTGATATCACAGAATTTTTACAGAAAATCTTTGCTGCTATGGATCTTAAAGTTGAGATCATTATTGAAAAAGCAGAAGATGGTAATACTTACAACGTAGAACTGAAAGGAGATGACATGGGTATCCTCATTGGTAAAAGAGGACAGACTCTCGACTCCCTGCAGTATCTTGCAAACCTTGCAGTGAATAAAAATTCTGAGGAATACATTAAAGTTAAGATTGATACAGAAGATTACCGCAAGAGAAGAAAAGAGACATTGGAGAATCTTGCAAAGAACATTGCATACAAAGTAAAGAGAACAAAACGTCCTGTTTCTTTAGAACCAATGAATCCTTTTGAGAGAAGAGTTATCCATTCTGCATTGCAGAATGACAAGTTTGTAACAACACACAGCGAGGGCGAAGAACCATACAGACATGTGGTTGTTACTTTAAAAAGAGATAGAGAAAGATAAATTCAAGTATAGAATTTAAAAGACCAGAAGCTGCACGTTACAAAGCTTTATGAAAATGCCGGAAATGATATGGCAGGTTCTTATGAAGTTTTGCGGCGTGCAGTTTTGTACATGGAAAGGATATCACTATGGGAACGGATACCATTGCTGCAATTGCAACTGCAATGACAAGTTCAGGAATCGGAATCGTAAGAATCAGCGGAGACGAGGCAGTTTCTATCACAGACCGTATTTTTGAAATGAAGAATCAGAAAAAGTTAGAAGATATGCCAACGCATACAATTCACTATGGTCATATTCATGATGGAGATGAAGTGATCGATGAAGTTATGGTTGTTCTGATGAGAGGACCGAAAAGTTATACCAGGGAAGATACGGTTGAGATAGACTGTCATGGCGGCGTTTATGTCATGAAGAGAATTTTAGAAACAGTTATCAAATATGGTGCGCGTCCTGCAGAGCCGGGTGAATTTACAAAACGTGCATTTTTAAATGGAAGAATTGATCTCTCACAGGCAGAATCCGTTATTGATGTTATCAATTCCAAGAATGAATTTGCATTAAAAAGTTCGTTGAGCCAGCTTTCCGGTTCTGTTTCAGAAAAAATTAAAGAAATCCGCGGAAATGTTTTACATGAGATTGCATTTATCGAAAGTGCATTAGATGATCCGGAGCACATCAGTCTGGATGGATATCCGGAAAAACTATCCGGTATAGTATCGGATGTGATAAAAAAAATTGATAAACTGCTTGCAAACAGTGATAATGGAAAAATGTTAAAAGAAGGTATTTCAACTGTTATTGTTGGAAAGCCGAATGCCGGAAAATCTTCTCTTTTAAATTCTCTGGTTGGAGAAGAGAAGGCAATCGTTACAGATATTGCGGGAACAACACGGGATGTTCTGGAAGAACAGATTAATTTAAACGGTATTTTATTGAATATCATTGATACCGCCGGAATCCGTGACACGGAAGATGTCGTGGAAAAAATCGGTGTGGAACGTGCAAAGAAATATTTGAATAATGCTGATCTTGTCATTTATGTAGTTGACACATCCACAGCGTTAGATGAAAATGATCATGAGATCATGGAATTATTGAAAGACAGACATGCAATCGTTTTGTTAAATAAATCTGATTTAAGTCCGGTTACAACTGTGGAAGATATCAGAAAACATCTGGACAAAAAAATGATCTCAATTTCTGCAAAAGAGCAGACCGGAATGGATGATCTTGAAGAAACGATCAAAGAAATGTTCTTCTCAGGGGAAGTTACATTTAATGATGAAGTTTATATTACGAATATCAGACATAAAACATCTTTACAGGAAGCTTTACGAAGTTTACATTTAGTATTGCAGAGTATTGCAGATGATATGCCAGAAGATTTTTATTCCATTGATCTGATGAATGCTTACGAGGAACTTGGAAATATTATCGGTGAATCTGTGGAAGATGATCTGGTAAATGAAATCTTCAGTAAATTCTGTATGGGTAAATAAAAAATAATTTGCAGATTGTAAATGTGAAAGAGAATCATTCAAAATCTTATATGAGTTGAGGACAGAGAAATGGAAGAGAAGAAGATTCCGTATGTAGAGGAAGAATATGATGTGGTTGTAGTCGGAGCCGGACATGCCGGATGCGAGGCAGCATTGGCGTGTGCGAGACTCGGACTGGAAACGATTATTTTTACCGTGAGTGTAGACAGTATAGCGATGATGCCGTGTAATCCGAATATTGGAGGAAGTTCCAAGGGACATCTGGTCCGTGAGATCGATGCGCTCGGTGGTGAGATGGGAAAAAATATCGATAAGACATTTATCCAGTCCAAGATGTTAAATAAGTCCAAAGGTCCGGCCGTTCATTCACTGCGTGCGCAGGCAGATAAAATGAATTATAGTATGGAGATGCGTAAGACGCTTCAGAATACCGACCATCTTATCATCCGTCAGGCAGAAGTTTCTGAAATTATCACGGAAACAACAGCGCTGGAAAATGGAAAAGAGATTCAGAAAATGACAGGCGTGAAAACGTTTTCAGGTGCGGTTTATCATTGTAAAGCAGTCGTATTGTGCACAGGAACTTATCTTTGCGCAAGATGTCTGACCGGTGAGATGATCACATACACCGGACCAAACGGTCTGCAGGCAGCAAACCATCTGACGGATTCCCTGAAAGAGCATGGAATTGAAATGTTCCGTTTTAAGACAGGAACACCTGCACGAATCGACAAAAGGTCTGTTGATTTTTCAAAAATGCAGGAGCAAAAAGGAGATGAGAGAGTTGTACCTTTTTCCTTTACAACTAATCCTGAAGATGTGCAGATCGACCAGGTTTCCTGCTGGCTGACTTATACAAATGAGAAAACACATGAGATCATCCGGAATAACTTGGACCGCTCTCCAATTTATGCAGGAATTATTGAAGGTACAGGACCAAGATACTGTCCTTCCATTGAAGATAAGGTTGTAAAATTTGCGGATAAGGACAGACATCAGATTTTTATTGAACCGGAAGGAATAAATACGAATGAGATGTATGTTGGAGGAATGTCTTCCTCTTTACCGGAAGATGTCCAGCATGAAATGTACCGCACGCTGCCGGGACTTGAACATGTGAAAATTGTCCGTAATGCTTATGCGATTGAGTATGATTGTATCAATCCAAATCAGTTGTATGCTACTCTGGAATTTAAAAATATCAAAGGACTGTTTTCCGGTGGTCAGTTTAATGGAAGCAGTGGTTATGAGGAGGCTGCCTGTCAGGGACTGGTTGCCGGAATCAATGCAGCCATGAGTATTCTCGGAAAAGAGCCGCTGATATTAGATCGCTCCGAGGCTTATATAGGAGTTTTAATTGATGATCTTGTGACAAAAGAAAATCATGAGCCGTATCGCATGATGACTTCCCGTGCGGAATACCGTTTGCTGCTCCGTCAGGATAATGCCGATCTGCGTTTATCAAAAAAAGGATATGAGATTGGTCTGATCTCACAGGAGCGTTATGACTGGATCTGTCAGAAGGAAGTATTGATCCAGAATGAGATTGAACGTGTTGCCGGAGTTAAGATCGGTGCTAATAAAGAGGTTCAGGCTCTTTTGGAAAGTTACGGAAGTATTCCATTAAATACAGGAACAACTTTAACAGAACTCATTCGCAGACCTGAACTTGATTATGAAAAATTAGCTCCAATCGATAAGGAAAGACCTGAGCTGCCTTATGATGTAGTTGAACAGGTTAATATCAATATCAAGTATGATGGATATATCGTGCGGCAGATCAAACAGGTAGAGCATTATAAAAAACTGGAAAATAAAAAAATAGCAGAAGATTTTGATTATGATGAAGTACCAAGCCTCCGTATTGAAGCCAGACAGAAGTTAAAACTTTACAGACCGTTATCAATTGGCCAGGCATCGAGAATTTCAGGAGTCTCCCCGGCAGACATTTCGGTACTTTTGGTTTATATGGAGCAGATGAAATATCATAAAGGAAATATAAAATGACATATAATTTAGAAAAATTTTTAAAAGGTCTGGAAGAACTTCAGATTGAATTAAGCGATAATCGGATAAAGCAGTTTATCAGATATTATGAGATGCTGGTGGAAAAAAATAAAGTTATGAATCTGACTGCGATCACAGAATTTGATGAAGTCATTGAAAAACATTTTCTGGACAGTCTCTCCCTGATCAAAGTGTATGATCTCAAAAAAGAAGTTTCAGTGATGGACATGGGAACCGGCGCCGGATTTCCGGGAATTCCTTTGAAAATTGCTTTTCCGAATCTGAAGGTGACACTTGCTGATTCTCTGAATAAAAGAATATTATTTTTACAGGAAGTGATAGAGAAACTTGGATTAAAAGATATTGAAGCACTTCACGCGAGAGCGGAGGAGCTTGGAAAAAATAAGGAGTACCGTGAAAAGTTTGATCTGGTTGTCTCAAGGGCAGTTGCAAACCTTTCTTCCTTAGAAGAGTATTGTGTTCCTTTTGTAAAAATAGGTGGAAACTTTATTTCTTACAAATCCGGTGAAATTGAAGAGGAAGTTGCTAATGCAAAAAATGCAACATTTTTGCTTGGAGGAAAAATGAAAGAAGTCTATAAATTTGATCTGTATGAGCAGAAAAGATCGTTTGTCGTGATCGATAAGGTGAAGGGAACACCGAAAACTTATCCGAGAAAAGCCGGAACACCGACAAAGACACCGTTGTAAAAATAATAGTTACTGAGTGATGTAATAATTGGGTGATAAAATAAATCACCATATACACAAACTCCTGTCTTTTTTATGATGCAATAACATGCTTAAATGTAAAAATTTTTACATTCTATTATAAAACGTGTTTTTAATGCATCATTTGGAGGACAGGAGTTTTTTCTTTTTATTATTAAATTCAAAAATGATCCTACTTTAAAAACATATCAATTGCTTCCACAACTTTATCGGCAACTTCCAACTGAGGATATTTTTTACAGTTGGATAAGTATACGATTTCATTTCCGGAGTTTGTCTTTTTATAAGAATCAGCAATTGCGATAGCATCTTTCATGTTTCGACTTTCTATCACATAAATTGGAGTTTCTAATTTTTTCAGCGCATGTTCGATACTGTTCTTTGTGTAATTTGCTTCCATGCTTGCCATTAAATATTTACCATGACTGAAATTCATGTGGGCTGCCTCATAATATGCGTCGATCAATTTGGAAGAAACCAACTGTGGTCTCGCATAATATTCCTCGCGGAAATCTTTGGTGATGTAAGTATTGCTAACTTTGATGTTGTAAAGGAATGTTCCAATCACAGGGAGTTCCAATAATGTTTTTTTCACAGAAGCATATTTATCGGTTGTAATATGAAGCTCTTTCAAAGAGGTCGGATTGATTGCAATAATAGAGTTTGCCAGATCCTTATTCATATTGCAAGCTAACGTTACAAATGAGATTGATTCATTCGATGCAATAATATCTGTTTTTTCTCCAATTACATTTTGAATAAAATCAGTTATAAGCTGAACATATAAATAATTGGTGTAAGTTAAGTATGGTTTTGCAGAGCGTCCACATCCAAGTAAGTCCAGTGTGTAGACAGTATGTTTCTTTTCCAGTTTTCGAATCACTTTGCACCATTCATAAGAAGAGCTGACCGGATTCAGATCGTGAATCAGCAATAACGGACTGCCTGATCCGCGTTTCGTATAATAAATCTGTCCGTTTTTCCAATCGTAAAAATTGCCGTTCTCTGCTTTCAAAATATTCTTAATATCAGCTGTCATATTAATAAATCTGTTAACAAAATGGATTGTTCCAGCGGCAAGAGCTGTCAGCAGAAAAAAATGTTTAATATTCTTTTTCATAAAAACCTCCTTATTTATTTTATGATCATTAAAAAAATGCATTTCATATAATTGAAAAATCGTTTCACCATTTCATAATCATAAATCTTTATTTAATAATATTATATCCGCTTTTTATAACATATACAAATTAATTTTTGAAAAAATCATTCATTTCTTTTTAGTATTTTGAAAATTATAATTTATTTGTGATAATAAAATAACTATAATTGTAGTATAATTGTTTTTGAAATAATGATATGGTATAATGTGCGTATGCAATGAGCAGTGCCATAGACAGAGAAAATAGTTTGTGACTGCTTGCAGGCAAAAAACTATTTTATTTGTCTATGATAGGGCGAATGCCCGACAGCCAGGAAAATCTTTGATTTTTCTGGCGTGCACGGCGGACTGTGCTTCATGACATAATATGCGGCAATGAGCAGTGCCAGTCGAGAATAGTAGCATTATTGATGATTACTCAGAAGTAAAGGAACAAGTGATTATGGTTATAGAATATTTACAGCAAATAAAAGATTCTTATTTCGAACAAAAACATGCATTAGAAAAAAAGTTAAATTTATTGGAAATTCAATTAAAAGAAAATACCGGAATGATAAAAATGTTGGAGGAAACAAATGATTCGTGCTATGAACTGTTTACACCTAGAAATGTTAATTCAAAGAATAAAGCTAAAATTAATGAACTGATGGAAGAACAGAAAAGTATCAATGAGTCTATAGAAAATTTGAAAAATTCTATCAAAGAATATTCTAGTAAGATCGAACAATTAGATCAGATAGTGGAAGAAGAAAATCGAGAAATTGAAATTGTTCAAGAATATACGGAGGCAATGACACTACAGAATATAGTAAGTGAAGATGAAAAGATAGAATCATCGGAAGATAATTTACTTGATAGTATGATGAATATTTTGAACCGGGTGGAGTTATGCAGCAAGTTGATTGATATTGATCCAGTTCGATGCAGATTGGAATTAAGTTCTGTTATGAAAATTCTTACTGATCTGATTGAAGAAAAAGATGAATCGGATTTTTGAAATATATATTTCTAAAAGAGACACTTTTCCCAATTAAAATAAATTCATAAATCTATTAGGTAGATAAATTATATATAAAGGAAAAACACATATGAGTAACAAAATATATAAGAGTAAGATGAAAGACGAAAATAGATTACTCGGAAAATTTGTGAATATATCATTAATCGCATTATCAATTATCTTTGTGTTATTATTTTTGAAAATAATAGTAACAGAAATATCATTTCATAAAATGATTGCGGAAATGGTTGAGGGGATTGATTATTACATTGAAGATATAGTAATAACAGATAAAGAAACTGTAGAGGACTATAATGGTTCGGAATCAGGTGCAACGAATTATTTTTTTTACTATGGACATGATACTGATAAGCGGATGCAAGTAAATAAAAAAGTGTATTCTCAATATAATGTAGGAGATATGTTTCCAGCTTATACAAAGGATCATTATTATTATGGTTCAACAATTAATTCGGTTTTGCCAAAAACTGAGTATAAAAACAATGAATTAAGAAAAGCCGGTATCGTAACAATCGGTTGCCTAATACTATTACTGCTTATATATAAATGGATTGATAATTTAGGAAAAAAGACAAACAATCAATAGTTAAGATCTTAAAATGTTTCACGTGAAACATTTTAAGGTCTATTTTATATTTTAACAATATTTAGTAGGCTCTTATAATATGAAATACTATAGTTTGAAGTAACACAATAAAAATATAAATGTTTCACGTGAAACATTTTTGGATAATTAATCATAGCATTTGAAATATAGAAGTGTTATAATATACAACGTAGAAAAAAACAACAAAAATATCTGCTTACAAAATAGTAAAAATATCTAGCTATTATGGAATGAAAATTGATTATATCATGAAGCACAAATCTATGATCGTTATCTATACCCGCTTCGCCCGGTAGATTATATCATACACAAAAAAACACATGATTCACAGAACAGTCTTTATTTATATTATAATAAAGAAACATAATAGCTAATAACAGAACTATGGGAAAGGAAAATATAATGGGTAGAATTATAGCAGTAGCAAACCAAAAGGGTGGTGTTGGTAAGACAACAACAGCAATTAATCTGGCTGCTTGTCTTGCGGAAACAGGAAAAAAAGTATTAACAATTGACCTTGATCCACAGGGAAATATGACAAGCGGACTTGGAGTAGATAAAAATGAAGTGGAAAATACAGTTTATGAGTTAATGCTTGATGAATGTTCCATTAAAGAAAGCATGACGGATACGGTTGTAGACGGAATGAAAGTAATTCCATCAAATGTAAATCTCGCCGGAGCTGAAATTGAATTATTAGGTATTCCAGAAAAGGAATACATATTAAGAAATGCTGTTGATTATATCAAAGAAGATTATGATTTTATTGTAATTGATTGTCCGCCATCTTTAAATATGCTGACAATTAACGCAATGACAACTGCAAACTCTGTCCTGGTTCCAATTCAATGTGAATATTATGCGCTGGAAGGATTGAGCCAGTTAATACATACCATCGATCTTGTACAACAAAGATTAAATCCAAATCTTTTGATTGAAGGGGTTGTCTTTACAATGTATGACGTGCGCACAAATCTTTCTAATCAGGTAGTTGAAAATGTAAGAAATAATTTAGATGCAAAAATATATGATACATTGATACCAAGAAATATTCGTCTGGCAGAGGCACCATCTTATGGATTGCCAATTAACTTATATGATTCCAAATCTGCCGGAGCAGAAAGTTACCGTTTACTTGCAAAAGAAGTAATAGATAGAAAGGATATTTAAAATATGGCAACCACAAAAAAAAATGGATTAGGCAAAGGACTTGATTCACTTATTACTAATAAAGTAAATAATGCAAAAACAACAACAGCAACAACAAAACCAGCCGTTAAAAAAGATGAAAAAGTAGTGGAAGGTATACTCGTTAACATTAATAAAGTAGAACCAAACAGAGAACAGCCAAGGAAAAATTTTGATGAGGATGCACTTTTGGAATTAGCAGAGTCCATCAAACAGTTTGGTGTTTTACAACCATTACTTGTACAACAGAAAGATGATTACTATGAGATCATTGCTGGCGAAAGAAGATGGAGAGCTGCCAAACTTGCTAATTTAAAAGAGGTTCCTGTTATTATCAAAAAATTAACAGAACAGGAAGTTGTAGAAATTTCACTTATTGAAAATATCCAGCGTGAAAACTTAAATCCAATTGAAGAGGCAATTGCATATAAAAGACTTTTAACAGAATTCAATTTAAAACAGGATGAAGTAGCGGAACGTGTATCAAAAAGCAGAACAGCGGTAACAAATTCAATGCGTTTGCTGAAATTAAATGAAAAAGTTCAACAGATGGTCATTGATGATATGATTTCTACCGGCCATGCCAGAGCACTGCTAGGTCTTAATGATCTGGAAAAACAATACACGGTAGCACAGCAGATATTTGATGAAAAGCTAAGCGTTCGTGAAACAGAAAAATTAGTAAAAAAAATCCAGCAGGAAAAAAATCAGAAAGATACGGAAAAAAATAAAAAAATAGATCCGAAATTAGAAGCAATCTGCCATGACCTGGAAGAGAAGATGAAAGGAATTTTAGGAACAAAGGTTGCTATTAATCAGAAAGATAACAAAAAAGGAAAAATCGAAATCGAATATTATTCCATGGATGAACTGGATCGCATTATGGATTTATTCAGAACTATAGAAAAATAATAGAGTATTTTTATAAAAATCGATTCAATAAAAATAAGTTCGTTATATGAAACAGCAGAAGGAGAAAAAATGATTTCACAGTATTTAGGATTTGATTCAGATTATATTATCATTGGACTAGCAGCACTTGTTTTAATACTTATTATTTTAATGATTATAAATGTAGTTCAAATGAGTAAATTGAAAAAGAGCTATAAGATTTTTATGAAAGGAAAAAATGCAAAAAACTTAGAGGATACACTTATTAAAAGGTTAAATCAGGTAGATGATCTGATAAATGCAAATTCCGCAAACGAAAAAAATATAAAAACCTTATTCCAGAACATGCAGAGAACATATCAGAAAATGGGACTTGTAAAATATGATGCATTTAATGAGATGGGTGGCAAGCTGAGTTTTTCTCTGGCAATGCTTGATGTGAAAAATAATGGATTTATCATTAATGCGATGCACACAAGAGAGGGCTGTTATACTTATATTAAAGAAATCATTGATGGAAATTCAGTGATTGTTTTATCTGGTGAAGAACAGGAAGCATTAAACAACGCAATGGGGGAAAATAACATTGCAAAATAGAAAGACATATTATATAATAAAATCCGTCTTGTAAATAGTAAAATTGGTTTACATAATTTTAAATAATCGGAAAGGAGGATAGTAGTATGCACAAATTTTTAAGAGCAGTCGGTTTTTCAAAAATCACAAAAGAAGAGCTGAATGATATTTTTCAAAAAATAATAGAGAGACCAATGCTGCAGAAAGTGGCAGAGGATTCCGAAGGTAATGAGTTTGCAGAACTCTCTATCGAGTTTGGAGATTTCTTCGGACTGTCTTTGAGAGGAACATTTAATGAGAATGATTCTTTTGAGATGAGCTACTACTATCCTTATTTTTGTGGTAATAAAATTTCAACGACGGAACAGATTGATATTGAAAAACATGCAGAAAAAGAGTCTTATGCAGGAATCTGTGATGAGGTAAGACTTGGCGTTACATTGATTTTTTATTTGCAGAATGTGGCGGATTATCTTGCTGTGAAAAATAATAAATTTTACATGAGTCAGGCAAATGGAACAGTGCTTGCTGCGCTTTCTACAGAAGGAAAAATTTTACTTCCTATTAATAAAGATGAACATAAGCAGAAGCTGACAGAACAGACTATGAACGAAAGAAATGGATTGATCGCTGCAGCCAGAAAGGGAGATGAAGATGCTATCGAGAATCTGACTTTGGAAGATATCGACACTTATTCCCTTCTTTCAAGACGTGTACAGCATGAAGACATTTTGAGTATTGTGGATTCTTACTTTATGCCTTATGGAATTGAAAGTGATCAGTATTCCATTCTTGGTGAAATCATGGATTGCAGGCTATTGCAAAATTCGTATACAGAAGAAAATGTTTATGCGATAGATATCAAATGTAATGATGTAGAATTTCCAATCTGCATCAATCAGAAAGATCTGATTGGTGAACCAGCAGTTGGAAGAAGGTTCAAAGGAAACATCTGGTTACAGGGAAGTATTAATTACAGAGATTAGTGATTTTTACAAAATCACTAATCTGATGAAAGAAAAAGATTGAACTTCTCTGATAGTTGGAATATAATAAACAAGTATTTGTTCCCTTAGTTAAATGGATATAACGGGGTCCTCCTAAGACTCTATTGTAGGTTCGATTCCTATAGGGAACGCTCATTTTTAGCGGTAATGAAGATAGTTTCATTGCCGCTTTTTTCATGCAGAATTGTAATTTCAGTGACAAATTTGTCAGCGAAACAAGGCTGAAAATACTGATTTTGTCAGCGGGGATGGATGCTTGTCACCAATTCACACTTTCCTAGCCGTCACCCAGAGGGATTAACTACAGTGTAGACCATAATTTGGGAAAGAAAAGCATTGAGCTCATTGGAGAAGAATGTGGAGACAGCCCCAAGCAGGTTCAGAGGTATATCAAAATAACAGAACTTATTCCTGAAATGCTTGAAAAGGTGGATGACGGAAGTATGGGATTTACTCCGGCGGTTCAGTTGTCATTTCTGAAAAAGAAGGAGCAAAAGGAAATGCTAGATGTAATGGAATTTGCACAGTGCACACCATCTTACCAACAGACATTATCAGGGTGGATTTCCCCAAACTGTGCGAAGAGAGTGTGTTGGAGGAAGGGGTATTAGATGAAGATACAGCTGATTGATTTTGGAGGGAGAAGTCCAGAGAGAGCTCATGCCAATGATGCCGGTGCTGATGTATTCAGTCCCAAGGATGCTGTGATCCGGCCGGGAGATATCTGTAAGTTGCCTCTGGGATTTGGATGCCAGTCCTGATACCGTATTTTACTTTTGAAAACTGGAAGGAGCGTGGTACGGGGGCTTTTGGTTCCACTGGGAGATAAGGAGAACCTCTTCGCAGAGATTCTCCTTGATTTTAAACGGTAGGTTTTGTAGGTCTTACTGTAAGCTGTAAACCGAGATGCTGAAAAATATTAAGCAGTGTTCCGAGATTCGGGGTTGTTTTGCAGGATTCAATCCGTGCTACGGATGATTGTGGAATACCACACATAGCAGCAAGCTCTCTCTGGCTAAGTCCAAGAGAAGTACGCTGTTCCACCATGGCACTTACGATGGAGGAAATATTTTCAACTTCATCGATGTCTTTTCCAATTTCAGGATCAACGGTTCTTACATGTTCCTTATAGTCATTCCAGGTTTTCATAATCATTCAGCCTCCTTTCGGGCAAGGTAATCATCACGTTCAGCCTTTGCCCGTTCAATTTCGCGCTTGGGAGTTTTTTGAGTTTTCTTGCGAAATTGATGCAAAAGCACAAAGGTATCATTTTGGAAATAAAAATATAAAACACGGTTATTGCCTGGGCGAAGCTCCCAGATATCATCATCAAGGTGTTTTGTGATATTTTCATTAAGCCGTGTACCATTATCTTCGAGGAGCTGGATGTACAAACTTATCTGCTTGTATTGAATACGGGCATCTTTGTTTGTAGCTGCTTTGACTCGAAGAGATTCAAGAAATTCCCAAAGCTCTGATCTGCCATTGGAATCTTCGTAAAATTCAATGTTGTACATTAGTATATGTTCTCCAAGTGGAAATATTTATTCTATATACATGATAGCATTTATGCTATCAAAAAGCAAATAAAAAATGAAAGAAGGAAACAAAATTTGAGTGAAAAAAATATAAAATTAGTAATTGCCGAGAAACCTTCGGTGGCGCAGTCCATCGCAAAGGTAATCGGTGCAGATAAGAGAGAGGACGGATACCTGGAGGGCAACCAGGTTATTTTCTACCCTGTATGGACAGACACTGAATGTAGGAAGAGTTATGACACCGACTCTTGCGTGTTATATTGTGAGCGGAAGGAGGCATGCGGATGGATGCTATGAATGATATACAGAAAATCAGGACGCAGATTGAACAGCATCAGGCTGAGCAGGAACAGGTCCTTCGTCGCACCATGTCAGTGCCGGAAAAAGAACTAAGGGAAAAATCTTATTCATTTAAGGAAGCTGCAAATATTCTGGGAATAGTAAAGTAATAATATCAACATGACGATATAGAAAATGCAGGGAAGCATTGTATTTCAAAGAGTTTGAGATACAGTGCTTCTGCGTTTCTATAGGAGATAGTCGTTCTATGCGAAAAATAGTCATTTGATGCGGAGAATGATCGAGCGGAAGATTTGTTTGATATAATAAAGAGTGCTAGGTGAGACTTGTATGGTTTACAGGGATGAGAGCAATCAAAGACAGGAATGAAAAATATGAACATTATTATTTGTGATGACAGGATAGATGACAGAAAAAATCTTTCAGATTTGCTGTCAGACTATGGTGAAAAAAAGAATTATGAGTTTACTATTACAGAATATGATTCTGGAGAACAGTTATGCGAAGAACAATCGGCTTTGGAAGCGTGTCAGCTATTATTTCTGGACATCAATATGCAGGGGATGGATGGGCTGAAAACAGCTATGAGGATTAAAGAAAAATATCCAAAACTTCCAGTTGTGCTGGTGACGGCATACATGAATTACGCACTGGATGGATATAAGGTGAAAGCAAGCCGTTTTCTGCTGAAAGATAACCTTGCAGATACTATAGAAGAATGTATGGATGATTTGATAGCAGAAATTAATAAAAACCGTAGGATTCTCGAATTTCGTTTTGTGGAAGGAACGATAAAACTTTATGCAGATGACATCATTTATATAGAAACAGAGCTTCACAAAAATGTATTTTATACAGAAAAAGGGACATTTCAGATTTATAAAAAACTGGATGAACTGGAAAACGAATTAAAGAATATGGGATTTGTGCGGGCGCATTTAAGTTTTCTTGTAAATATGAAATACATTACCAAAATCAGCAGTTATGTGATGACACTTACGACAGGAAAAAAGATTCCGGTTCCCAAGGCACGATATGCACAGGTAAAGAGGGAATATATGCTGTATAAGGGAGAAGAATAACATGACATTCTGGGTATTGACATTTATTGCGGAAATGCTGGAAGTAAAAGGAACGCTATACTTTTTTGATACTTTTATGGAAAAAAGAGATGGCGGATATAGGAACAGATATAGATTTTTTGTTTATTGCGGAGTGCTTTATCTGGCAGCAGTCACAGGGGCATGGATCGGAATGTTAAAATGTATCCCGATTATACTGGTTATGTCTTTCCTAAATCTGGCTTATTATGAGGTCTCCTTCCGGCAGAGTTTTTTGTTTTCAATCATCAACTATACAATGCTTGTATTGATTGATTATGTGACTGTTTTGCTGGGAAGAGGAGGTTCAATCCAAGAAAAATGGTTTTTACAGGCACTGATATCAAAGACGGTTTTTATCATTCTGATGTTGTTTATCAGAAGATTTAGCAAGACAAGAAAAAGCTGTGGTCTGATTACAGGAAAAGAATGGTTACAGTTTTTCTGTGTTCCTGTATTTACGGTGGTCGGTTTCATTCTTATGTTTTATTCAGAAAACGATGATATGCAGAATGTATTTTTATTTCTTTCGGTGGGTCTGGTTGCGATTAACCTTATCCTTATGGAGTTCATGCAGAATACCATTGAAAAAGAAGAGAGAATAAAAATTGCGGT
>ENA-OWOE01000196-OWOE01000196.1-gut-metagenome-genome-assembly--contig:-NODE-196-length-59461-cov-11.558130_pt1 | contig 59461 bp, 75 predicted proteins | sample MGYA00248254_ERZ651788 | MGnify/ENA primary metagenome ERZ651788 (study PRJEB26908, sample SAMEA4031709) | gut metagenome | biome: gut; feature: normal infant; material: stool | place: China | collected... | reverse complement strand
GTAGAGCACTGAATTTCCGCGGGGGCGTCAAAGCTTACCAAAGAATATCAAACTCCGAATGCCATGTAGATGATGAACGGGAGTCAGACTGCACGAGATAAGTTGGGCAGTCAAAAGGGAAAGAGCCCAGACCGCCAGCCAAGGTCCCAAAGTGTGTGTTAAGTGGAAAAGGATGTGGGATCTCCAAGACAACTAGGATGTTGGCTCAGAAGCAGCCACACATTCAAAGAGTGCGTAACAGCTCACTAGTCGAGAGGTCCTGCGCCGAAAATGTCCGGGGCTGAAACACAACACCGAAGCTGCGGAATTGCGAATGCAATTGGTAGAGGAGCATTCTTAATACCGACGAAGCTGTACCGGAAGGAGCAGTGGAGGGATAAGAAGAGAGAATGCCGGAATGAGTAGCGAGAGAGAGGTGGGAATCCTCTCGGCCGAATATCCAAGGTTTCCAGAGTAAAGCTGATCTGCTCTGGGTAAGTCGGGGCCTAAGGCGAGGTCAAGAGACGTAGCCGATGGACAACAGGTTTAGATTCCTGTACCGCATATAAACAGAACTGTGGGGACGCATGGGGAGAGCATGGGCCGGGAATGGAAATACCGGTGCAAGCGAAGGAGGTGTGCAGCCGGCAAATCCGCTGCATGAGCCGAAAGCGTGACGCGGAGCGAAATGAAAGTAGCGAAGCATGTGAGCCCTGTGCCGAGAAAAGCCGCTATTGTTTTATATGTGCCCGTACCGTAAACCGACACAGGTGGATGAGGAGAGAATCCTAAGGCCGGCGGAAGAAGTATTGTTAAGGAACTCGGCAAAATGACCCCGTAACTTCGGGAGAAGGGGTGCCCACGGGAGTGGGCCGCAGAGAATAGGCTCAAGCAACTGTTTAGCAAAAACACAGGTCTATGCGAAACCGAAAGGTGAAGTATATGGGCTGACGCCTGCCCGGTGCTGGAAGGTTAAGAGGAGAGGTTAGCGCAAGCGAAGCTTTGAATTTAAGCCCCAGTAAACGGCGGCCGTAACTATAACGGTCCTAAGGTAGCGAAATTCCTTGTCGGGTAAGTTCCGACCCGCACGAAAGGCGTAATGATTTGAGCACTGTCTCGACAATGCATCCGGTGAAATTGAAGTACCAGTGAAGATGCTGGTTACCCGCGCCAGGACGGAAAGACCCCATGGAGCTTTACTCCAGTTTGGTACTGGGATTCGGTACTGCACGTACAGGATAGGTGGGAGACTTTGAAACTTGAACGCCAGTTTGAGTGGAGTCGCTGTTGGGATACCACCCCTGCAGTATTGGATTTCTAACCAGTCACCGTGATCCGGTGATGGGACAATGCCAGGCGGGGAGTTTGACTGGGGCGGTCGCCTCCGAAAGGGTATCGGAGGCGCTCAAAGGTTCCCTCAGAATGGTCGGAAACCATTTGAAGAGTGCAAAGGCAGAAGGGAGCTTGACTGCGACACCGACGGGTGGAGCAGGTAGGAAACTAGGACTTAGTGATCCGGTGGCATAAAGTGGGATTGCCATCGCTCAACGGATAAAAGCTACCCTGGGGATAACAGGCTTATCACTCCCAAGAGTTCACATCGACGGAGTGGTTTGGCACCTCGATGTCGGCTCATCGCATCCTGGGGCTGTAGCAGGTCCCAAGGGTTGGGCTGTTCGCCCATTAAAGCGGTACGCGAGCTGGGTTCAGAACGTCGTGAGACAGTTCGGTCCCTATCCGGCGCGGGCGGAGGATATTTGAGAGGAGCTGTCCTTAGTACGAGAGGACCGGGATGGACGGACCACTGGTGTATCTGCTGTCGGCCAACGGCATGGCAGAGTAGCCAAGTCCGGAAGGGATAAACGCTGAAGGCATCTAAGCGTGAAGCCCCCCTCAAGATGAGATATCCCTCACATAAGTGGGTAAGATCCCTTGAAGACTACAAGGTAGATAGGGCAGAGGTGGAAGTGTGGCAACACATGGAGCTGACTGTTACTAATCGATCGAGGGCTTGACCAAAGCGGAGAAAGACGGCAGGATGTAGGAAGTGGCATGGAGCAGACTTGTCTGCGGATATGGCACTTGATACAGACGGAGTTTTGCGTAGCAAAATCATCGAGATGAAGCGAAGCGGAATCGAGATGACCGGCTTTCAAAAACGTTTGATTCTTGGACTTTGTATGAAGTTTTGAATGTACACTTGCAAAAATGGATAAGATAAGTTATGATATTAATGGTTTGAAATAAAACTATAATATATAGGGGATTGGTCAAATGGTATGATAGGAGTCTCCAAAACTTTTGGTGGGAGTTCGATTCTCTCATCCCCTGCTCTAAAAACACCGAATTTACGGTGTTTTTTTTGTGCCGTGTTGCATTTCGTGTTGCATATTTTCAAAATAGTTAATAGCTATATTACTCATTTTCTTTTTTGAATCTTCTAAGGTATGCCGATACACATCTTTTAATACTCTGTCGTTTCCCCAACCGCCAGCCTGCATGATATAAGCATCAGGTATTCCCAGCGCATGCTGTATGCTTGCAGAGTAGTGACGCAAATCATGGAAGCGGAAATGTTCAATACCGGCATTATTTAGCACATGTTCAAAACGTGATGTAATAATGTTTGGTGTCATATTTACCCCATTCTTCGGCAGTGCCATAAATGCATCTACAACAAACTGCGGAACTGGGACAAAACGATCACCAGCGTATGATTTTGGTGCTTTTACAATCCATTTATTATCAGGAGATAGAACCATTGTTTTACTTATATGAACTACATTGTTTTCAAAGTCTGACTTCCTTAATGCTGATATTTCCCCACGCCGCATCATGCCAAATGCTCCTAAATAAATTGGGACTTCCATTTCTGTACCCTTTGCAGCTTCTATTAATAATTTAATATCGCACTCTGATGGTATGTTTCTTTCAACCCGTTTCTTTTTCGGAAGAGTAGTATTTAAAATAACATTCTGGTCATATCTTTTTAGTACTGCTGTAATGAGCCCGTGGCGATCACGTACAGTTTTGGGTGATAATGTTCCAGAGATAGAATTGATATATTGTTGGACGATTTTTTGATTGATATCCTTTAGTTTGTAATTATTAAGCATAGAAAACTCTTTTTGCATGCTTCTATATTTCCTTATTGATGCAGGAGACAGAATTTGAGAGCGTTCAGATATATATGCGTCCATTGCTTCTCCAAAGGTCAATTTGTAGCTTGAAAGATTGCTTTGCTCTTTCTTGTTGGCATATTCTGCAGCCATAGCCTCGCATCTTCTTTTCCCAGCTGGGCTTGGATCATCGCATGTAAATGATTCATAAATACGTTTCTTTTTTATATTTCCGTCTTTCTCAGTAACATATTCATAGTGACTAAACACTAAACATCTCCAAGATCCAGAAGGTAATTTTTTTGCAGTTGCCATAGTATCATCCTCCTTAAAAATAGGTATAAAAATAACAGCCAGCAGAGAACTGGTGTTCCGCTTGCATTTGGCTGCTCCGAATGATACAATATGCTTTGTGAGAGCTTCTGTATCATTCAGAAGGATTGCCCTTGGTATTACGGTACTAGGGGCAATTTTATATTTAAAAATCTAATTTACTTCCTTTGGATCTATTACATCTCCAACATAATGTTTGTAAATTTTCAACAGATGTGATACCACCTTTTGAAATCGGAATAATATGATCGACTTCAAGTAATAGGTTTGGTTCATTTTTTTGTGAAGCACCACATTTCTGACAGGTGTATCCATCACGTTCCAAAATACTTTTTCTTAATTTACTTGTCATTAAAGCTCTTTGTCCAGCAGCACTTTTTTTGAATTTTACTAATTCTGACAGATAAACCACAAACCGGTTTAAATTATCAAGGTTGAAAACGACATCACATTGTGTTGCTGCATTACCACCAGAACTTGTGTATTTGAATATGTACTTTGGAAAATAAATTGTACTTAAATCAATAGGTTCAAAACCGAGTTTTTTCTCTAAATTTTTTTTGTCAAATGTTTTAATTAAAAATGGGATTTCGGAACTAATTCCATTGATAATGTTGTTTTTTTCATTTACCAATAAGTTTTTACCATTTTCAGCAGCTTCAAAATTATTCAGCATATTTTCAAATTGTTCAAGGTTTTCCTCGGTGCTCTTAATATTAAAATATTTGCATACATATTTAAATGGTTGCTTTCGAGCTGAATCGCAAACGCTTCTTGAACAGTTACAAATATTTGGTGCAAACACCTGTTTTTTCAATTCCGGACGCTTGTAATTGTAATTACTTGCATCTTGATAAGATGCTTTTCCATAATCTAGCTGATCTATTCCTATGTGGGTTCTTTTTAATTCATAAATATGATCATTAAGGTCATTGCAGTCTTTTGTATATTTTTCAATTTTGTTTTTCAATTCAATAAATGAATTGCTTCTATAGTATATTAATTTATACAAAAACCAAGCTAAGATTAATAAGATAATAATGACTAATAATGGCATAACAAAAATCCTCCTATTTTTCAAAAAGTTTTTAATCGAAGCTCTATAAGAGCCTGTTCATATCCAAGCAACCTGGAAAGCTGCTCGGTAGTAGTTTGTCGGTTCTCAAAAATGATTTCATCCGGGATCAGAAGCTCTGCTGCAAATGTGTTTGCTTCAATTTCTAATTTTGACGTGAGCATGAGAGTTTTATTCCGGATAAAATAACAATTTTCTTTTCGATGCATGATAGCATGTCCAAGCTCATGAGCCATGACAAGGCGCATCTCATTTTCTTCCAAATCCTCATTCAGAAAGATGCATTTGTGGTTCTTAAGAAACATGTAGCATCCGGCTTGACTTCCAAGCTCGCCGATCTGGACTTCTACATTCAGACACTCTGCAAGCTTGTATGGATTTCTCGTATTGAATTTTTTTACGTAATAATTTACTAACTGCTTTATGTCTTTTCTCAATTATGTAGCACCTACTTTTTATTCTTATTAGGATTGTACTTCTCTTTATTAATAGGTTTTAATCTGCGCATCATCAACTCGATTTGACCGAGTAGCAATTCAGCGTCTTCTGCAGTGACAGGTTCTCCATCGTAAGAGAGAGGACCATCTGCGCCATTCATTAATTTCTGTCGAATGTTTTCCATGTCTTTTGCTATATCGCGTTCATCTTTAGTGGAAAGTTGAGAAGTGTTGTTGATTTTCTCCGTAGTTTCTCCATTCATTAAATAATTAATGGATACACCGAAATAATCAGCAATCTTTTGTAATCTTTTTGCAGATGTTCCGCCACTTTTTAATTTTCCAAGTGAACCTCTGCCAAATCCCAATTCTTTTTCGAGCGCTGTTAGAGCAATTCCATGTTCATCACATAGTTGTTTAATAACTTCATATGTAGACATAGCTTTCCTCCTAAAATAAAAGTAGAAAAAATTCTACAAAAAGTATTGACAACGTAGAAAAAAAGCTATACAATACAAACATGAAGTAGAAAAAAATCTACTTCACGACATATAGTAGAATAATTTCTTTTTGTTTTGTCGTTAAAATAATTATAGAATAAATTCTACTATATGTCAATAAAAAGTAGAAAATATTCAAAGGAGGCATAGTATTGATTTACAACAAAATCAGGGATATTTGCAAGGAAAAAGGCATGAGTGTTGCTGCTGTTGAAAAAAAAGCAGGATTGAGCCACGGAGCAATTTCTAAATGGAACAATTCAACACCATCCGCAGAAAACCTTAATTCTGTTGCAAAAATCCTAAAAGTTAAAATTGACAAACTTCTTGACTAGAAGATACCACAACATCAGTCCAATAAGCAGGACAGAAAAATAGCCCCAAGTAAAATTACTCAGGACTATCTATAGAAGTTAAATCAGTGTGAAATGTGAATTGACGTATTGACGATCAACTTCTTTATAACCGTATTTTTCAAGCTCAGCAATGACATTAAAGGCAATTTCATAAGAAAGACCAAGCTCAGTCATTAAATCTAAGTCTTTAAAGTCTTTTATGCCAGTTATAGCTTTGGCTTGAAGAAATTTTAAGGACTTTTCAGCAGTATGTGTCATGTGTATTTCCTCCTTTCTATTTTTGATATACACATATTAACATGCAACTCGAAAAGATTTGTACCATTTTTAGAAAGGAGAGTGAGAAATTATGCCAAAAACAAATTTATGCGAGGATAAAATGAAAAAGAGAGTTGATTATGTCGCTGGTTTGTTAAGAGGAGGTTTTCGGCAGAATAATCTATCAACAGCGGATGTGAGTGCAAAAAGTGGTATTCCAACACGAACAGTCACAGACAGACTTTTACATCCAGAAAAAATCCGATTAAAGGATTTATTTAAGCTGGCAGACATTGCAGGAGTAAAAATCACATTTGAAAATAAGGATGTACCAGAGTAGGAGGTGGAAAATGAAGCAGATCAGTAAAGTATTTATAGCGGTAGGGCTTGGAATCATGTTTATTGGTGGAATGCTTGATGCGGATAGAACGTATTATGTTTTTCTGCTGATTGCAATAGCTCTCGGTGCGGTGGTTGCACTTATTGGAGTTGTGATCATGGATGTGGAGAACCGCCGGGACGAAAAGCGGAAAGAGAAGCAGAAAGCATATTTTATTCACCAGAAGGACAAGCTTGACGCTGATGTTGAGTTCCTTGGGGAATTTGAGGACAAAAAAATAGCACCCTGATAACTTTGGCGAGTACAGGTGCTATTTAACCGTGGAAATACAAAAGTATTTCTGCGTTTATTGTAACACGAAAACTGAATATTGGAAAGCGTGAAAAGAATGTTTTTACGAGAATGCAGAATCTGCCACTGCTCAATGGATGCAGGAGAAGGTCAGAACGGTATATGTGATGACTGCATATCCGGTGAGACAGAGAAGCAGCGGCGCAAAGAGGAAGTTGACCGGATGGTAAGGTCAACCGTATTTAAACAGATGAATTTGGAGGAATTTATAAGATGAATATCACAAAAATTAAAATCAAAAATCTTTTTGGAATCAGAGAATATGAAGCAGACGGAACATCAGTGGAACTGTCTGGAAGAAACGGAACTGGAAAGAGTTCTGTTCTGGATGCCATTAAATACGCACTCACAAATAAAAGTGATCGTGAGTATATCGTACATAAGGGCGAGACAGAAGGGGAAATCATTGTAGAGACAGATACAGGGATTTCCATTGACCGCAAGGTCAGAACAGGAAAAGCACCTTACAAGTCAGTAAAAAGAGACGGCTTGGAGGTTGGAAGTCCAGAAGCTTTTTTGAAAGAATTATTTACACCATTGCAGCTCAATCCTATCGAGTTCATGAACATGGATAAAAAACAGCAGAACGCCATTATTTTAGACATGATCGAGTATCCGTGGGATATGAACAAAATCAAGGAATGGTTTGGAGAAATCCCGGCATGGGTGTCTTACGATCAGAACATCCTCTCTGTGCTGAATGATATTCAGGCAGAAAGCGGCGATTATTACCAGAACCGCCGCAATATTGACCGTGATATCAGAAATAAGAAAGCATTTGTTGAGGAGATTGCTGCCAGCATTCCAGTCGGATATGATGTTACGAAATGGGAGAGCATGAGTGCCGGAGATATTTACAGACAGATTGAGCGGTTGCAGAGAGAAAACCAGACAATTGAAAAAGCAAAAATGTTAATGGAAAGCAGGGATAATAAAATCAGAAAATTTGATGCTGACAGAGAGATTGAGATTGCGGCACTCGACCGGGAAATCAGCAACCGTGCAAACCAGATTGATAAATCAGTTGCATCATTAAATGAGCAGATCAGGGAATACGAAAAAGAGAAAGAACAGCTTGCATCCAAGAAGCAGGACAAGCTTGAAGTGATCGAGCAGACCTATAAGGCGAACGTAGCACATTTTGATGCGGAGGTTGCCGAGTATGCAGAATATGCGGATAAAAAGCCAAATGATGTAACTGATTTACAGAATAAGGCAAAGACGATCGAGGAGATGCAGAGCCACATTAATGAATATAAACGCATGATTGGCTTGCAGGAAGAGATTGCAGAAATGAAAGAACAGTCGCAGAGTCTCACAGATAAGATTGAGAAAGCAAGAACACTTCCGGGAGAAATCCTTACCGACTGCACGATCCCGATTGATGGACTTACCGTTGAAAATGGAATCCCACTTATTAACGGACTTCCGGTATCGAATCTGTCAGAGGGAGAAAAGCTTGATTTATGCATTGATGTTGCTTTGCAGAATCCGAATGGCCTTAACATCATCCTTATTGATGGAGTGGAGAAATTGGCGACAGACCTTAGAGAAAAACTTTATGCGAAATGCAAAGAAAAAGGTTTACAGTTCATTGCTACCAGAACGACTGATGATGATGCAATGACAGTAGTTGAGTTATAGGAGGACATATCATGGAAAACACAGAGATCATGACAGTAGAGCAGAATACACAGCTTTCGACAAATGTTTTTTCGGATCCGGAAGCGTTTCAGAATTTATTTAATATAGGGAAGATGTTCGCATCATCTTCTCTGGTGCCACAGGCATATCAGGGAAAGCCAATGGATTGCACGATTGCTGTTGATATGGCAAATCGTATGGGTGTTAGTCCAATGATGGTTATGCAGAATCTCTATGTGGTGCAGGGAAAACCGCAGTGGAGTGGGCAAGCTTGCACATCAATGATTATGGCAAGTGGAAAATTTAAAAATGTTCATCATGTATATACCGGAGAGCGTAACACGGATTCTTGGGGATGTTTTTTAACTGCTGAAAAGGTAGATACCGGAGAAACCATAAACGGTGCAGAGGTAACCATTCAGATGGCAAAGGATGAGGGATGGTACGGAAAGAACGGAAGTAAATGGAAAACCATGCCGGAACTTATGCTTGCTTACCGTGCATCCGCATTTTTTGCAAGAGTGCATATTCCAAATTCACTTATGGGATGTTCTGTTGAAGGAGAAGCAGAGGATATTGTAAAAGCTGCAGCACCTGCAGTACCAGATATTTTTTCTGATCCACAGAATGAGAAACTTATGAAAGAAGCATCGGAGGTATTTGATAATGTTACTGAATAATGAAAATTACTATTCAAAGGAAGCTGATTGGGAGTATCTCTCGGTCAGCCAGTATAAAAACTTTATGGGAACTATCGGAAAGCCAGCGTGTGAATCACAGGCCATGGCAATGCTCAACGGAGAGTGGGAACTTGAAAAGACAACAGCTCTTTTGGTTGGCTCTTATGTGGATTCACATTTTGAGGGAAGCCTTGACTTGTTTCGTGCACAGAATCCTGCCATTTTTACAAAGTCCGGGGATTTAAAGGCAGACTACAAAAAAGCGGAGGAAATCATCAACCGTATTGAAAGAGATGAAACCTTTATGCAGTTCATGTCAGGAGAAAAGCAGGTCATTATGACCGCTGATATGTTCGGCGCAAAGTGGAAAATCAAGATGGACAGCTACATTGCAGATAAAGCGATTGTGGATCTGAAAGTCATGAGAGAACTGCATAAGGCTGAATATACAAAGGATTTCGGCTATATGGATTTCATTCAGTATTGGGGATATGACATTCAGGGTGCAGTGTACCAGGAAGTTGTTTATAGAAATACCGGAAAGCGGTTACCATTCTTTATCGCAGCAGCGTCTAAGGAAAAAGAAACAGATATCGAACTGATCTGGATCGATGATGAACATCTTCATGAGAAGCTTGTGGAGGTGGAACAGAACACACCTAAGATTCTTGCACTGAAATCCGGTGCGGTAGAACCTATCCGGTGTGAATTGTGTGATTACTGCAAGCACACAAAGGTGTTAAAGAAACCTATTCATTATTCAGAGCTGCTGGGAGAGGTATAAATGAAAACAGTCGGAATTGTTACAAAATACAATGATAACTGCATTTTCTGTGGCAGACCTACCACCGAGGAGCATCATCTTTTATTTGGCAATGGATTCAGAAAGCTTGCAGAGGAAGATGGAATAAAAGTTCCGGTTTGTGAGTACTGTCACACGAAAAGCCCTGTTGCACAGCGTGTCCATGATAATACGACCGCTGAAAAGTTGAGCAAAATTGCAGGACAGCTTGCATGGGAAAAGCATTGTGTGGCATCCGGTCACACAGAAGATGAAGCCAGAGAGCTTTTCCGCAAGAGGTACGGACGCAGTTATTTATAGGTTGAAACACCTGACTGTCGAGAACTGCTCGGCGGTTAAAAGAAAACATCATGAGGATTTCATAATATATCACGAATTTTGAAAGCCATGGTTTCCCGGTGCTTTCCATGGTGCCGGGAGAAAGGAGAAGTTTTGAATTTAGAACAGAAAACAATTACATCAGTAGAAGTTGCTGATATGGTCGGAAAAGAACATAAAGAATTATTAAGAGATATCAGAAGATATGCAAAGCAATTTGCCGAGAGCAAGATTGCGCTGGGCGATTTTTTTGAGGAAAGTACATATAAAGATAATAACAATCAGAGCAGACCTTGCTATCTGGTTACAAAGAAAGGCTGTGAATTTATTGCTCACAAGCTCACTGGTGTGAAAGGTACAGAGTTCACTGCAAAATATATCAATCGTTTTCATGAGCTGGAAGATGCAATTAAGAAACCTCTCACAGCCTTGGAACAGATTGCATTGCTGGCACAGGGAACTGTGGAGTTGGAACAGAAAGTTGAAACCGTAGAGCAAAAAGTATATTCCATTGAAAATGATATGCCGCTGTTCGGAGCAGAATCAGACGAACTTTCCGCACACGTCAGACGTAAGGCGGTGGAAATGCTCGGTGGTAAGAAATCAGAAGCTTACAGAGATAGCAAAGTACATAAAAAAGTGTTCAGCGATATCTATAATCAGCTAAAACGTGAGTTTGGCATCTACGATGATGAAGGAAAAATGAAAAGCTACAAGGCACTGAAACGTAAAGATCTTGCCGATGCGCACGAATTTATTGATTGTTACACTCTTCCGGCATATTTAGCAGAGCAGATTAATGATTGTAATGCGCAGATCAGAATGGAGGACGGTGCCGATGGAGTATAAATTTACAGTTCCGGGGCGTTTGGAAGGCTTGAACAGTTACACCGCAGCCAATCGCACCAACCCATATAAGGGTGGAAAGGTAAAAAATGATAATGAGAATCACATCATGTGGTGTATCAGACAGCAGCTCCATGGTGTACATATCGAAAAGCCGGTACTGATCTATTACCACTGTTTTGAAAAAGACAACAGGAGAGATGGGGACAACATTCTCTCCTGCGCAACAAAGTTCATCCAGGACAGTCTCACAAAAACAAAGGTGCTGCAAGAAGATAACCGCAGATGCATCCCTCATTTTTATCATGATGTTTCTATAGATAAGGATAATCCGAGAATTGAGGTCACAATCACAGAACTTACGACGGAACAGGCGAAAATGAAATTAAGAGACTTACTTAAGGACTTGGAAACGGGGTGATTTCTTGAACTATTTAGCTGAGATAAAAGCATTTTACGACAGGCTCGAACTAAACCCGCAGCCCAACACTGCAATCGCCTTATGGCATGCGTTAATGTCCATAGCGAATAAGGCAGGGTGGCCAGATACGTTTACGGTAGCCTCGTCAGTCCTTGGACTTCGGTCTGGATTAAATGCATCAGCGTTAAAGAGAGCGAGAAACAAGCTTGCTACAGATGGGTTCATCGAATGGAAATCGCGCGGTGGTAATCTTGCGGCACAATATAAAATAAATAGTCTTGTGGTTCAAAATTGCAGTAAAAATGAACCACAGTTTGCACCACAAAGTGAACTGCAAATTGCACCACAGTTTGCACCACAAAGTGAACCTATTAATAAACAAAGACATAAACATAAACAAAATACACCCCCTATATCCCCCTTGGAAAAATTTAGAGTGTTTGCCGCAGTCTATCCGAAACGGTGTACCGGTTGTCTTGTTGAAACAGAATACTGCAATGCAGTACTGGCTGGTGTACCGGAAGATGATCTGGTATTGGCCGCACAGAATTATGCAGATATATGCAGACGGGAGAAAACAGCAGAGCGGTATATTAAAAAGCCGGAGAACTTTTTACGAGAAAACTTGTTTATGCAGTACCTGAAAGGAGAGAACGATGGATCAGTTGGAAGAGATACTGGAACGCATGAAAAATCACTCAACGAACTTATGCAGGAATGCGGAGACACCGGAGACTTCCAAGGATTCTGATGTGTGTCCAATTTGCGAAGGTCGGGAGTGGATCTTGAAAATAAAAGACGGAGTTGAAATAGCAGTACCGTGTAAATGCCGTGAGAAAGTGGTCATGTCAAGGCGGTTGCGATTCGCAGATATACCGGAGGCATTCCGTGGGATGGATCTAAGATCGTTTCGAATGGATGTGTACAGGAAGCAGGAAAGTAAAAAGATGGTGTCAGATGCCTGCAAAATCATAAAAACCTATCTGGATGATTTCGAGAGCCAGAAGGAAAGAGGCATGGGACTGTATATCTGGTCGAGGACAAAGGGAAGCGGTAAGACGAGGATTGCTGCCGGGATTGCAAATGAACTGATGAAAAACTATGCAGTGAAGTTTGCAGTATCACTGACTATCTTGCAGGAAATCAAGAATACATGGCGCAGGGATGCAGCAGGCAGTGAAAGCCAGCTTTTAGATGCTCTTTCCACAACGGATATTTTGATTATTGATGATTTTGGTGTGGAAGCACCGGCGGCATGGATCAACGACAAAATGTATCAGATCATCAACGAGCGGTATATAAACCAGAAGGTAACGATTTATACAAGTAATGATCCGCTGGACAAACTATCCTACGATGACCGGATCACGAATCGAATCAAGGAGCGGACATATCAGATCGCATTTCCAGAAGAATCAGTCCGGGATCATATAGCAGAGCGGATGCAGGAGGAAATCATTGAAAAGATGATAACGAGTGGAAATATAAAATAAAAATTAAGTGGTGAAATAAGGATTATTAACATGGGATAGATGACAAAGACAAGCGTAAAATACTGCCGTAAATGTATTTACTCATATAAGCACAGCTAGACAGAGGTTATGTGTGGATATTATTCACAGACTGGATTAAGGCGAGGCTGTCCGGTAGGGATGTGCGATAAATTCAATACAAGAGGAAGAAAGAGGAGGGTACAGTTGAAATGATATTTTTAAATTCAGTAGAGTTGATGAACTTTTTGACGGATGTCTTATATGAGAAACTCGGAAGAAAAGAGCCGGAAGATATAAGAGTAGAGATCGCTACATATGGTTTATCATTTTCTGATAAAAAATTTGAAAATTGTTTAGGAGAGCTTAAAACGCGAGAATCTATGGTATTGAATTTTATGAACACCTTAATGGATACCAATACAGATATGGTTGTAGGAATGCCTCCAATGAAAAAATATAACAATTCATATTATGGAGAGACGGCAATCGATAGAAAAAAAAGATTAGAAGAAATGGAAGATATCATGGGCACTTATCGTATAAATGTCTATCCGGTAGAAGAGTCGCATTTTAAATTTTACAGGATCGATGATATCTATATTACCGGAGGAATCAATTTGACGGATTCGACTTGGAACGATGCTGCTGTTTTGATCGAAAAAGAGAGGGACAAGGAACAATTAGAGTGGTATTTTCAGCAGATTTTAGACAGAGCCAAGGCTGAATGTAGAAAGAGAGGGATAGCATGGATCGCATAGAAGAAATGATACAGAACCTTGAACTGCTAAGAATGCATTTTGGCGATATCACAAAAACTTGTATGGCAAATGGAATCATAGATAGCACCATAAAAGCAATTGAAAAACTTGCTACCTATGAAAATGCCGAGAAACATGGATTGCCGGAACGCTATGAAGCCGAAGCGAAAGACACACCTACAGAAAAGCCACATACCAATGCAGACCGGATCAGAAGCATGACGGATGAGGAGTTGGCAGAAGTATTATTTGGAAGTTGCATAGAACACATGGGCGTAGAGGAATGTTCTCATCCTGAAGAGGCTTGCAAATCATGTGTTTTGGATTGGCTTAAGGCAGAAAGTGAGGAATAGCATGGAGAGATTAACGACAAATAAAAGCGTGGCTGACATGTCGATGATCGAGCTGGCACATAATAGCTGCTATGCAGATGATGAGCGCAATGTCAGATACAGAGATTACGATATGGAAATGGATGCACGAGATTTTGCAAGAAATCTTATGGTCGCATTGGCAGAAGATGAAATTCCATTAGATGACGCAGAGTTTGATGAGAAAGTATTGTACAATTTAATGATAGATCCGTTTTCAGATGTCCGTGGCTTGATTGCACTGTTTTATCGAAATTTATGGGCTATGGCTGATTTGCGAGAAAAATTGAAATATTATGAGGATGCCGAGGAGCAGGGATTACTTCTGCGGTTGCCAATCAGTGAAGATGCACCAGTGTATTCCATCGAGTATTGCTGCGGAAAAAACAAAAGTAATCGGTCTGGAATGTGTGTTAGAGGATTTTGCGAGAATTGTAGTGATAAGGCGTACTACATACGTGAAAGCGTAGCTAAGCACTGCAGTATTTGCGAAATTAATAAATCGGTATTCTTTACTCGTGAGGAAGCCGAAGCCAAGCTGAAAGAAATGGAGAAAAAGGATGGAAGATAGACATTTATACAGAGGTAAAAGAACATTGACAGATAATATATGGGTGCAATGGGATGGATTTAGCGGTGTACAACCCAATACAGTTATTGAAGAAGAGACAATCTGCCAGTGCACCGGACTTAAGGACAAGAACGGCAATCTGATTTGGGAGAATGACATTCTTTCAGGGCATATCGATGATGAGTTTCCAGAAGATGAGACGAGAAAGCGTGTCGTGTGGCATGAAAACGGATGGTGTACGAATGAGCCGGGCTGTGATGACTACGAGGCACTGGATGATTTTGATTCAGAGAATTTTGAAGTGATCGGCAACATGATTGATAACCCGGAACTGTTGGAGGTGTAGCCATGATGGAGAGTGAAGCAATTAACGTTTTAAATATGATTGAAGCACATGGGGATTTGGCGATAAAAGCTAAGCAGACGGCAATCAATGCGCTTGAAGAAGTACAGCAGTACCGTGCGATTGGTACACTGGAAGAATTAAAAGAAGCTATGAAGTATGTTTGGCTTGTTAAAAAGCATGGAACGATTGGAAAAGCCTTGGAAGAATGCGCAGAGTATGAATCAATCGGCACACCGGAAGAATGCCGGGCGGCAATGGAGAAACAGAACGTCAACAAGGAATTGGAAAGTCACGATGAAAAGCACACTCTTGAATGTTGTATCAGCCTTATGCAGAAAATGGTTAATGAATTTGCAGAATGGTACAGATGGCAACATGGAGAGGATGCGATTGAGGAACTTGACGAGGAAGAGAGGTTTTGTTTTAGAAAATCATACTTCAGCATTGTACAGGAACTGTTTCTTATAGGAACAAACCACTCCGGCGGTACATCTACCAGAGCGAAGTGTGAGCAGTTATGTGTTGATAGTGCAGAAGAAATTGAATTTGATTGGAGTGATGAAGAATGAGTGAAAGCCTTAAGCCATGTCCGTTATGCGGTGGAAACGCAATGTTCTTAACTATTACAAACAAGGCATCACATTCGGCTATTGGAGTAATATTCAAAATCAAATGTATGGAATGCGGAATAGAACTTCCAAAAAGCTATGAATGTGAGATGTATATGGATCAGGACGGAGGCATCAGAACAGGTAAAGACGAGCGAACGAAAGCAACTACAGATTGGAACAGGAGGGCGAGCGATGGGAAGACTGATTGATGCAGACAAGTTAATAGACCATCTTGAAAAAGTTAAAAATGAAAGTGCCAGTTTGGTCGATATGGCACACATCATTGGATTTCAAAGCGTTATTGACGCACAGCCTACCGCCTATGATGTTAATGCGGTTGTGGAGCAGTTGGAAAAGAATGCAGATAAAAACAGAGATTTTTACAAAGTAAATCTAAACGATAACGCACAAGGTCAAATGCTTGCATATTTACATGCAATCGAGATTGCGAGAGGTGGTGGTGTAGAGTGACAAGAGAGGAAAAAGATGCAATTTTTAATGACTTTGATGGAATGACAATACAGCCGGATGAACCAATGAACCTCACAGAAATGAAAGCATATGTAAAAGGTTTTGAAGATGCCAGAAATGCAATTTTTGATGCTGTTGACAAATTTTATCGAAGTAATAAGACGGATTAGAGCTGTAGACAGGAGTGTGAGAAATGTCAAAAGCAGTATTGGTTATGGATATGCCGGAATGTTGTGCTGATTGCCCTTGTAGTTTTTTTGAAAGGGACAATCCAGTATTAAATTTAATATGTGGCGTGGCACAAGAAGATGCATATAACGTTGGAAAGCCAGATTGGTGTCCGCTACGTGAATTGCCGGAGAAAAGAGAAATTAATCATAACAAAAATCACTACATAAGTAACTTTTGGACAGATGCAAAGAGCGTGGGTTGGAATGCCTGCTTAGATGAAATTTTAAAGTAAATCGAAAGGAGTGAGAGGTTTGCTGGCCAGCGTGAAAGAGCTCTTTACTCCGAGAAAAAATGGAATCAGTAAAAGAAAGAATGGAGCGAATCGGGGCATACGAAAAGATAGCATCTTTTATGCAGAAAGAAAAGCAGCCATATGAATTTAAAAGAAAATATGCACAGATCAGAGCAGAAGAGTTCGCAAGTGAATGTGACGGAAGATTGCTCAATTACCATGTTTCGGTCGGTGGGCTTGACAGTATAATCTTATACCTGTTTTTACATGAGGTATGCGGAATTGATGCACCAGGAGTCAGTGCATCTACACTGGAAGACAAGAGTATACAGAGAGTACATAAAGCTCTTGGAATTATCAATGTGCCACCGCTGAAAAGGGATGATGGTACTTATTGGACGAAACCAAAGGTCATACAGGAATTTGGATTTCCGGTCATTTCAAAGGAAGTGGCTGCCAAGATAGAATTGTTACAAAATCCGTCAGAGAAAAATAAAACTGTCCGCCATGCGATTATTACTGGGGAGACTGGAGAATATGGCGGATGGCAGAAAAACTCTAAAATGCAGCTAAAACAGAGATGGTTAAAGCTATTCGGTGGATATGAGAACGAAAATGAAGGGTGTGATTATCAGAAGCCAGATTTTCTCGTATCGTCCAAGTGTTGTTATTACCTTAAAGAGAAAAATTGTGATGACTGGGGAAAAGAGCATAACAGTGTGCCGTATCTGGGACTGATGGCATCCGAGGGCGGCAGACGTGCCAAGAGCCTGCGGATGAACGGATGTAATTATTTTGGAGCATCTACGATCAGATCGGCACCATTTGCAATCTTCCATAGGCAGGACATTTTAAAACTCGCACTGGAAATGGACGAACTGTGGAAAGCCGGACTGAAAGAAAAATATCATGAGAAACTTTTGAAAGAAGGAAAATTATCTGAAAGTTTTGAAATGCCAGACAGCATTATACCGGAGATCTACGGAGCGATTGAAAAAAAGCCAGATGGTACATTGTACACGACAAAGGCGCAGCGCACCGGATGCAGTATGTGTGGATTTGGGATTCACATGGAAAAGAGACCACATCGGTTTGATCTGTTGTATGAGAGCAATCCGAAAGAGTGGGATTATCTGATGTTCCATATGTGTAAGGATAAGGATGGGAACGACTATGGATGGGCAAAGGTTCTGGACTACATTGGAGTTGGATGGGATCCGTCAACGATCGGTGGAAATTGCAAAGGACAAATGAATTTCGCGGACTTCCCGGAGGTACTGCCATGAAAGAAGAAACGCCAGAGAAAATAGTAAAATCATATTGCCAGCATATCCGTGAAGAAATAGCACAATGGAAGGACATAAACCAGAATGGATGTAATGATCCGTTCTGGTCCGATGGCTGCAACATGAATCTGACACGGAATCATATCATCTATTATCAACGTTTGATCGCAGAAATCTGTACCGAGAATCAGTTACAGTTGCCGGAAGAATACTATTTGTCAGTTCCGCCGGAGGTTGATAATTATTATATGGCAAATCTCAAACAGAAAGATCGTGTTAATAGGATATTTTTCCAGAGGAAAATGCCAGAAAGAAAAAGATATATTTATGACGAGCAACAAATGAGTTTGTTTTAAAGGAGAAAAGACATGGAAAAATTCTATATTGTTACAAATGCAGATTTTTTAAACGAAATTAAAGATTACAACGTCCACGATGAAGAAAGACGAAAATTGATAAATGAATTTTTTGACGAAAAAGGAATTGCAGGACACGCATATCATATCGGCGGAAATGGATTTTGCAATAGACCATTCGAAGATTTCGAAAAACACAGTATTCGTCTTTACGTTGAGGATTGTGAAGAAAATAATGCAAAGTTCGGTAAGGAATTATTAAAACCTGTCAATATATTCTGTGATTCCGATGTGATGATGCGTAGTTTCAGAGCAAACAGCAAGACATTAAAAGAGTTTCAAGAATTATGCATTGAGAGAAAAATCATAATTAATAATCATCCAGTTAGAGAAGGAGATTATTTTAAGGAATTGCGTTACGGAGGTTATTCAGTTACCAGATTTGAACATGACGGAAAATGCTATCTGAACGTTAAAACTAACAAGAGTGGAATAACGCCAGAGAGTGATGGGTTTGCAGAAATTAAGGGAAGCGAGTATTACAAAGCACTTGAAGAATTTGAAAGTGGGAATTAAAAGGTCAGTTAAATTAGAATTTTGTGGAGGTGCCGTATGCAAAAATATAAATGTATTAAAGAGTTTTATTTACCAAAATACGATGAAAATGAATGCCCTACAGATGAATATGCGACAATTCATGAGGGTAGCGTGTATGAGTATACAGATGGATATGTTGGTGAATCTGATATACGCCTTTACTTGGAAAACGGTGATGATGACTTCGGTTATATTGATATTACTTATAAAACATTGGAAGAGTATTTTGAGAGAATTGTATAAATTAAACTGAACATTTAGAATTAGTGGAGGTAAAAAGATGAAATATATTATTGAGACAACAGAGAATGGTGTAAATGAAGCATTAGAGGTAGATGGAAACTTATATAAAAAAGAGTGGGAGAGAGAGGAAAACGGTCTTTTTAGATGTAAACAAAAAAACTTTGCAGATCAAATGGAAAATGATGGGTACGACAATGAACTATTACTTGAAAAAGTCGATGAGGTTTTTGATAGCTTCCTTGCCAGTTCTGTAGATGATATAAGAGACTATTTGGATGTGTAAACGGAACATTTAGAATTTAACGGAGGTACGAGTATGGATTATTTAACAAATTTGGACAGTGAAACATTAAAGGCAGAATTATTAGCCTTTTTAGAACTTGGAGATGATGAATTCGACATATCTTCGATGGGAGAATTTGAAGAGCAGTTTGTAGAATTTATCAAAGATGATTTGTCTTATGCGGATTAATTAGGATTTAAAAGAGGTCAGCGACATGAGACTTGATAAAAAAGACCTAGAAGGATTGCTTGAATATTTGAAAGCTAATCCGCATGAAGCAGAGAGATGTAATCAGTGTTTTAACTGTAGGAAACTGCAAAGGTGCAACATTGATGACAACGAAGATGAAAACGGAATGTGTAAAGAGTATGTTCCGGTGGGGCATTAAAATGAACATTTCCAAAATGGAAATAGCTGAAAATTAGAATTTTAACGGAGGTAGTGGAATGTTGGTATTGCCTATAAAAAAGAAATGGTTCTATATGATTCTTACAGGCGAAAAAAGAGAGGAATATAGAGATGTCAAGCCATATTACACGACACGATTGAAAAAGATATTTAACATGGTTGACGATATTCCATTGGATTATGCAGAAGCACAGGTGCGATTCACGAATGGATATGGTTATAAAGTTCCTGCATTTATTGCGGACTGTCACTTGGAAAAGAGAACTGGAAGAAAAGAATGGGGTGCTGAACCTGATAAAGAATACTATGTTTTAGTAATCGAAAGAATCAGATGGAAGAGCATGGACAATTTAGGTGGATATTTAGCTGCCTAAACTGAACATTTAGAATTTAGGAGGAAATATGAGCAAAACACACAAATTAAAAATATATCCGAAGTATTTCGAAGCAATTTTGGACGGAAAAAAGACATTCGAAATCAGAAAGAATGACAGATATTTTCATGTTGGAGACAGAATTGTTTTAAAAGAATGGGATAATATTAAGTATTCCGGCAGGGAAATCCATGCAACAATTAAATATATGCTTGATGATGCATTTATCGGACTAGCAGAAGGATACGTAGCCTTTTCGTTTGGAATTTTAAAAATAATAGACAGATAAACTGAACTTTAAGAGTCAGCCGTTTGACTGTTCAAGATGACTTTAAACTTCCGAGACAGTACCACGATAATTAGCTTTCTATCGAAAAATGAAAGACGGTTTTGCTGTTTTTGCGATAAGAAAGCAGCATTTAAACTGAACGAGAGGTAGTATATGAAAGAATTTCCGATTATGACGAAAAAGGGCAAAGAATATATTCCCTACGATATCATCAAACCGCATGAAGAGCAGGCATTAAAAAATCACTGTGGTCAGACATTAGACAGATTAGCAGCCAGAGGAGGTCTATCTTGGGCAGAAGCCTATGCTGTTCTAACAGACAGTGAATTTCCTCATAGAGACAAATACGTTTCAGATGATTTTTACGAGAAAAAGGTAAAAGAGATAGTGTTAAATGCGTAGGTAAACTGATGATTGAAATTTTTGCCGGCTGAAATATGCCGGTAAAAATTGTATACAGACATTAGCATTGTAGTACATTGAGAATTGAATATTGGCGGTTGTGGATGTATAATGATACAAAATGCAAATGAAAAGAGGATTGTGAATGGAAATATTAGTAAAGATAAATGACTGTCTTGGAAATTTTGATAACATTGTAGGTTCACTTGGATTGATTGTTTCAATTATTGGTCTTTTCGTTGGTTTAATTGGAGGAAAAGAGATAAAAGAAGCAAATGAACTTAAAATTCAATTTGGAGATTTAAAGACAAAAATCGAAAATCTTGAAATAAGTAATTCACAAGTTGCTCAAACGATAAATAATAATGGACTTGGATATAGAGATACAAAGGAGCTGGCAGAGGATGTTGTGGCAAAAAAAACGAAAAATAAGCCAGATGTGATTTTTTCAGATGAAGAACCTCAAAATTTAAAAGAGGGAGATCAATGGATAGCTCCTTATTAATGCATCTATCTATTAATCGTCAATATTCGATGTCGGAAAATTTTTATACATATACTGGGTAGTTTTAGAGGAAGGAATAAGAGAAAAAATGGAAATTACTCAATGTCTTTGTAAAGATGATACAATATGGAGAATTGTTGAAGTTTTGGCACCATTTATAATTCTAATAATAACGTTACATGACGAGAGAAAACAAAACGCCAAATATAAGAGACAGGAGCTAAAGCTGCAATATTTGAAAGAATGTATTGGCTGGCTGAGCGAATTAGAAATGTTAGCGTATATTGTTTCAGATAAAGCTGTTGAGTGCGTATGCTCTTCCGATACAGAAAAGTTTATTACAAGTCATAGGGAATTTAACTGGGAAGCAAATGCAATGATGGAAAAATGTTTAGTAGGAATAGGGACATATAGTAGCGTGTTAAAAGCGCTATGTATAGAATTTGCCCCAGAAGAGATTAGACATTTGACCGGGAAATTTATGAGTGATCTTCGTGAAACATGCAAGGAGAACTGCATGGAACAGGAAGGACAGCAGGTAAAAAAGATAAATAGTAGCACATCAGAATTTCAAGAAGAGATAAGAAAAAAAATTTCCTTAGTAGGAGAAAATGTATCAAAACTATTAAAAGATGAAAAGTAAGACTATGTATGATATAATAGTTGTATAAGTTAGCGCCGTAGAGCCGAATATATGAGACTTAATGTCTTGTATGTCCGGCTCTTTTTATTTGTCCGGAAAGGAAGTGGTTAGTTGGCAGCAAAGAAAAATCCATTGAGCGATAAAGCGTATGAAATGTATAAGAGCGGAATGAAGTTGGTAGAGATTGCTGACCAGCTAGGAAAACCAGAGGGAACAATCCGCAGATGGAAAAATACATATGACTGGGATAACGAACGTTCGGATTCAAAAGCGAACGAACAAAACGAACGTTCGGATTCAGTGTCATGGGTAGAGATAGAACATGAGTATGTGACTGATATAGGCAGAAAGCCTTGTAGATTAGAGGATTTGGCAGAGAAATATAACATTCCGGTTAAAACATTAAAGGACAGGTGTGCGAAAGGTGGCTGGGTAAGAAAAAGAACTGAATACGTTCGTGATACGTGCCAAAAAGCCAAGGAAAAATCCTCCGACGCAGATGCAGACCGTATAGCACGGCTTTTATCTATTGCAGATAAGGCGGCAGAGAAAGCAGAACAGGCACTTGGAGAACTGGAACAGTACGTTGTAAAGGATAAGAAGAAAGTCCGAACAGTGGAATATAAGGACAATACAGCCATTGGAAAGCCAACAAAGGAAATTATAGACGAAACAGAGCACATAAATATTGCGAATGGTCCTGTTGACAGGTTGGGATTATCGCAGGTAACGGCAGCATTAAAAAATATAAAAGAATTATATGCACTTCCGGTTGAAATTGAGGATAAGAAGTACAAGGCAGAATTTGACAAGAAACGAGCAGAGGTCAAGGATGACACCGGAGAGGAAATCCTTAAGAATATGCAGACCATAGCAGATATTTTGAAAAATCCGGTGGCGAACCGCAGAATAGAAGATTTTGAGGAGAAAGCAGATGAATAGCCCGGCACCGTTCAGTGAACGGCAATATCAATACTTCCGTCAGTGCTTACATAGCTGGTTCAATGTGGCAGAAGGCGGTAAGCGAGGTGGGAAGAACGTGCTTGCAACGATGATCTTCTGTTCCCTGCTTGAAACGCACAAAAACAAGATACATTTGGTAGCAGGCGTATCGAATGCGACCGCAAAGCTTAATATCCTGGACTGTGACGGATATGGATTGCTCAATTACTTTGAGGGCAGACACCGCGAGGGAAAGTATAAGGATCGTGACTGCGTTTATGTTCAGACCAAGACTGGGGAAAAGATTGTGCTTATATCCGGTGGAGGTAAGGACGGAGATGAGAAGCTTATTAAAGGTAACACTTATGGCATGGCGTATGTCACAGAAGCGAACGAATGCCACCCGAAGTTTTTAAAAGAGGTGTTCGACCGTACGCTTTCCAGTTCCGACCGTAAGATATTTCATGATCTGAACCCAAAAGAGGAAGAGCATTGGTATTACACCGAAATTTTAAAATTCCATGAAGAGCAGCAAGATAAGAATCCAAACTATGGATATAATTACGGACATTTTACTCTGGTGGATAATATGAGCATGACGGATGAGCAGATCAGAAAAGTTCTTAGCACCTATCAGAAAGGCACAGTATGGTACAGGCGAGACATTAAAGGTGAGCGTGCTGTTGCAGAAGGAATCATTTTTCGGAAGTTTGCAGAGAACGATGAACCATATCTGTATGATGAGGATACAGATCCACTGTTTGAACGTGATATAAAGGGCAAACTGTTACACCGCCCATCAAAAATTACGATGGGTATAGACTTCGGTGGAAACGGATCCATGACAACCTTTGTGCTGAAGCTTTACTTCCACGGATATCATGATCTGAGGACGGCAGAGGAAGCAAACTTGGAGCTGTCACCGGACATTGATGCGGAAGCGATATGTAGTAAGTTTATAGAGTTTTTCAAATACTGCCAGGAAAAGTACGGATTTATTGACTGGGTATTTCCAGACAGCGCAAGCACAACGATGATAAACAGCCTGCGGAGTGCTGCGAGAAAAGCAGGATTGCCATACCGGAATATTAAAGGTTGCCGTAAAAATGAAGTGTCGGACAGACCACGAACCTACGACATGCTGATGAATACCGGAAGGTGGAAGATAAACCGGAATTGCACAAAGCTACAGAGTGCGATCGGTAAGTTGAAATGGGATCCAGACCACCCGGACATACCAGAGGATAAAAACATCGGAAACTGCAATGACTGGTGGGATGCGGAGAACTATACAATTTTGGATTTTATTGAATATGTTGATCTGGACAGAAGATAGGAGAAAGAGATGGAGAGTTGTGTAAAAGCATTTTTGAATAAAAAAGGATATGATGTCAATGATAAGGCGTTAACGATTATTCATGCATGTGATGACTGGTACGCGAACCGATTGATAAGTGATTTCCATAAACGAAAAACAATCAATGGGATACCATATGAGCTTACAAGGTTAAATTTCGCAAAAAGATGCTGTTCTGATGATGCTAATCTCTGTGAGGTGCTTGAAATCAATGTGGGAGAAGGGGAACAGGCGGATTTTGTAGCAAAGGTGCTTGCTGGCAGTAATTTCAACACGCAATACCGTAAACAGTTAGAAAAAACCTCTGCGGATGGTACAGTAGCCTGTTATATCCGCTTGGACAATGCAACGATTATGGATGATTCTTCTGTGAGAGGTGGAGATATTAAGCTGAATTATGTCGAGGCTGATGCATTTATACCTTTGACTGTGGAAAACGATATTGTTACCGAAGCGGCATTTTCCGGGAATGCACTGGTCAAAGGGAAAAAGCAGACAACGATTGTGCTGTTCCTTTTGGGAGAAAGCAATCTATACACTGCTGAAACTCATGTTTTTAATGACAGAGGGGATGAGATAACCGAAAAGCAGACGATCGCACAGCTTGGAGAAGTGAAACCGTTTGCTGTTATGCGTGTTGCTGAAGTGAATAATCTGGATAATATGGAAGGCTACGGACTGCCTAAATTATGGAATGCAATTCCAGCACTTAAGGTTGTAGATTTGTGCTATAACGTATTGTTTAGCGATTTGGACAAGTCTGAGAAAATTATACTGATAAATGAATTACTTTGTGCTTTTGATGATGATGGAAATCCAATATTAACTCCTGAACAAAAAAAATTATTTGTATTTACAGGGGAAAAACTTCCAGAAGAGAAGGGGCTTATTCAAGAATATAATCCTGAAATCCGAGTAGAACAGATTACAAAAGCAATTGAACTGGCACTATCATTATTATCTATGTCTTTTGGATACGGAACAAAAAAATACAGCTTTGAAAATGGACAGATTAAGACGGCTACTGAGTATTTCGGTGAAAGGCAGGATGCCATGCAGGAGCTTGGAAAGCAGCGACAAGTAGCCACTGAATATATACAGGATATCTGCAGAGCTGTCATGTGGTTTTCAAATAAATATCATGATACAGCATATAATTTAGACGCAGAGATCACAATTGGTTTTGATGACTCTTATGTGGAAGATAAGCAGGCGAAACTCGAAGCGATGAGAGCAGATGCATTATCGTTCCCGGAAGTGCCAATTTTAAAGGTTTGGTATATTATGGAAAAATATAATATTCCAGAGGATGAAGCTAAGAAATATATGCAATATACGGACGAACCAATTGACGATGTTGATGATTAGGGGGTATTTAAAGGGCATTATCAGAACAACAGATTGATGTTTTAGCGGATAAATACATAATTGGACTTTACCAAGATTTAGAGGATGAGGTCATAGCTGATATTGCCCGGAGAGTGCAGAAAACCGGACGATATACTGAAACAGCGGAACTTATGGCAAAATCAATGGTAGAAAATGGATTTTCTGCGGATAAAATCCGTGTAGAAGTCATGAAAATGCTTCGTGCTGATAAAGATTATCAGATGGCGGTTGCAGAGAACACTATGGCATATAAGCGAGAGGTGCAGCAGATTATTAATAATACCGTAGAATCTGCAAAGGAAGCAGGAGAAACTTTGACAGCAGAAGCCGGTGATATGGCATGGAATAATGATCTTTCTATGTGGGAACAACAGGGGGAAGATCTGACAAAGCCGAACAGCTTAAGCAAATTTGTAAAGGCATCTTCTTTGCAGACATCTGGAGTACTTAGGAATCTGACAAAAACGATGGGATTTAAGAATACAGCACTTGGCACAACTGGCGTAATGGATATGTATCAGCGAGAGATGGATCTCGCACTGATTAAGGTATCTACCGGAGCATTTTCTTTTGACCAGGCAGTCAAGGATTGTGTGCATCGTTTGGCACAGAGCGGATTGAGAAGCATTGACTATGAAAGTGGGAGATCGTACCAACTTGACGTTGCTGCCAGAATGGCTGTCAGAACTGGAATGTCACAGCTATCTGGAAAAATCACAGAGGAAAATCTAAAAAACTCTAACCATGATCTTGTCATCACAACCCAGCACATGGGAAGCAGACCGGACCATGCAGTATGGCAGAATAAAGTGTTTTCCTATTCTGGAAAAAGCAAGAAATATCCGGATTTTATCAAAGAAACAGGGTATGGAACTGTCACAGGATTAAAGGGAGCAAACTGTACGCATGATTTTTATCCATATTGGGAAGGTGCATCTATAATCCCAGAGGATATAAAAGAGCCTGATCCACGGACAATCGGTGGAAAGACTTATACTTATTATGAATCCACGCAGAAACAGCGTCAGATCGAGCGGCAGATCAGAGCGACTAAGAGAGAAATTGAAGCAACAAAAAGTATTGGTGGCGATGCACAGGATTTGCAGAATAAATTGCGTGGACAGATGGCAGATTATAAAAGTTTCTCAAAGGCTGCCGGATTGAAAGAACGGGATAATCGGCTTAGAGTAGAGAGCGGAACATCTGATTTGAGGAAAACAAAGACAATTAAGTGGATTGAGGAGCAATATAAGGGTTATACAGCAACAATACCCAAATCTTGGGAAAAGACACAGTTTATAGGTAAAGAAACACTGGTTGGAGCTAATCCTAAATTTGTTGCAGTACCAAAACCGTATGATAAACAAGAAATTAAGTATAATACAAATTGCGTTAATTCAACTATATCGTATGAAATGAGATGTCGAGGGTATAATGTTGTTGCGGGTAAATCAAACTCATTGTTGCGTGATGATCCAACACTGGCATGGGAAGATGTTAAACCAATTACATTTGATAAAGTTGCATTTAATGAAATTGAACAGCAAATGAAGGAATGGGGAAACGGAGCAAGGGCATGCGTATGTTTTAAGAATTTAAGGAATAACAGAGGACATGCTATTGTTGCTGAAAATGTAAATGGAAAAATAGAGTTTCTTGACGTGCAAAAGGGGAAATATTATAATAAAAAAGAAGCTGAAATACTTGGTTATAATGATACATTGTTTTTTAGAACAGATAACGCGATTATATCAACCAGAGGCGTTAACGCTTGTGAAAAGGAGTGATTTTATGGTTGAATTTAAAGAAGCATATGAGATTGCAACTAATTTTTTTTTAGAAAATGATTATGCAGGCGTTGATGAAGCAAAGGATACAAATGATATGTGGCTATTTGCCCCTAAATGTAAAAAAACGTGCTATGGGGTGTCATATATATGCGTACCCAAAAATGGGGATGAGCCATATATATTCAATCCTACTGGCATGGATAATGTAATTATGTGGGAAAATGCAAGTATTGTCTTAATGGGATGAGCATTATTTGCAATAAAATAAACGCTTTTCATTGCTAACATGCAAAAAGTGTTATATAATATCACTAGGGGTGATATATTGAATCCTAGTAGATTTATCTGGTATCCTTGTCCAAAGTGTGGAAGCCACCTTTTGGCAATCAATAAAGATACCGAAGTTAAAAATTTGCCGTGCAAATGCAAGCACTGCAAACGAGAAAGTTTAATAACGATAGTGCCGATGATTAGAGCCGATTAGTCAAGTCTTAAATTAGGACTTGATTGATTGGCTCTTTTTAATGCCGCGGATTGATGTAATGGCAGCATACTGGTTTCCTTAGCCAGTAGTGGTGGTTCAAATCCACTGTCCGCAATTATCTGTGGGTGATTCTCCCACGTTAAATAAATCATCGTTAAAGGAGATAGAAGTAATGAAGAGAGAAGAATTAGAAGCACTTGGCATGACGAAAGAACAGATCGATAAAGTATTGGACATGCATCATGCGGAGCTTGATCCGGTTCATAAAAATCTGGAAACAGCACAGGCAGATCTGACTGCTGAGAAGACTAAAACCGCGACACAGGAAACAACCATCAAAGATCTGAAAAAGGATCTTGAGGAGTTTAAGGATGCCGATGTGAGCGGAATGAAGCAGAAAATCAAAGATCTTGAGAAAGACATTAAGACAAAAGATGCAACGCATCAGCAGGAGATTGCGGATCGTGATTTCAATGATCTTCTCAAAGAGAGTATTGCATCTGCAAATGGTAAGAATGCTAAGGCGATCACTGCTCTTTTGGATGTTGATGTCTTGAAAGCATCAAAAAATCAGAAAGAGGACATTGCAGCAGCAATCAAGACATTGACGGAAGCAGAGGACAGCAAAATGCTGTTCGGTGAGTCGGAACCGAAACCTGCAGGAAAAGTTGATCTTATCGGGGGAGTGAAAAAGACACCTGATGAAGGAGTTTCTTCTCTGATGGACGCATTAAAAGAAAAGTATAAACAGTAAAGGAGAATGAATCATGGCATTAACATTAGAAGAAGCAAAAGTCGGTTATGCAGACAAAGTAGAACAGAATGTGATCGATGAATTTAGAAGATCGTCTATCCTGCTCGATAAACTGACATTTGATGATACCATTTCACCAACAGGCGGTAGCAATCTGGTATATGGATATCAGAGATTAGAGACACCATCTACCGCATCAGTACGTCAGATTAATGCTGAGTACTCACCAAACGAAGCAAAGAGAACCAAATGCACAGCAAGCCCGGTAATCCTTGGTGGCTCATTCCAGATTGACCGTGTGATCGCACAGACATCTGGTGCTATTAATGAGATGGATTTCCAGATTAAAGAGAAAACAAAGGCGGGAGCGAATTACTTCCACAATTTGGTCATTAATGGAACATCTGCGGCTTCTGGTACAGGATATGTACCTAATACCTTTGACGGACTTAAAAAGATTTTAACTGGAAAATCAACCGAGATGACAACTGATATTGACATTTCAACATCTGCATTATTAGACAGCAATTACAACGCATTGCTTGATGAATTAGATACATTCATTGCATTATTGGCTGCAAAACCAGATGTGTTAATGATGAATAGTAAGATGCTTACAAAGGTGAAGTCCGCGGCACGTAGAGCAGGATATTATGACAGAAATAAGGATGATTTCGGTAGAACTGTAGAGACATACAATGGAATTATTCTTATGGATGCAGGACAGTATTACAACGGTTCTACTACAGAAGATGTTGTTTCAACATCAACACCTGGTTCAGATACGTATGGTACAACTGATATTTATGCAGCAAAACTTGGACTTGATGCATTCCACGGAATTTCCGTAGATGGTAGCAAGATGCTTAAGACATACCTTCCAGATTTACAGGCACCTGGAGCTGTAAAAACAGGAGAAGTCGAGTTGATTGCTGGAGCAGTACTTAAAAACAGCAAGATGGCTGGTGTGCTGAAAGGAATTAAATTATTAGGCAAGACTGCCTAAGGAAAGAGAGGGAGCTTGATATGCCTTATATTGATTGGGAGCATTACAGCTCCCTTTATACGAATGTTCCGGAAGATGATTTTCCAGCATTTCTCCAAAAAGCATCTGCAAAGCTGGATGTGTATACCCACATGAGGGCAAGAAAATTTGAAGATGTTTATGATGAAGCATCGGCAACGTACTTTCAGAAGCAGGTGCATATGCAGATACAGAATACCGTCTGTGATCTGATAAATGCACTTTATAAGCAAGAGTCTACTGGTATGGGAACAGGCATTTCATCTGTCAGCAATGATGGATATTCCGAATCATATAAGATTACTACAGTTGCGGAGAAAGAATCCCAACTTATATCAATTGCGAGAGGTGGTCTTTCCGGTACGGGATTGGCAGGTGCGTTATGAGTGGGCTATTTACGGATACAGTAACGATTTACAACAAAATTTCTGATTCTGAGTGGAAACGAACCGTTGTAAAAGGTGTACAGTGGTCTGATAAAACTGAAAAGAAAAATGAAAATGGGAAAATCAGCATTGCACGATATGCGTCTGTGACGTTTCCTGTCGGGACTTACAATGGCTTATCACTTAATTCCTATAATGAGGAGGATTGCCTTGTATATGGGGAAGTTGAGGACGTTGTAGAGGATGTCAAAGGGCAAAGGATTTCTGATCTGATGAAGAGATATCCAAAATCAGGAACGATACAGTCTGTAAACGATAATTCCAATCGGGATTTTTGCAAAAATATTAAGGTGGTGGTGGTGTAATGCCTAATATGTTTAAATTTATCTGCGATATTCCTACTGTGATAAAGCGGCGAGGACTTGAAGATAACGGAAAAGTTCAACAGTTTATTGATTCAGAATGCCTTCGACTGTGTGAACCCAAAGTGCCAAAGAGGGAGAACATTCTGATTGAATCAGGGCATATAAACACTCATATCGGAAGTGGACAGATTAAGTACCGTACACCATACGCCAGGCGGTGGTATTATATGCCAGCAAATTTCCACGAAGCACCAGAGCGTGGAAATTATTGGTTTGATAGGATGAAGCAGCAATATAAAAATCAAATTCTTGAAGGTGCAAAGAAAATTGCAAGTGGAGGTTGATATGACTATTTCACAATATATTGTAAAATTGCTTAGCAATTATGATGGTTTATCAATTGATATGAACCATGTAGCAAACGGCTCCGATCAGTATGGTCTTTTTAAGTCACCATCAAGAGACTTAAAGGAAATGACAGACGGAAGTTGCGAGATTACAGAATATTATAATTTTATCGCACGCCAGTCAACCGGATCAAGATCAGAGAGGAAAGAATCTGATGAATGGTTAGAAGATCTAACATATTGGGCAGATGATTTCGCTTACACATATGCATTTCCGGCACTTGATAAAAATAGAACGGTGACCGGATTTTCCATTACCGGGAATCCATATCCGATGGAAGCAAGTGACAAAGATACATTATATCAGATGTCATTGTCCATCACTTATTTACGAGAAAGAGAGGTATCATAAGGTCAGGATTAACAAGATTAAAAAAACATAGAACTATTCCATTTTTGAACACCGCCGAGACATCGGCATTAACACCTTCGTGGGCGAGAATTGGAAAATCCACAGTATTTGACTTGGTTTTGAACGCACAGACCGAGGATAATGATTTTATTGAGGATGAAATCCCAACAACAGATATTAAATACTACAAACCATCACTTGCGCAGGAGTTACAGGCAAACAAGGGAGATGCGGCATTTGATTACCTGTATGATATGTTTTTCAACTTGCCAACTGGTGAGGACGTGAAAAAAGATCTGCTTATTGTATTTGATGGAAACATTGGATCAGAAGGAACACCTAAATTCAGGGCATGGAAAACAAAAGCAACTTTAACGCTGGATCATTTTGATTCCGTTGCAGAGAAGATTTATTTTAGTTTTTCAATTAACCACATTGATCGAGGTACTGTTACGGTTAGCGATGGAGTACCGACATATACCGCGGATAGCGCGACTTAGGAGGATTTATGGATTATACAGTAATTATTAATAGTAGAAGTTATGATTTGCCGAAAAAGACAGTTTCGGTTATGAATAAGCTGGATGAAGTTTTGAAAGTGGACAATCTTAACATCAAGGCAAGACAGAAATTTGAAAAATTACATGAATTTGTAAAAGATATTCTTGGTGAGGCGAATGCAAAAGAGATTTTGGGATCGGACAATCTGGATGAAATTGATCTGTCAGATTTATCCATTGGAGTGCTGAAAATCAATGATGCTTATAATAAACCTTTAAATGATTATAAGATGGAGAAAATGAGAGCAACGTTGAACTCGGCGCAGATTGATAAAATTAATAATCTGGTAAACAGCGCAACAGCAATGGCTAATCTTCCGGGTGCAGCCAATGCTTGATCTAACAAGAAAATCACTACCAAACACCGTCAGAGTGGGCGGTAGTGATTTTTCTATATATACAGATTTTCGTGTCTGGATGCGATTTGAAATCGAAGTTACAAAGCTGAAGCGTGGAGAAAATATCGATGTTTCGTATTTATTTAAAAATGAAATGCCGGCGCATTGTAATTTGAATGAATTATTTGCTTTTTCAAGACCGGAAACACCATTACCAAGAGATATTTATCATCGAAACGTAATCACATTGGATTATGAACTTGATAGTGATCTCATATACAGTGCAGTTTTAGGGCAATACGGCATTGATTTGTTTGAAGTGGACGAATTACACTGGCATAAGTTTTTAGCTTTGATACGAGGACTTAACGACAGCACAAGACTTCGTGAAGTCATGGGATATCGCTGTTATGAGAAGAATCAGGATAAAGATAGAGATATATATTCTGAAATGCGTAGAGCATGGGAAATTGATAGGAAAACAGAAACTGAGTTGGAAGAAGATGAAAAATTCAGCAATCTTTTCAACTAGGAATGCGAGGTGAACCAGTGAAGGACTGATGGATCTTTAGTTTTTGATACAAAATTATTAACAGATGGATTTAAAAAGGGCGTCAGTGCACTGGGCGGCATAACAGTCAACGGCATGAAAACAATTACTGCCGGAATAACTGCCGGAGTTACGGCGGCGGCCGGAGGGATTGCTGCAATCGGAACGGCAGCGGTCAGTGCCTATGCAGATTATGAACAGCTTGTAGGCGGTGTCGAGACTTTATTTGGAGCTGGCGGCCAGAGCGTATGGGATTATGCCGATAGCGTTGGAAAAAGTGTAAATGAAGTGCGAGAAGAATATGGAAAACTTATGATCGCACAAAACGAGGTCATGGATAACGCTTCCAAGGCATATAAAACAGCCGGCCTGTCTGCTAATGAGTACATGGATACAGTTTCCGGGTTTGCCGCATCTTTAAAACAGAGTACATCTAGTGAACTTGAAGCGGCTCAAATTGCAGATCAAGCCGTTATTGATATGGCAGATAATGCAAATAAGATGGGAACGTCAATGGAATCCATCCAGAATGCTTATCAAGGATTTGCAAAACAGAATTACACGATGCTGGACAACTTGAAGCTAGGATACGGTGGTACGAAGTCAGAGATGGAACGGCTTCTTGCAGATGCAACAGCCTTGTCAGGCGTTGAGTATGATCTGGACAGTTTAAGCGATGTTTATTCAGCCATCCATGTGATTCAGGACGAATTAGGCATTACGGGAACAACTGCAAAGGAAGCAAGCACCACGATTCAAGGTAGTGTAGGTGCCATGAAAGCATCATGGCAGAATCTGCTTGTCGGTGTTGCTGATGACAATCAGAATTTTGACCAACTTGTAGAAGATTTTGTTGATTCGGTTGGAACTGTAGCAGAAAATATATTACCACGAGTAGAAACGGCTCTGGATGGTGTTGGAACTCTTGTTGAAGAATTAGTTCCGATTATTATTGATCAAATCCCGGAATTGGGGAATGATGTTCTGCCAGATTTAATACAGTCTGGTGTAAACATGATTGCTTCTATTGTAACTGGTTTGAATGAAAATTTACCGGAGCTTTTAAGTGGTGGAGAAGAAATTCTCGACACACTTTCAGAAGGAATTTTATCATTACTTCCAACGCTTGGAGATGCGGCTTATAACATAATCACAACATTGATATCAGGAATCACCGATAATGCGGATTCTGTACTCAGCAGTGGTAGTGAGATATTACTTAATCTCGTGAATGGTATAGCAGAAAAACTGCCAGATTTATTATCTGCAGGTGTTGATGCTATCATATCGTTGGCAATGGCGATAACAGAACCTGGTACGCTGACTAATATAATCACGGCTGGTATTAATTTACTGGTTTCGTTAGTTGATGGAATTTTTAATGCACTTCCTAAATTATTAGAAGCTGCACCGGTTATCATTGCACGGCTAGTGGCTGCATTGATCGCAAATGTACCACAGTTATTAAAGGCCGCCGTTCATATTCTTGTAAAATTGGCAGAATTTATGATTTCAAACACGGCAAAATTGTTGACAGCTGTACCGAAATTATTTGTTAGCCTTGTAAATTCATTCAAGGAGATGGACTGGGGAAGTATCGGTAAAAATATTCTTGATGGGATTTGGAGTGGAATACAAGCTGGCTGGGATTGGTTGACCGGAAATGTAAAAAATCTTGCGACAAATCTGTTTAATGCTGCAAAAGACGCTCTTGGAATCCATTCTCCATCTCGTAAGTTTAAATATCTTGGCGAGATGTGTGTTGCCGGTTTTGATGATGGAATACAGGATCTTATGAGCACAGACGGTATTACAAAGAATATTAATGCAAGCATTTCAACGGTAAGCGCTGGAATATCTGGTAATGGTGCTGGTACTGGATTAGGAAACTTCAATCAGACAATTAATGTTAATCAGCAGATTTCAACACCGGACGAACTTGCAAGAGCAGTAAGAGTTGAAAGTAAACAGGGATTAATGAGGGGCGCGTATGGATACTAAAGTGTGTATTCGCTTTGTGAGAAGTGATGAGAGAGAATTTTTAATAGATGGAACAGATTGGAAAATTCCATCAAAAGGTTTGGATGGATTTGGTTCATATGAAAACGACATCACCACGGTAGATAATGCCGTGGGAGATGGCGGAATCATTGTCTCTGACAGAATCGCACCGAAAGATAGGACTGTGACTGCTATTTCACGAAATCCATATCTGAATGATGCTTTGAGGAAGAGTGCAATATCATTTTTTAATCCTAAATTCGATTATAAAATGTATATAACATACATGGGCATCACCAGATGGGTGGAAGGTAAAATTTATAAATTTAGCATTCCATCTCAAAATGTAAACCGGGCGATGGAAATGAGCATTACATTGTTAAGTCCAAATCCGTTTTTTAAAAGTTATGATAATTTTGGCAAAAATATTGCTTCTGTGGTCGGAATGTGTGGATTTCCATATTTGTGCAGTATAACAAGTGGCACGCCAAAGGGAATCACTGGTGGTAAATTCAATTTTGCTAAAAAAGTGCTGCTCGACAATGATGGAGATGTAGAGACATACTGCAAAGCAGTGATATCAGCAAATGGGGATGTTGTGAATCCTAAAATCATTATTAATGATAACTATGTCAGAGTTCTGGATAATATGAAAGCAAATGATGTTATTATTATTGATTTCACACAGAATCCACCAACGGTAAAAAAGAACGGTGTTAATTTTATAGGACACTGTGATAGAACATCAGCATTTGATGATATGGAGCTTCCGGTTGGAAGTTCTGAAATTTCTTTTGACGCAGACACCGGAAGCAATCTTATGAATGTTTCAATTTATTATAATAAACTTTATGGGGCAATTTAGGAGGGATCATGAAAGGCTTTAATACGATCGCACTAGATAAAAATTATCAGATAGTGTCATTAATACGGTCAACAAATTTACAATGGAGCAGGAAATTCCACGAAGCTGGAACGTTCTCCATACAGATTCCGATAGAGCAGTATAATTCGTCCATGAGGTATATTTACACAAAAGACAGACCAGAACTTGGAAAGATAACACAAATAAATTACGTCCGGCAACAGCAGTATAAATATATTCAGTTGAGCGGGTATTTCATGGAAAAAACATTAGACAGACATGTTGTATTTCAGAACGGTGCATCAAATGTGATAAATGCTCCTTCTTGGCCATTTCAGAGTGGAAAAGCAGAGGATGTGGCATATGCCTTTTTCAATGCCTTTAAAAAGTTAACTACCGCAAGTGCAAGTTCTAATCTAAATATTATTTCAGGTATATCGCTTGGAAGAGGAAAAGATTCTGTGCATTATCGCAACGGAGAATTACTCGGATGGAAGATCTATGACATCTTAAAACCATCAGGTATGTCTTATAGAGTACTTTACGATTTCGTGGAAAGTAATAAAAAATTTGAAGTATGGAGTGGCTTTGACCGGACGGAAAATAATGCAGATGGAAATAATCCGATTATTTTTTCAACAAAATACGGAAATATAAAGAACCCAAATATTTTGATTGATGATACAGAATACAAAAATGCCTGCCTAAATACAAATGAACAAACAGATAATGATGTTACTACTTATGTTTCGAGAGCTACTTTCAATGCTGCGTCTGGTGATGATGAGTATTGGTTTTTGTCAAATAGTTCCACGTTAAATAGAAATGAGTATACAAGCAGCGACTTGGCTGTTGCTATGGATAATGAGGCACTAAATGCATTAACCGGATATCCTAAAATTATTAATGTTGAATTTGACGCAATGGAGAGTAGTTACGAATACAGAACAGATTTTGATTTAGGAGATTTGTGCAGCATAGAAATTCCGGAAATGGATTTGTCGGCTCAAGCTAGATTAATTGGCTGTTATGAGGTTATGAAATCTGGACAGTGGAGCATGACAATGGAATTTGGTACACCAATAATTTTAAAAAGATAGAGGAGGACAAAAATTATGATAGGATTTCCTTTTGATTCACATGTCACATTTGAGAGTGATGGAACACCGGTGTATGATCGTGCGATTACGTCCGCACCACTCAGAAAACTGATAGCCAAATTATTAACGGATGGCATTTTACCAAACCCATCTACCAATCTGCAGGTCGAAGCAGGTAGTGGAATGAATGTTGTTGTTAATCCTGGTTTTGCAATTTGTGCAGGAGGGTTGAAACTGGAAGAAAATCAGCGGACGCTTGCAATTCAGGCAGCAGATTCTAATTATGATCGAATTGATACTGTAGTCTTAAGATGGAACGATAATGATTCGGAGAGAATCTGTGATTTATATATTGTAGAGGGCATACCTGCAGCAAGTCCTTTAAGACCAGAGCTTACAAGAACAGAATCAATTTGGGAATTAGGATTAGCAGATTTATTTGTAAATAAAAATTCTTCCGCTATTTCCAATCAGAGAATTACGGACACACGTTATGAAACTGCAAGATGCGGCATTATATCGGCAATCAGCGAATTTGATACAACAACATTATATCAGCAAGTGCAATCTGATCTTGCCGGATTTAAAGCATCGGAGCAGGCAGATTTTATAACATGGTTCAATGATATAAAAGGTCAGTTATCTGAGGATGCAGCCGGAAATTTACAAAAGCAGATCGGAACGTTGGAATCTTTAAAAACAGAAGTGAAAACTAATCTTGTCAATGCTTTGAATTGGGTTGTTGATAAAACGTCCGGTGTTATTGCGAAGCTTGGAAGTGCGGATATATCAAAAATCGGGGATGGTACCGTGACTGGAGCGATAGTTAATAATAAAGAAGCGATAGAGGATGTCACCCAGAGTTTAATACCTAATTATGAAACAACTAAGACTGTTTTAAGCGATAATAGTAAAGCGTCTTATACTAAAAAATATGTGGTAAATAAAGATTCTTGGTTCGCTTGCGACCATCAAAGTTATAACGGATACAGTTGGGGTAATGTTTTTGTTAATGATATTAGAGTTGCAGGTTTCAGAGCAATGCCAATTGATGAAGCCCATTATGCTTATTCAAGCACAACTTTCTTTGCACCAAAAGGCTCAACAATAATAATTAACGGTGCGGGTGGAATGACTGTCAATGTATCAGAAATAGGATAGACTGTTTCATAATAAATATTGACAATTTAAATAGTGTATAATTCCCCTAAAATCTGGAACTCTGAATTAGCATCGAAAGCTGTTAATGTATACTATAAGCTGTCGAAAGAGTAATTATTTAACCATAATACCGGACACGAAAACAGTCGAATAATATGTATCACTGGTACTTGTTCCAGTCTCATTAATAAAATTGAATGTATACTCTCCTTTATCTAAATACTTAATGAATGTTGCTGTACCGGAGATATCGTCCCACCTTTTTGCAATTGGGATTGCTAATGTTTTTCGTGCGAGGAAAAAATTGAATGGTGCTTTAACAGACCAACTAGGATCGTTAGATGTGATACTGCTTCCTCCACAATGGCACACAGAAAAATTGAGTAAATACACACCAGGCGTATCGATATTTATTTTTACAGATTCTGATTCGCCATTTTTCAAATTAACAAATGTTTTATATGCTTCGATGTATTTGAAATTGCTCCCAGAGTTTAACTGAGTTAAACTCTGGTTTCAGTGATGCAACATGGTAAAATAAAAAGAGCCGGATAATTCCGACTCGTATAACACGATGGGAGGAGAAAAGTCATCTGGGAAGGTATTTTTTAAATCAATTTCGTAGATGACTCTCTCAAAAAAATTATAAGGTAATAATTTGCAAATGTAAATTCAGATAATCAGTACATTTTCTTAAAATCACAGAATTACGATTTAAAATATTTGATTTATATGAATTGTGGTGTATAATAATAGCAACAAAATAAAGCAGTGCCATAGCGCCGAATGATTAGTCTATCAGATTAATTGTCCGGCGCTTTTTGCGTTGCAAAATGTCACAAATACAAGGCTTGGCGGATTTATAATGGTTTTATAAAGAAAGAGGGAGGTTGGTCATTTGGAATCGATTATATCTGCTTTAGTGGCAGGAGGACTGACTTTAATTGGAACAGTGCTTACAGTCAGTTCGGGGCAGAAAAAAACAGAGCAGAAGCTTCAGACCGCGCAGGCGGTCACAGACTGCAAAATTGACGAGTTAACGCGCGAGGTGCGCTTACATAATAATTTTGCGCAGCGCGTCCCGGTCATGGAAGAGCAAATCAAGGTAATTAATCACAGAATCGCAGATTTGAAAGGAGAAAAATAATATGTTGAAAAATTCGGTATTTAAACCATCAGTAAGCACACAGAAATGGGCGAAAGCCGCAGGAATCAGATCGATTAAGACGATGGCGCAGACAGCGGTAGCAGTAATCGGTACCGGGGCAGTGATTTCAGCAGTGGATTGGAAGATGGTAGTATCATCCGCAATTGTAGCCGGTATCGTATCATGGCTTACATCCTTGGCAGGAATTCCAGAAGTAGAGGAGGAGTAATTATGGCAAATAGAAAAATTGGACAGGCAGGTCTTAATCTGATCAAGCAGTATGAGGGATGTCGGTTATCTGCTTATCAGTGTGCTGCCGGAGTATGGACCATCGGTTATGGACATACCGCCAGAGTAAAAAAAGGTATGACAATCACGCAGGCACAGGCAGATGCATATTTAAAGCAGGATATTACGAAGTTTGAGGGATACGTTAATAATTCCGTGTATGTGCCAATCACTGCAAATCTCAACCAGAATCAGTTTGATGCTCTGGTGTCGTTTGCATTTAATTGTGGAGCTGGCAACCTTAAAAAGCTTTGTGCAGGTAGAAACGCATCACAGATTGCTGTAGCAATGCCACAGTACTGTAAAGCAAATGGTAAAGTGCTTGCAGGACTTAAAAGACGTAGGTCGGCAGAGCAGACTTTATTTAATAAAGCAGTGGCAGCAACAAATACATCAAAATCAGAAAGCGAGGATTACAATATGACTACGATCAGAAAAGGTAGTAAAGGAAATGTGGTTAAGGTATGGCAGATTATCATTGGTGCGACAGCAGATGGCAATTTCGGCAGAGGTACGGAAGCATCGACCAAGACATGGCAGAGGAGCCACGGATTGACAGCGGATGGAATTGTTGGAAAGAATACATGGAAAGTAGGTCTTGAATCATTATAAAACCATAGCCGGTAGAGTTTATCTGCCGGCTATTTTTAAAGTAGAAAGAAACATGTTCAATTTCGTGTTGCATTTCGTGTTGCATCGTGTTGCATTTTATATACTTCTATGGCAAATTTGCCACTTTATAAGCAAATAAAAAAATGCTCAAAACACAGTAAAATCAATGGTTACAGTAAAACCTAGGTTTGATAAGAATGCATTCATTATAGTTCGATTCTCTCATCCCCTGCTGATGAAGCCTTGATTTTTCAAGGCTTCATTTTTTACGTATCATATTTTTTTGTGTAATCCATGAAAACTATTTAGAAATTATTTATATAATTTAGATTTTTTAATAAAAATCTCTCATATGAATTGACATTATTATACAAAATATCTACAATAAAATAGAATAATAAAACAAAGGAGAGTTTAGAGTTATGATTCAACAGAGAAACATTGCAGTATGTATTATTTTATCCATCGTTACATGTGGTATTTACGGTATTTATTGGTTTATCGTTCTTTCTAATGATACCAATACAGTATCCAATGCGGAGAATGCCACATCCGGAGGAGTTGCTTTTGTTTTAAGCCTGATTACCTGTAACATTTACGGTTTATACTGGGCTTACAAGCAGGGAGAGAAGATCGACAAGGCAAAAACTGACAGAGGCATCCCATCAAGCAATAGCGGAGTTATATATTTAATTTTATGCTTTGTTGGATTAGGAATTGTTGCAGAAGCATTAATGCAGAATGAATTGAATAGCCTTGCATAAGGGTTAGAAAAATAATAAATCCCTGATAGTCTGGCAGAACGTCAGATTGTCAGGGATTTATTATTATGCCGTTTGTTGGAAGTTCAGGGAGCGTATGTGTGAGCAGGCGTAAAATATAAATGCCAAAGACAATGATACCGAGCAGACAAGTGATGAACGTCAGATAAGGCGGCTTTTTTTCGAATATATATTTATAAAACCAAAGATAAAGAAAGTATGGAATCAGAAGAAAGATGCAGGGGTTCATCTGAAAAGCAGTTGAAAAATGGGCTGTGAGAAAACTGATCCCAGCCCGCGTGAGACCACAGGCAGGACATGGAAAGCCAAATAAAATAGCAATTGGACAGACAGAGTGAAAGAGATATTGAGTAACGCTCATGTATATAATAATACAAAGGATTGCAATGCGATTATGGTATAGATCGGATAAAAAATTTTTAATTCCTTTTAAAATGAACATATGATCTCCAAAATATAAAAAACGATAGACAAATTATAAGTAGTACTCTGATTCATCATAAATGAGGGGCAAAATATCTCTTGACCCTCATATCATAATATAACATGAATGGATATTTAAGGCAAAATTGTATGTGATTTTATACATCGGGAAACTAAATGAACAAAATTAGTTTCTTTAAAATATGTGCAAATTGAATAAAAAAATCGATAATGGAAAATAATAGTAGTAAAAATAGATAGTGTAGTTTTTTAAGAGACGTGAAACCGGAAAAATTAGTTCCTTATCTCCGGAATTTTACAAAAAAAATGATGAAAAATGACGGAAAATGGCGGAATTTGAAGCAATGACGGAAAATTGACAAATGAAGAAAATGATGTCATAATGCGTTTCTGAAATAGGAAGTAAGTGTTTTTGATAAGAAAGAAAGGATGTTTAAAATGATTGAAAGAAAAATCAGATTGACTGACACAGAAGAGGTTAAGGATTTCGTAAGAGCTGCCGGAAAATGTGATTTTGATATTGATGTCTGTTATAATAGAGCAGTAATTGATGCAAAGTCGTTACTTGGCATGCTGTATCTGGGAATCTGCAAAGATCTTGTTGTAAAATATGGTGAACAGGATGAATGTTTTGAACATGTAATGAACAAATATGCGGTTGCATAACTTCCGCTGTTATTAATTTCATTCATAAGTGATGTGCTCCGGAATAAGAAAAGGACTATGTGGACAAAGGTATATTTGAAATCTTTGTCTGTATGGTCTTTTTCTTTTTTTCTATCAGAAAATCAGTTATAATGGACAGTATGAGCAAAGAGAAAAAAGGGAAAGAGACAGAAAATCAAATAGAAGAAAAAAGAAGCCAGATCAAGATCTCAGTGCGCAATCTTGTGGAATTTATTTTCCGGGAAGGAGACATTGACAACCGGCATGGTCAGTCTGTTTCACCGGAAGCAATGTTAGCAGGAAGCAGAATGCACCGCAGGATCCAGAAGCGGATGGGCAGCGATTATCATGCAGAAGTGCCGCTGAAATTAGTGATCGGGGAAGAAAATTATGACCTTGTATTAGAGGGAAGAGCGGATGGAATCCAGATCACTTCGGAATCAGAACGTGAGATTGATTATTCCAGTAATTTCAATTCCATGACAATTGAGGAGGATATGAAGGTTGTCATTGATGAGATCAAGGGTGTATATCTGAAGTTAGAGCAGTTAGCAGAACCGGTCAGGGTCCATAAGGCACAGGCAATGTGTTATGCGTATATTTTTGCATTGCAGCATGGAATAGAACATATCGGCATTCAGATGACCTATGTAAATCTTGATACGGAGGAGATCAAATATTTTCACGAAGATTTTGCATTTTCAGCTTTAGAAGAATGGTTTGATGAGCTGATCAGGGCTTATAAGAAATGGTCAGATTTTCAGTATGCATGGCGGATCCTGCGGCAGGAATCCATACAGAAACTGCAGTTTCCATTTCCTTATCGGAAAGGGCAGAAGGAGCTCGCTGCCGGAGTGTACCGCACGATAAAACGGAAAAAGAATCTGTTTATCCAGGCGCCGACCGGAGTTGGAAAGACGATTTCCACTGTTTTTCCGGCGGTGAAAGCGGTGGGAGAAAATCTTGGAGACCGTATTTTTTATCTGACGGCAAAGACGATCACGGGAACGGTGGCAAGGGAAGCGTTTGAATTATTGCGCAAGGGCGGATATCAGGCAAAGATCATCCAGATCACGGCAAAAGAAAAACTCTGTATGTGTGATGAGATGGAGTGTAATCCGGTACACTGTCCATATGCAAAAGGACATTATGACAGGGTAAACGATGCTGTTTTTCAGCTGCTTTTGCAGGAAGATGTCTTTTCCCGGGAAGTGTTGTTAGAGCAGGCAGAAAAGTATCAGGTCTGTCCGTTTGAAATGAGTCTGGATGTGGCATCCTGGGTGGATGATATTATCTGTGATTATAATTATGTGTTTGACCCGAATGTGTACCTGAAACGTTTTTTTGCAGAGGGGATCCGGGGAGATTATATATTCCTTGTGGATGAGGCTCATAATCTGGTGGAACGCAGCAGGGAGATGTACAGTGCAGAGATTTACAAGGAAGATTTTTTGGCAGTAAAGAAGATCGTGAAGCGTTACCGGCCGGGGCTGGAGCAGCAGTTTAACCACTGTAACCGCATTTTACTGGAATATAAGAGGGAATGCGAAAAGTATAAGGTTTATGACAACATTGGAAATCTGATGTTTTATCTCATGAAGCTTGCGTCAGAACTGGACGAGTTTTTACAGCGCAGCACAGAGTTCCCGGAGCGGAAAGAAGTGAGTGAATTTTATTTTGGACTGCGCAATTTTATTAATATGTATGAGCGCGTGGATGAGCATTATGTGATTTATACAGAGCATATGGAAGATGAGCGTTTTAAGATGAAGCTGTATTGCGTTGATCCATCGCTGAATCTGCAGGAGTGCATCGACAGAGGCAATTCGGCCATCTTTTTTTCGGCTACTTTTTTGCCGATCCAATATTATAAAAATCTGTTATCCACGAAGAAAGATAACTATGCGGTTTATGCGGAGACAGCCTTTTCGGAGGAGCAGAGTCTGTTACTTATGGGAAGCGACGTCAGCAGCCGGTATACAAGGAGAAACCAAAGTGAGTTTGAACGGATCGCACAATATATCCAAAAGACCGGACTTGCAAAAAAAGGAAATTATATGGTTTTCTTCCCATCTTATAAAATGATGCAGCAGGTTTATGAGGTGTTTCAGGAGCTGGATGGAGGTACCGTGGATGGCATCATTCAGGAGCCGGGAATGAATGAGGAAAAAAGAGAGGAATTTCTCGCTGAATTTTCGGCAGAGAGGGAAAAAACATTGATTGCATTTTGTGTGATGGGTGGAATTTTTGGTGAGGGGATCGATCTGAAAAAGGAACAGCTGATCGGTGCAGTCATTGTCGGAACAGGACTTCCACAGATCAGTAACGAGCGGGAAATACTGATGGATTATTATGAAAAAAGAATGGGCGAAGGCTTCGATTATGCCTATCGTTATCCGGGTATGAATAAGGTATTGCAGGCTGCAGGGCGCGTGATCCGGACGATAGATGATGTGGGTGTGATCGAACTTTTGGATGAACGTTTTTTACAGAGTGATTACCGGAATCTGTTCCCGAAAGAGTGGGAGAAACGTCTGGTGTGTACCGTTGACAGCGTTGAAACATATCTGGAAAAATTCTGGGAAGAAAAACAATAAAATTGGAAAGGGCATATCAGTATCAGCTTCAGGAAAACTGCATGGATATTGATATGCCCTTTGTTTTATTTCAGGCAGGATCGCTTTGGTGTCTTAGCGGTAGTCGCCCATGTAGAATAATGCAATGGTACCAGGACCGGAATGTGCGCCGATAGTTGGTCCGATGTGATTGATCAAAAAGTTTTCAATGCCGAGTCTTTTTTTGATAAGCTCTGCAACGAATTGGGCATCCTCTAAGGAATCTCCGTGTGAAATGAACACGATGTCGTTTTTGTCACGCCATGCACCGATCTGCTTTTCCATACTGTCAACAAGGGCAATCAGTGATTTTTTCCGGCCGCGGACTTTGGAAAGCGGGATGAGGTGTCCTTCGTTATCCACATGGAGGATCGGTTTCAGGTTGATCATGCTTCCGACTACAGCAGCGGTTTTGGATACACGTCCGCCACGGTAAAGATGGAAAAGGTCATCTACAGTAAAGTTATGCACGACATGCAGTTTATTTTCCTCTAACCATGCAGCAATCTCGTCAATACTTTTTCCCTCTTCTTTCATCATGACTGCCTTGTGAACAAAAAGTCCTTCGCCCATGCTGGCACAGAGAGAGTCGATCACGATGATTTTATTGTCGGGATATTTCTCAGCAAGGTTCATGGCAGCCAGACGGCAGCTATTATAGGTACCGCTCAGACCGGAAGAAAATGCAATGTGCAGGATGTCAACGTCCTGTGTTCGGATAATATTTTCAAAAAGATTTTCCGCTTCCTCAGGATTTGCCTGTGAGGTCGTTGGAAGAGAACCATTGCGCATCATGGCATAGAATTCTTTTTCCGGAAGGGAATGTTCCCAGGTGTAAGTCTGGTTTTCAATCGTATATGGAAGAGACATCATGCCGAGATGATGTTCGTTGACATAACTTGCAGGAAGATCCGTCGTGGTGTCTGTTGTTATAATAAAGTCTTTCATAAAGCCGTTCATAAAGCCTCCTTGTTTTGCGATTATCTGATACCATTATATAAGATTCTATGGAGAAAGAAAAGAAAATCATGCAAATTCTAAAATATTTATAAATTTCCAAAAGATAGTTTACTTTTTGAAAAAAAGAAAGTATGATAATCACATCTTTTTTATCAAATAAGTGTTAGTTATCGAGGAATATCCCTGCAGATTTTTAGGAGGCAGGAATTTTGAGCAAGCAGAAGATAATTGGCATTTTTGGCTGTGAACAGACGGATTTATGTATCTATCTGGCCAGCATCTTAGAGAATATGAAGAATAGTGTTCTCGTCATTGACAATTCATTTGAGCAGAAAATGCGATTTTGCATCCCAAGACCAAATGAAAAAATGAATATGATCACTTATAAAAATGTGGATTACACAGCGCTTTGTGAGCGCAGTCTGTGGAAAACAGAAGGTTATGACTATGTCATTGTAAATTTAGGCAGTTGGCCAGACGAGAAAAGTGTCACAGATTGTGATGAATTGATCTGTGCGCTGAATTGTGAGAAGTGCGAGATTGAAAAGTACCGGGAATTTATTTTGCATATCGAACATCCGGTCAGTGTTTTATTCCGGGATTTTTGCAAAAGTTATATGAGTGCAGGAGGAATCAGAAAACTTTTTGTGGATGAAAACTGTTTTGTATTAGAACAGTTGTTTTTGCCATTTTCTGAGGCTGATGAGTGCAGCAGGCTGATGATGCAGTTTGAGGGATACCGGAATTTTGCAAATTTATCAAAGGAGTTTGAAAAGGTATTATTCCACTTGTGCAGGAATATTTCAGAGCAGGATTATAGAGAAGTTTTAATGGGCGTCCGCCGTGCAAAAAGGGGGGAATGCTTTTGAAAATTGTATTCTGGAGTGAGGAAGCGGCGTGTGGAACAACATCGAATATGATCGCAACGGCAAGCATGATCGTTGCGAGACATAACTGCCGCGTAGCGATGCTTTCAGCGGAAAAGAATGCGCATGATCTTGCCGGAAATTTTTCCAGACCGGATTCTGTGACTGTGAATGAAGACTGTGCTTACTACGCATTAGAAGGGTTGGATTATCTGTTGATGGCTGGAAAATACGGTAATCTTACGGAACATCATTTAGAGGAGGCTTTACAGCCGGTTGTAGATGGAAAACTTTTCTGCCTTCCGCAAGGGAAACGGATGCTCTGCGATTTTTATCCGAAGGAGACAAGAAACGTTTTAAACCAGGTGATCCGTTTGCTGGATGAAAGTATGGATTTTTCGTTTATTGACTGTGGAAGTGAAAGAAATGACTGGACAAAAGAGCAGATGAAGCAGGCAGATCTTATTGTTGTCAATTTCAGTCAGACATCCCAGGGGTTAGATCATTTTTTTTCAGAGCATGCAGATGTTTCGGAGAAGGTGGTGTATCTGATCGGAAGTTATCAGAAAGATGCTGTCTATAATAAGAAAAATATCCACAGAATCTATCGGATTGCACCGGAGAAACTTGGTGTAGTTCCCTATAATCCTGAGTTTGAGATGGCATGCCGGGAGGGAAAATTAGACAGGTATATCCGTGGCAGGAGACTGTTACTTCCGACAGATATGAGGGAAAATTTTTTCACAGAGTTAGAGCATACCGTGCAGATGATCCTGGAGCGGTCTGATAAGAGGGGAGGCGGGCAGGTTGTCAGTGGAAGAGACAGGCAGTCTGGAATTGTTTGAAGGAAAACAGCAGGAAATTACAAGACAGGAACTTGTGGAGCGGGTGAGTGAACATGTGAACCGCATTCTGCGCAGAAATCTGTATGAATTAAAACTGGACGAAAGACAGACATTTCGGCTTTTAAGGCAGAAGGAGGAACTCCGCAGATATTTAAAAGAAGCCGGAACCGGCAATTTACAGGTAAAAGAGTATTTGATTTCTTTTATTCAGGAATTTCTGTTAAACGGAATGAAGATGGATGAAGAGATGATAAAGCATACATTTTTCTTTTCGGAAAAAGGCAGCAGGCAGGCGGCGGTCAGATTTGATATTCTGCTGTTTCTGTATAAAGAACAGTATGGCAGCGGAGCAATGGAAAAACTGATCGAGGAACACGGCTTATTGTCAGGAACGGAAAATGTGATCACGGAGGAGCAGATTGAGCATGTTTATGGAGTCTGCGGAAGAAAATTGAAGTTCATTGAGCAGATCGAGCTTTTGAGCAGGAAGATTTATGCTTACTATAAAGGGCTTGGTGCAATCGATGAGCTACGCGACATGAAGATCGACGGTGTTTCCGGCGGTGTGTCCGGAAAAGAGGGGACGTATCACAGTGCATGGATTTTTTATCATGGAAGAAGTGTCTGGCTGCCGTTTCTGGATTTTGAGCGGGAGGAAGAGATGGAGCGGATTTCCAGAAATCTTTGCAGATATCATCAGCCGGGAGAAATTTCACGAAAGAAAGGATATCTCGTTCATGAGATGGCAGATCATGCCAGAGTTGTAGTTGCCAGACCGGATTTTGCGGAGAACTGGATGTTTTTTATCCGTAAACTCGACAATATCCCGGAAGTCTCGTTACAGCAGCTTGTGACAGGCGGACATGCAGAAATCCCGGTCGAACTTTTAAAATGGCTCATGAAGGGCTGTCAGGTGACGGCGGTCACCGGAATGCAGGGCTGTGGTAAGACAACATTGCTCACTGCGATGGTCGGAGAGATCCCGGAGGAATATACCATTCGTGTGTTAGAACTGGCATTTGAACTGCATTTGAGGGAGCGCTATCAAAACAGAAATATTGTGACGTTCCGCGAAACAGCGGGGATGATGGAACACGGTGGAATTGGCGGACAGGAGGCTCTGGAAGTACAGAAAAAAACAGACGGAGCCGTGAGCATTATAGGTGAGGTCGTCAGTGCGAAAGTGGCATCGTGGATGATCGAGAGCGGACAGACAGGTTCTCTGTTTACGATTTTTACCCACCATGCGAAGAGTACAAGAAGTCTTTTATTATCGCTTCGGAACAGTCTTTTGAAGGAGGGCAGTTTTCAATCGGAGAGAATTGCATTAGAACAGGTGACGGAAGTGGTACGTTTTGATGTGCATCTTCACATGAACAGAGAGGGACAGCGCTATATCGAGAGGATCAGCGAGATCGTGCCTGACACGGAAAGTCCGGAGGGATACCGGATCGTGGAACTTGTGCGGTTTGACGGGGAACGGTACGTGAAGCTGCATACTATCAGCGAGACAACACGGGCAGAAATGGTGAAATGGCTGACGAAGGAAGAGAAGGAGGCATTTTTCAATGTGGATATTTGAGGGCATTTTGTATGTCATTCTTCTGCTTGTATTTATCCGGTATGACCGAAAAAAGCGGCATTGGATAAAGACGGTCTCACAGGAGGAGAAGTTCGAACATTATCTGTCGGAGTTATCGGCCGCTTACGGAAAACAGAAAAATATTGAGGAGGCAGTGGCAGAAGTGGAGGAGTCACATACGGTCACACTCCCCACAGAACATTCCTATGTGCGTATCTATGGCGCAATGTGTGCGGTCATCCGGGAGGATGGAGATATGCTTTCGGATGGATACTCTGTCTTTCAGAGAAATCTGCAGTATCTGAAAGAGGAAATACGCGAAAATCTCCTGCTCTGCAAGTCGAAAATGCATGGCTTTACAGGGCTGGATGTTCTTTCCGTCCTTCCGGTCTGCTTCCTGCCGGTTGTGAGGCTCTGGGCGGTCCGGGTTTCAGAGGGGCTGTCCGCTTATTATTCTGGCAGCTATGGAATGTTGACAACAGTGCTCCTGTTCGCGGCAACGATTGGGATTTATGGTCTTATCCTATGGCTGTTTCTGCCGGATGAGGAACAAAAAGACCGGTACCGGCTGGAAAAGTGGCTGTTACAGTTTCCGTGGATGGCATATTTACTGGATGTCTATGTCAGCCGGCATTATACAAAATGTCTGAAAAAAAATGAACAGATCAAACAGCTGCAGGGATTTGGAAATGTCCGGGCTTTTCTGATGAAAAAAGTCTGTTTTTTTGCAGCTGCATTTCTTGGAAGTGTATTGTTTCTTGCGGTGTATCAGAATGCAGAGCGTTCCCAGATCCTGACACAGATAAAAATTCCGTCTTATCAGCTTATGATGATGCCGGAGAGAGCCAGGGAGCAGGTAAAGAGACAATATCAGGAGCTGGCAGCACAAATGGCAACTGAGGGTTTGAAAATGGATCAGGAGGCATTTCAGGAGCATCTGGAACAGTCTGCAGTCTGGGAGGAGTTAAAACAGGAACTTTCTTTAACAGATAATACGCAGGGGACGGAAGAAATTGCGGAGGCACTTTTTTTACAGGTGAGGGCATATCAGGGAATTCGGATTGCCTGGTATCACATTTTATTTATTGTTGTGGTATCAATTCTGGCGTTTCAGATTCCGGAACTTTTTTTGGTGGCAGAACAGTGGAAGTCTAGGGAAAAAAGGATGAGTGAATGTCTGAGACTGCAGACGGTAGTGCTTTTGCTCATTCATTATGAGAAGACAACGGTGGAAGAAATTTTATCCCAGATGGAGAATTTTGCGGTTCTCTTTCAAAGCCAGATGGCAGAAGCAGTGGATCATTTTTCTTATGACCGGATCAGATCACTTCAAAAATTAAAACAGGAGATCCCGGATGAACCGGTACAGAGAATCTGTGATGCACTGGAGTTTTGCGAGGAACTGCCTGTGGAGGAAGCGTTTTTAAACCTTGAAGACGAACGCGAATATTTTTTGAAGAAGAATATGGAAGAGCGGAAGAATTATCAGGGAGAATGCATTGCACTGGCAAAAATGGCAGCGTATCTGCCGATGTTTTTACTCATTATATTAAAGCTGGTCGTGCCGTTTGTGGCGGAGGGATTAAGCGAACTTCATGCATACAGCCAGAGCATGACGGGATTTTTTTAGGGAAAAGTGTTATACGAAAATAAATGAAATTAAAATGAAAAAGGAAGGTATCGATCATGGAAAATAGTTTAAAAGGATTAATGCTTGCAGCAGGAATTATCATTACCTGCATTATTATCAGTCTCGGATTTTATATTGCAAGAGAGGCGAGAGATACTGCCTCGGAGGGAACTGGGCAGATCAATCAGCTGCAGGCGGAGTTTACGGATGCGTCCAAAACAATGTATGACGGCACGGAAGTGTCAGGAAGCGAAGTGCTGAATGTCATCAGGAAATTCAGTGATGAGACAATGGGAATTCTTGTACAGACGAATAAAAATAAAACGTACTACAATTATAATTTTGACGTGGATAAGGGGGAGCTGGGAAAAGCGTTAGATAACAGCTACAAAAATGCGCAGGATGTGGCAAGTGACAAGTATATCAATCCGACTGCACGCTTTCAGGGCAGTATCGTAAAGGATGTGAATGGCACGATCATCGGGATCGTGTTCGCACAGGTATAGTACGCAGTGTATCCGGAGAGTACAAAAAGACAGGAGGCCAGCAATGGAAGAAGGATTGCAGGGGTTGTTGATGGGAGCTGTGCTTGTGATGTTTCTGATCGCAATGGAGTCAGCCTTGCAGGTGGTGGTCAGCAGTGAAGCGTTGGAACAGACGGTGGAAGAGCGGATGATGGAGCAGAGAACCATTACGGTACAGAGAATTTCAGAAAAAGAGAGTGATGTGTTTGGATGGATGAAATATTTGGAAGAGTGACTGCGATTTTATTTGCAGCAGCGGTGTTTATGGGAATGCCGCTTCTGTACATGAGTGAGCGGGCAAAATCAGCAGAACAGATGTATCTTTTGACGGTCAATACAGAGTTTGTGGACAGCATTTGCAATACCGGTTTTTTGACGATGGAAATGTATCAGCAGTTTTATAAAGAAATATCTGCCGCTTCAGGTATTTATGAGGTGCATATGTATCGTGAGCAGAAAGACATTGTACTGGAGCAGGGAGTCTATTCCTATGAGAGTATTTTCTTTGATGAAAAAGATATGTTAGCCGAACTGGAGAAAAATCGTGTGTATGAGTTTGAACGTGGGGATTATCTGAAAGTGGCGATCATAAAGAAGAAGGGATGGATGAATTTCGTGGGAAGCAGGGATTCTTCGGTCAATGTTTTATATGGAGGCACAGTACGGTATGAAGATTTCTAACTGGTGTATCTTATTTTCGGTACTTTTCTGTGGCATGATATTGTATACAGATCTGCGATTCCGCTATACGATGGAGGCACAGTATACCATGGAGGAGTACAACCGGATTTTTGACCGGGCAGCAGAGGATGCGCTGACTGATCAGCTGCAGGAGGAATACTGGGATGGCAGCCTGAAAATAGATGAGGAGAAAGTACAGAACCGATTTTTTGAGCAGACTGCCTATGTGCTGGATCTGACAGGAGAGACAGAAAAGGAAAACTTAAAGGAACTTGTTCTTTTGCGAAAATTGGTAAATGAGAAGGGGAAAAGTTTATCCGTGGAGGAGAGCAGGAAGATTCAAATGCAGATGGAGAACATCACAAATCAAAGGTCAAAGCTTACTGATATGGCATATCTGATGCTGTTCCCGGAAGCGGAACATGAGGAATGGGCACAGAATCTGAAAAATCATGGATTTTACACTTTTCTGGAAATGCCGGATACCGAGCGGTATCCATGGACGAAAATGTTTGATCTCGATGAGATACGTTATGCGCTTAGTGGCGCAGAACTTGCAAAAAAGGAAGAGGACTAAGCCTCTTCCTTTGGTTCAGGTTTTTTGATGTATATTTTTTCAATACGGTTTTTATCCATCTGTTCCACACGGAGCAGTACATCATCATCTGTAATAATGATCTCATTTTTTTCCGGAAGATGATCTAATAAGCCGATCAGATAACCGCCGATGGTGTCATAATCATCGGATTCAAAATCAAGATCAAGCTTTTCACACAAATCTTCCAGATTTGTAGAACCGAGGACAAGATATTCACGGTCGCTTAATTTTACGATCGGATCTTCCTCATCGGTATCGTACTCATCACGGATTTCACCCACGATCTCTTCTAAGAGATCTTCGAGAGTGATAAGCCCGGCAGTAGCACCGTACTCATCAAGGACGATGGCAAGGGAAATGGAAGATTTACGCATTTCCATAAAAAGCTCTGCGGTATTTTTATGCTCATATGTAAAATATGGTTCCCGCATAATGTCCTGAATAGAGAAATGTTCCCGGTCTTTATAAAGCAGCAAATCTTTCATGTTGATGATACCGATGACATTATCGGTAGTTTCTTTGTAAACCGGAAGACGTGTAAATTTGTCTTCTTTGAATATTTCAATCAGTTCATCGTAAGTGCAGTCGATATTTGCAAATGTCATATCAATTCGAGGTACCATGACCTCTTTTGCCTGGGCATCACCGAAATCGAATACGTTATTGATCATCTCATGTTCCTCTGATTCAATAACGCCGGTTTCTTTTCCGACATCAACAATGGTTCGCAGTTCTTCTTCGGTCATGGCTTTGTCTTTTGCATTCGGATCAACACGTAGAAGGAATAAGAATGCAATGGAAAGTTTATTTAAAATAAAAATGACCGGAGTGAGAAGTTTCATCAGCCAGTAAATGATGTTGCAATAGGAAAGAGATATTTTTTCTGCATTAATGGCTGCAATTGTTTTTGGAGAAATTTCCCCGAAAATCAAAATCAACAGTGTCAGAATACCGGTTGCGATTCCGGCACCAACACTTCCCCACAAATCCAGAGCAAGAGAAGTTGCAATGGAAGATGCAGAAAGATTGACAATATTGTTTCCGATTAAGATTGCACTTAACATTTTACCGGAGTCATCTGTAACTTTAAGTACGCGAGCCGCACGGGAATTCCCGTCTTCTGCGAGAGAGCGCATACGGATCCGGTTTACGGTCGTAAGTGCAGTCTCCGCAGAAGAAAAAAATGCGGAAAGTAAAAGCAGAATGATCAAAATAATAATCTGAAATATGGAACCCGAGTCCAAAAATATTCACCTCATCTAATAAACTATGATTAAGAAGCGGAAACTATTCTTCGATACTGTAGTTTGGCGCTTCCTTTGTAATGTGAATGTCATGTGGATGACTTTCACGTAATGCTGCAGCAGAGATCTTGACAAACTGACCTTTTTCTTTCAGGTCTTCGATCGTTGGGCAGCCGCAGTAGCCCATACCGGAACGGATACCACCGATCATCTGGAAAACAGTGTCCTCAAGTGTTCCCTTGTAAGCAACACGTCCTTCGACACCTTCTGGTACTAATTTTTTAGCACCTTCCTGGAAGTAACGGTCTTTGCTGCCGTTTTCCATAGCGGCGAGAGAGCCCATACCACGGTAAACTTTGTATTTTCTTCCCTGATATAATTCGAAAGTACCAGGAGCTTCATCACATCCTGCAAAGAGACTTCCCATCATACATACGTTAGCACCGGCAGCAAGAGCTTTTGTCATATCACCGGAGTATTTGATACCGCCATCGGCGATAACCGGGATACCGTACTCTTTTGCAGCAGCGTAGCAGTCCATGATAGCTGTGATCTGAGGAACACCAATACCGGCAACAACTCGTGTGGTACAGATAGAACCAGGTCCGATACCAACTTTCACTGCGTCAGCTCCGGCCTTGATCAGGTCACGGGTAGCAGCACCGGTGGCAACGTTTCCTGCAATCACCTGTAAGTCAGGGTAGGCAGCTTTGATTTTCTTGACTGCCTCTAAGATATTGCGGGAATGACCATGTGCAGAGTCAACCACGATCACATCAACGTGGGCTTTTACCAAAGCATCGACACGTTCCATCATATTTCCTGTGATACCAACGCCGGCGCCACAGAGAAGACGGCCGAGATCATCTTTGGCTGAGAGTGGGTATTTGATCTGTTTCTCAATATCCTTAATGGTGATAAGTCCTTTTAAATGGAAGTCTTTGTCTACGATCGGAAGTTTTTCTTTTCTGGCTTTTGCAAGAATTTTCTTTGCTTCGTCTAAAGTGATTCCTTCCGGAGCTGTGATAAGACCTTCAGAGGTCATGCTCTCACTGATTTTTTTTGTGAAATCTGTCTCGAATTTTAAGTCACGGTTTGTGATAATACCAACTAATTTGCCACCCTCACAGATCGGAACGCCGGAGATACGGAACTTTCTCATGAGATCTTCAGCATCCTGTAAAGTGTGTTCCGGAGAAAGGAAAAATGGATCTGTGATAACACCATTCTCTGAACGTTTTACTTTGTCAACTTCCTCTGCCTGTGCCTGAATGGACATGTTCTTGTGGATGATACCGATACCGCCCTGTCGAGCCATGGCGATCGCCATGCGGTGCTCTGTTACAGTATCCATTGCTGCACTCATCATTGGAATATTTAAAACGATTTTTTTTGTAAGATGTGTTGTTAATTCGATCATATTAGGTGTTACTTCTGAATACTGCGGAACTAATAATACGTCATCAAAAGTAATTCCATCACCAATAATTGTACCCATTTTTTAGATCCTCTCTTTCTTCATCTTGATGTGTTATTTTAAAATAATTATATATTAAGGTAATTGTTCTGTATCATAGCAAAAAAAATACATAATGTCAATAATATATAAGTATAGATTTATAAAATAAATAAACAAATTAGTAAAACTTATAAAACAGAAAACAAAGGCTAATAGGAAGAATCATGATAAAGGTATTCACAAATGATTTTCGGTGTGATATGATGAAAAAGGCAACGGGGCTACAAAAGGGGTCACGCTGCCTTTTTTATGTAAATTAGGAAACTTTGTTCTATTTTATGCAAAAGGTGTGTTTGTCAGAAGAAAAACACACACTTATAATAAGGTAAAAATTGGAGTGAGAAAATGGAATTTCGACCATGCATTGACATTCATAACGGAAAGGTAAAGCAGATTGTCGGTGGCAGCTTAAAAGATGAAGGGAATATGGCAGACGAAAATTTTGTTTCTGGACAGGATGCAGTTTTTTATGCAAATCTTTATAAAAAAGAAGGCTTCTGCGGAGGCCATATTATTTTGTTAAATGCAAGAGACAGCGAATATTACGAGGCGACAAAGAAACAGGCGGTGAGTGCGTTACAGGCGTATCCGGGAGGTCTGCAGGTTGGCGGCGGCATCACGGCTGAAAATGCAGAAGAATTTCTTGCAGCAGGAGCAAGCCATGTCATTGTCACATCTTATGTATTCTGTGATGGACAGATCCAGATGGACCGATTAAAAAAGCTTCGGGATACAGTTGGAAAAGAGCATCTGGTCTTAGATTTAAGCTGCAGGAAAAAAGATGGAAAGTATTATATTGTGACAGACCGCTGGCAGAGGTTCACAGAGCAGAGCATCACAGAAGATCTGTTAGAGCAGCTTGCCGGTTACTGTGATGAATTTTTAATACATGCAGTTGATGTGGAGGGAAAGGCAAGTGGTATTGAAGAGGAACTTGTCTGTTTGTTAGGAAACTGGGGAAAAATTCCTGTGACTTATGCCGGAGGCGTTGGAGATTTTGATGATCTTGCAAAGCTAAGAAAACTGGGAAAAAACAGGTTAAATGTTACAATCGGCAGTGCACTGGATCTTTTTGGTGGGACAATGTCCTATGAAAAGGTAAAAGAATTCTGCCGGGAATGACAAAGTAAATAAATATAAATGTTGGAGGATTGGATTATGAGCAAGTACACAAAGCAGGATATTATCCAGATGGTAGAAGATGAGGATGTAGAATTTATCCGTCTGCAGTTTACGGATATGTTTGGCACATTAAAAAATGTGGCAATCACTTCAAGCCAGTTAGAGAAGGCTTTGAATAATGAATGTATGTTTGATGGATCTTCTATTGAGGGATTTGTGAGAATTGAGGAGTCTGATATGTATCTGTATCCGGATCTTGATACATTCTGCATTTTTCCATGGAGACCACAACAGGGAAAGGTAGCCAGAATTATCTGTGATATTTATACGGCAGACAGACAGCCTTTTTCCGGTGATCCGAGATATGTTTTAAAGAGGGCGGTCGCAGATGCAGCACAGATGGGATACCAGTTTGATGTTGGACCTGAGTGCGAATTTTTCCTGTTTGATCAGAATAATGAGGGGCAGCCGACAACAGAAAGTAATGAGCGTGCAGGGTATTTTGATCTGGGACCGGTCGACCTTGGGGAAAATGCCAGACGAGACATGGTGCTTACACTGGAAGACATGGGATTTGAGATTGAAGCTTCGCATCATGAAATGTCACCGGCACAGCATGAAATCGATTTCCGTTATGATGAGGCATTGAAAACAGCAGATAACATTATGACATTTAAACTTGCGGTAAAGACGATCGCAAAGAGGCATGGAATGTTTGCAAGTTTTATGCCAAAACCAAAGTATGGGATCAATGGCTCCGGCATGCATGTCAATATGTCATTGGCTAAGGATGGTAAAAATATTTTTGCCGACCCGGAGGGAGAGATGGGACTCAGCAAAGAGGCATTCTGGTTTATCGGTGGAATCATGAAACATATGAAGGGGATGACAGTGATCACCAATCCGCTGGTCAATTCCTACAAGAGACTTGTTCATGGATATGAAGCACCGACGCTCATTGCATGGTCAGCGACGAACCGTAGTCCGCTGATCCGTATTCCGGTTACCAGAGGAGCCGGGACAAGAGTGGAACTTCGTTGTCCTGATCCGGCAGCCAATCCATATCTGGTTTTAGCAGTGTGTCTGGAGGCTGGACTCGACGGAATCCGCAATCAGATCACACCACCGGATGCAGTGACAGAAAATGTATTTGAGATGCAGCTGCAGCAGAGAGCAAAGCTTGGAATCGAATCTCTGCCGGGTGATCTCGAACAGGCAGTGGAAGAATTGGAAAAAGATGATTATATCAAGAGCGTTTTAGGCGGGCATATCACAGAAAAATATCTGGAAGCAAAGAAAGCAGAATGGGCTGATTATCGTGCACAGGTAACTGAATGGGAAATCGAAAAATATCTTTATAAAATTTAATCTGAAGCCGGACTAGATTTTGAACAATATTATTGTTGCATTTCCCAAACAGGAGACAGCCCAAAACCTGAAGAAAATTTTGCTGCAGAATGGATTTCATGTGGATGCAGTCTGCTCTACAGGTTCCCAGGCACTGCAGAGTGCCAATGAATTGGGTGGGGGCATTGTCATTTGTGGCTACCGATTTGTGGATATGATGTACACAGAACTGCATGAGTATCTGCCGGATCAATTTGAAATGCTGTTAGTTGCGTCGCCTGCAAATTGCGAGGAGCGTGATCTGGAAAATATTGTCTGTCTGTCGACACCGCTGAAGGTTCACGAATTACTGCAGACTGTTGAAATGATGGATTACACAATCACGAGACGTCGGAAAAAGCAGAGGGAAAAACCAAAGCAGCGCTCAAAAGATGAACAGGAAATGATCGCTGAGGCAAAGGCACTTTTGATGGAGCGAAATAATATGACAGAAGAGGAAGCACATCGCTATATTCAAAAGCGGAGCATGGATAATGGAACCGGTCTGACAGAAACAGCTCAGATGATTCTAAGTTTGCTGCTCGCATAAACTTTTTATCCAATGAAACAGAATACCCCTGACATAAGATAAAATCTTTGCCGGGGGTTTTGTTGTCTGAAAAAACGCTGTGAAAAAATTTTAAGTATAGCTGAAAAAACGGTATTTTTGAGAAAAATAATTGATTCCTGGTAAACAAAAATACTTGCAACTGTCATACATCAATGCTATACTAAAGCAAAGTTTAAAGGAAAATTGTTATGCTGCAAAAAGAAAAACAGCAGCTATTATGATGGAGGAAGAGATTATGTTCAAAGTAAATGACAATTATCAGAAGCTTCCGGGAAGCTATCTGTTCAGCACGATTGCAAAGAAAGTAAGTGCATTCAGCCAGGCAAACCCAGATAAAAATATTATCCGTCTTGGAATTGGTGACGTGACACAGCCGATCGCACCAGCGATTATCGATGCAATGCACAAGGCAGTAGATGAAATGGGAAATGCTGCTACTTTTCACGGATATGCACCAGATCTGGGTTATGAGTTCCTGAGAAGTGCGATTGCAAAAAATGATTATCAGGCAAGAGGATGCGATATCTCTACGGATGAGATTTTTGTTTCCGATGGAGCAAAGAGTGATTCCGGAAATATTCAGGAGATTTTTTCTGTGGATAACCGCATTGCGGTGTGTGATCCTGTATATCCGGTTTATGTAGATTCCAATGTTATGGCAGGAAGAACAGGAGAATACGATGCAAAGACAGAGACATGGAGCAATGTCATTTATATGCCTTGCACAATGGAAAATAATTTTGTGCCGGAACTTCCAAAGGAGACACCAGACATTATTTATCTCTGTCTGCCAAACAACCCGACCGGAACCACCATCACAAAAGACGAGCTTCAGGTGTGGGTAGATTATGCAAACAAAAATGGAGCTGTGATCATTTATGATGCAGCATATGAAGCATATATTTCAGAGGACAATGTAGCGCACACGATTTATGAGTGTGAGGGCGCCAAAACATGCGCGATCGAGTTGAAGAGCTTTTCGAAAAACGCTGGATTTACCGGAGTACGTTTGGGCTATACGGTTGTTCCAAAGGAATTGAAATGTGGTGACGTTTCCTTGAATGCAATGTGGGCAAGACGTCATGGAACGAAGTTCAACGGTGCACCATATATCCAGCAGCGTGCTGGAGAGGCAGTTTATTCAGAAGCCGGAAAAGCACAGTTAAAAGAGCAGGTTGCTTATTATATGAATAATGCAAAGACCATCAAACAGGGGTTAAAAGATGCCGGTTATACCGTATTCGGCGGTGTTAATGCACCATATATCTGGTTAAAGACACCGGGTGAGATGACATCCTGGGAGTTCTTTGATTATCTGTTAGAGAATGCAAATGTTGTTGGTACTCCGGGTTCCGGATTTGGACCAAGCGGTGAGGGATACTTCAGACTGACTGCATTTGGAAGTTATGAGAATACACTGGCTGCGCTGGAGCGCATTAAGAAGATGTAAACCAGAGCTTAACTGGCGTAGTGTCGCAGATTCTGCAGTGCTTTCCTAGAGCATGAAGGGCAAATATAAGCGTCCTCTCACAAGTCGTTATTTTATAGGTTTATGAAAAGAAAAACGGTACAGACGAAATATGATGTTCCTGTTCGCCGGGCATTCCGCTGGGCTTCTGAGCAAA